>Ga0247738_10000209_pt1 | contig 24699 bp, 22 predicted proteins | sample UWRJL013104B2_FD_180936 | JGI IMG/M metagenome (GOLD analysis project Ga0247738, IMG submission 180936) | Plant litter microbial communities from Arlington Agricultural Research Station in Wisconsin, United States - UWRJ-L013-104B-2 | ecosystem: Environmental > Terrestrial > Plant litter >...
GATGTCGGTCTTCATGGAGACCATCGAGTCGCTCAACGGCACGTTGTTCGACGCGGGTTACCAGCTCATGCTGGGGCAGTCGAGCTACTCGGCCAGCCGCGAGGAATCGCTGCTGGAGGCCATCATCGGCCGCCGGCCGGACGGCATTTTTCTCACCGGCGTGCTGCACTCGGGCAAGGGCCGCACGCGCCTGCTGGCCTCGGGCATTCCGGTGGTGGAGACCTGGGACCTGACGCCCGCGCCGATCGACATGCTGGTGGGGTTCTCGCACGCCGACATCGGCCGCGAGGTGGCGAAGTTCCTCATTGGCAAGGGTCGGCGTCGGCTGGCCATGATCCGTGCGGATGACGAGCGCGCCGACCGCCGTGCCAAGGCTTTTGCGGCCGAGGTGGCGCGCAGCGGCCTGGCCGATGTGAAGGTGCAGGTGGTGGACGTGGGCGCTTCGCGCACCATCAAGAGCGGGCGTGAGGCGCTGGGTCGCCTGCTGGCGCTTGACCCCGAGGTGGACGCGGTGTTCTGCAGTTCCGATCTGCTGGCCTCGGGTGTGGTGACGGAGGCGCGCGTGCGCGGCATCGACATCCCGGGGCGCCTGGCCATCGTGGGTTTTGGCGACGTGCCTTTCGTGGCCGACATGGTGCCGGCGCTGAGCACGGTGCATATCAACGGCGCCGACATCGGCCGCATGGCCGGGCGCAGCCTGATCGACAGGGCCGAGGGGCGCGAGGTGGCGCAGCGGGTGGTGGATGTGGGGTTCTCCATCGTTGAGCGCGACACGACCTGATTTTTCTTCTCCGGCCGCTCCGGTCGTCACTGGCGGCGGTGGCCGGCTCCGCGGATGTCCCCCGACCCGGCTTCGCCGGGTCTCCTCCTTTTATTCCGCTGCGCCGGCCACCGCCACCAGTGACGACCTCATTGCACCTGGTCGACAGGTGCCTGCCTACATTGCTTCTGGCGCGGGAGTGCCTGGCGTTCTGCGCAGCGAAATAAAGGAGGAGGCGGCACCAGCCGCCGGGGGACATTCGCGGAGCAGAGCGCCAGGCGCTTCCGTGCTCGCGAGGTAGACCCTCAGCAATCCCCACCCAAAGAGCTCAACCAAAAAAACACGTTGACGCCCCAAATTGGTACCGGTACCATGCGCATCACCTCCATTTGGTACCGGTACCAAATTGGAGTCCCTTGCCGCAAGATTCCCAAACGACAGGAGACAAGACACCATGAAGAAACTGCTGTGCGCACTCGGCGCGTCCATGACCCTGACTGCGGCCATGGCTTGGCCGGACAAAACCGTCACCATCATCGTGCCCTTCCCGCCCGGTGGTTCGACCGACCTGATCGCCCGCACGCTGCAGCCCAAGCTGCAGGAGAAATTCGGCGGCACCTTCGTGGTGGACAACAAGGCCGGCGCCACCGGCACCATCGGCGCCGCGCAGGTCGTGCGCTCTGCGCCCGACGGCCACACCTTGCTTGTGTCCTCGCTCGGCCCTTACGTGATCGCGCCCCACCTCACCAAGGTCACCTACGACGCCACCAAGGACATGGACTACATCACCGTCGCCGTTCAGGCGCCGAACGTGCTGGTCGTGCCTGCCGCTTCACCGCACAAGAGCATGGCCGACGTGCTGGCCTTCCAGAAAGCCAACCCCGGCAAGATGACCTTCGCCTCCTCCGGTAACGGCAGCAGCGACCACCTCACCGCCGAGCTCTACTGGCAACAGACCAACACCACCGGTGTGCACGTGCCCTACAAAGGCGGCGGCCCCGTGATGACCGACCTGCTGGGCAACCAGGTGGATTCGTCTTTCATGAACATCAACACCGCCATGCCGCAAATCAAGGCCGGCAAGCTGCGCGCGTTGTCCATCACCAGCGCCCAGCGCTCGCCGCTGCTGCCCGAGGTGCCCACGCTGCAGGAACTCGGCATCCAGGACGCCAACGTGAACTCCTGGCAGGCCGTCTCCGGCCCCAAGGGCATGCCGGCCGACCTGAAGAACAAGCTGCAGGCGGCGATCAAGGAAGCGCTCAACGACCCCGCCGTCAAGCCCAAGCTGCTGGAGCTCGGCTTCGAGATCGTGGCCAACACGCCCGAGCAATTCACCGCCTTCCAGGCCAGCGAATTTGCGCGCTGGAAAAAACTGATCGAAGCCCGGAACATCAAAGCGGATTGATCGGATCACCCGCGCCGCGCTGCGCGCGACCCCCTTCCAGCGGGCGATGTCCGGGACCGGCGAAGCCGGATCCTCGACATCCCTGGACAGAGACCTCGCGCCGGCCCGGCTGCTTTTCCCAATGTCCTCATGTTGAAACCTGCCACCGTGTCCTCCACCCCCCGCGTCACCGAACTGCGTGTCATCCCCGTCGCCGGGCGTGACAGCATGTTGCTCAACCTGAGCGGCGCGCACGCGCCTTTCTTCACGCGCAACCTGCTCATCCTCACCGACAGCGCCGGGCGCACCGGCGTGGGCGAGGTGCCCGGTGGCGAGAAGATCCGCCAGACGCTGGAAGACGCGCGCGAACTGGTGGTCGGTCAGCCCATCGGAGCGCACCAGCGCGTGTTGCAGGAATTGCAGACCCGCTTTGCCGACCGCGACGCGGGTGGGCGCGGGCTGCAGACCTTCGACCTGCGCACCACCATCCATGCCGTGACGGCGGTGGAGTCGGCCTTGCTGGACCTGCTGGGCCAGCACCTGGAGGTGCCCGTGGCCGCGCTGCTCGGTGAAGGCCAACAGCGCGACGCGGTGGAAATGCTGGGCTATCTGTTCTTCGTGGGTGACAAGAAGAAGACCGACCTGCCGTACGCCAGCGAGCCCGACGCCGACAACGCCTGGAGCCGCCTGCGGCACGAGACTGCGATGACGCCCGAGGCCGTGGTGCGCCTGGCCGAGGCCGCGCGTGAACGCTACGGCTTCAACGACTTCAAGCTCAAGGGCGGCGTGCTGCGCGGCGAGCAGGAAGTGGAAGCGGTCACCGCGCTGCACGAACGCTTCCCGCAGGCGCGCGTCACGCTCGACCCCAACGGCGGCTGGCTGCTCAAGGATGCGATCCGCCTGATGCGCGACATGCGTGGTGTGGTCGCCTACGCCGAAGACCCTTGCGGCGCAGAAGACGGTTTCTCGGGCCGCGAAGTGATGGCCGAATTCCGCCGCGCCACCGGCCTGCCCACGGCCACCAACATGATCGCCACCGACTGGCGCCAGCTCAGCCACGCGCTGGCGCTGCAGAGCGTGGACATCCCCCTTGCCGACCCGCACTTCTGGACCATGGCCGGCAGCGTGCGCGTGGCCCAGACCTGCCGCGACTGGGGCCTCACCTGGGGCTCGCACTCCAACAACCATTTCGACGTGTCGCTGGCCATGTTCACGCACGTCGGCGCGGCCGCGCCCGGCAAGGTCACCGCCATCGACACGCACTGGATCTGGCAGGACGGCCAGCGCCTCACCAAAGACCCCTTGAAAATCGTGGGTGGTCACGTGCAGGTGCCCAAGAAGCCCGGCCTGGGCGTCGAGCTCGACATGGCCGAAGTGGACAAGGCGCACCAGCTCTACCTGCAACATGGGCTGGGCGCGCGCGACGACGCAACCGCCATGCAGTTCCTGATTCCGAACTGGACCTTCAACCCCAAGCGCCCGGCGCTGGACCGCTGACAATCCCCCGACACATCTGAAGAAGAAGGAACCTGATGAGACCCAACCGTCTGCGCGAAATCTGGGCCCGTGGCGGCGCCGTGGCCAATGGCTGGCTGGCCATTCCCAACAGCTTCTCCGCCGAGACCATGGCACACCAGGGCTGGGACTCGCTGACCATCGACCTGCAACACGGCGTGGTGGACTACCAGGCCATGGTGACCATGCTGCAGGCCATTTCCACCACCGACACCGTGCCCGTGGTGCGCGTGCCCTGGCTGGAGCCCGGCATCCTCATGAAGACCCTGGACGCCGGGGCCTATGCCGTCATCTGTCCCATGGTCAACAGCCGCGCGGACGCCGAGAAGCTGGTGGCGTACACGCACTACGCGCCGCGCGGCACGCGCAGTTTCGGCCCGGTGCGCGCGCTGCTCTATGGCGGCGCCGATTACCCAAAGCACGCGAACGACACCATCGTCACCTTCGCCATGATTGAAACCGCGCAGGCGCTCGACAACCTCGAAGAAATCCTCTCCACGCCGGGGCTGGACGCGATCTACATCGGCCCGTCAGACCTCTCGCTCGCACTCGGCTGCAACCCCACCTTCGACGACCTCGACCCCAAGGCCGCCGCCGCTGTTGAGCACATCCTGGCGCGCGCCAAGGCGCATGGCCTGGTGGCCGGCATCCACAACGGTTCGCCCGAAGCGGCCGCGCGCCGCATCGCCATGGGCTTCCAGTTCGTCACCATCAGCTCGGACGCACGCCTCATGGCCGCCGGCTCGCAGCAGGTGCTGTCCACGCTGCGCGCTTCGCAACCCAAGGCCACGCCGGACGGTTACTGAACGCCTCCCCAACCCTCTCTTGCAAGGAAGATTCATGAAGATCGGATTCATCGGCCTGGGCATCATGGGCACGCCCATGGCCCTGCACCTCGTCAACGCCGGCCACTCGCTGTACGTGCACACGCGCAGCCAGGTGCCCGAAGCCATCCAGGCCGCCGGTGGCGTGCGCTGCGACAACGCCGCCGCCGTGGCCAAAGAAGCCGAGGTGATCTTCACCATGGTGCCCGACACGCCCGATGTGGAGGCCGTGCTGTTCGGCGAGAACGGCGTGGCGCAAGGCCTCAGCAAGGGCAAGGTGGTGGTCGACATGAGCTCGATCTCGCCCATGGCCACCAAGGAGTTCGCCAAGAAGATCAACGCGCTGGGCTGTGATTACATCGACGCACCGGTGTCGGGCGGCGAGGTCGGCGCCAAGGCCGGTTCGCTCACCATCATGTGCGGGGGCGACGAGGCCGTGTTCGAGCGCGTGCGCCCGCTGCTCGAACTGATGGGCAAGAACATCACGCTCGTCGGCGGCAACGGCGACGGCCAGACCACCAAGGTGGCCAACCAGATCATCGTGGCACTCAACATCGCTGCAGTGAGCGAGGCCCTGGTGTTTGCCAGCAAGGCCGGTGCCGACCCGGCCAAGGTGCGCCAGGCCCTCATGGGTGGCTTTGCGGCCAGCCGCATCCTGGAGGTGCATGGCGAGCGCATGATCAAGCGAACTTTCAACCCCGGTTTCCGCATCAAGCTGCACCAGAAGGACCTGAACCTTGCGCTGCAAGGCGCGAAGGAACTCGGCGTGGGCCTGCCGCAGACCGCCAACGCCGCGCAACTCATGGGCGCCTGCGCCGCCAACGGCATGGCCGACCTCGATCACTCGGCGCTCGTGAAGGCGCTGGAGCTGATGGCCAACCACGAGGTGGCCAAGGGCTGAGGGCCCGCGAAGGGGTGGCCGAACCCCGCATTGACATGGACCACTGAGTACAGGTTCTCCAGGGGCGGTCCCTGGAGGGCATCAATACATGTACTTGGAGTTTTATGTCAAATTCTGTGAATCTTGGCACCTATGTCGATATCAACAATCCTGACCCGTACTGGGAGTCCTATGTCGACATCAATGATCCCGGTAACTATTGGGGGAACGCGCAAGTCGTGCCTCCAGATGACGTTCAGATAGATCCACAGGCCGCGCCCGAGAAGAACGAGCCCAAATCTCCAGGCATGCGGTCGCAACTGATGGGTCTCGTCGCTGAACAGTACGCCGACCGAGGCGCGTTTGCGGTGATGAACCGATTGAACCAATCGATTCTTCAAGCAGGGCTTCTTACGCGGGTGCGAACGATCGGAGACCGCGCACTTGAGTTGACTCGGTACATCGAGGGCATGGGGCGGGATGGGCTATCGGCTCAGTTCGCGGAGGTGGTCGATCGCATCCACGCATTGCCCGATGCCTACCAACATGCACCCTTGGAGATTGTGCTCAACCGGTGTCAGGAAGTGAAATTTTTGCCGGATCCAGACCAGTTGTGCTGGCTGGCGGTTATAACTGCGAGCCGTCCTATCAAGAAGGTGGAGGGACTTTCCAAAGCGCTCAATTCGCTTTTGCTTGAACACGACTTTGCATCGAAAACGAGTTTTCTCCTGCGTTTCCTGTCAATCGCCATGAAGGTGGGCAAAAAGAGTGGCCCATCAAATGGTTTTGAATATTCTGCAACCTTCTTGAGAGTCCTGGCGATACTCACGCATGGCAAGCGTGAAGGTTGTAGTAGCACTTTGGCAAATGCGCCCGACAATTTTGAATTCTTGCCAGTCATGGTGGCCTTGAAGGACATGCAAGGATCGCCGAACGACAAATTGGTAGTGCTTTCTTTTTTGTTGATGATGTCGCCGCGTTTGTGTAGTAAACAATATCAGGTTGTTTTTAAAACTTTGGTCGATCTTCCCCTCAAGGAGCACGCTTCCGAGAGAGAGTTGGTTTTTGAAGCCATTTTCACGCGCATTGGTAAAGTCAATGCCGATCTCAGAGAAGAGGTGGCCCGTTCCTACATTGAACTCATTTCGCAATTCGATTCAAAAGGCCGTGAACGCAGTTTGTATTTGATGTTTGGCTATGCAGAAAGCTCGTGGAATTTCGAAGAGCTCACTCAGCAGTTTTTTGCCGCTTTGAGTCAGCTTTATCCTCGCCTTGATTACATGGCCATACGAGCCATTTGCCATGCGCCTCATGGGACAGTTGCCCGCAGGACCTGCGAAGAATTTGTGCGCTACATCCAGACAGAGCCGCTCACCAGGCAAAGAAAGATTCTGACGAGCATGCTGAACCATTTGGAGATCGTCCGCAAACACAGCAGTATCCGTGTGGACAATTTCAAGATGGACTATGTCACTCCAATCGAAAAAGGCTTGGCCGCATTGAAGTCCTGACGCCGGACCATCGGGCCCGTGCGACCGGGCCGCGGCCCATCCGCCGCGCGCTACGCCGACTCGAAGGCGTAGCCGTTGCCTTCGGCCTTGATGCGGCCGAAGGCCGGGAACGGGAAGTGGTAACCGCCGACGATGCCCTGGTCGGCCGCCGCGCGAGCCAGCGCGGCGCGGCGCGAGGCGCGCGCGGTTTCCGGATCCATGTCGAACTGCACCTGCCAGTCCGGGTTGCGGGTGAAAAGCGCGGGATAGTGCGCCGCGTCGGCCAGGTAGGTGAAGCTCGCGCTTGAGCCGCGCAGCGAGAACAGCGTGTGCCCCGGTGAATGGCCGTAGGCGGCGATGCTGTCCACCGCGCCGAGCAGCCGGTCCCCGGGCGTGAAACGCTGCAGCTTGTCGGCCGGGTAGCCGTCCAGCACGCGCCGCGCGTTCACGAAACCCGGCTTGGCACCCGGTGGTGCCGCTTCCAGGCGCTTCGGGTCCATCCAGAAGTCGTATTCGGGCGTGGGCACCAGCACCGTCGCGTTCGGGAACACCAGGCCGCCGTCCTTGCGGCGCAGGCCGCTCACGTGGTCCCCGTGCAGATGGCTCAGCAACACCGTGTCGATGTCGGCCGGGCCCAGGCCGGCACCGCGCAGGTTCTCCAGCAGGCGGCCGGTGTTGGGCGGCCCGTTGTCGGCGAAACCCGTGTCGATCAGGCAGCGCTTGCCACCCACCACCAGCAGGAAGGCGTTGTAGGGCACGTCGATGTACTCGGTGGGCAACTGCTGCGAGGCCAGCACGGCCTTTACCTGCTCCGGCGGCGCGTTGCGCACGAACTCTTCGCCCAGCGGGCGGCGCACCACGCCATCGTTGAGCGCCAGCACCTCGGCGGAGCCGAGGGAGAATTTCCGCCAGCCCTGACCGGGCAGGGGTGCCGTGCCCAGGTTGCCGGTGCTCTGTGACCAGGCAGATCCGAAGGCGAGCGCGGTGGAGCTCGCCGCACCCCAAAGGAGGAAATCGCGTCGGTTGGTGGTGCTCATGCTCAGTCCGCCTTCACGTTGCCGCGCTGGATCACCTTGGCCCAGCGCGGAATCTCGCGCGCGATCAGCTGCGAGAACGCCTGCGGCGTGGTGGGCGTTGGCACGGCGCCTTCGATCGCCAGGGCGCGCGCCACCTCGGGTGAGGTCAGGGCCTTGTTGATCTCGCTGTTGTAGAGCGCAATCAGCGGCGCGGGCAAACCGGCCGGTGCCACGATGCCGTACCACTGGTCGGCGTCGAAGCCGGGGTAGCCGCTCTCGGCGACCGTGGGCACGTCGGGCAGGGCCGGCATGCGCTGCGGGCTGGAGACCGCCAGCGGCCGCAGGCGCCCGCTGCGGATGTGGGCGATGAGCGCCGGCGAGCCGGTGAAGATCGCCTCGACCTGGCCGCCCAGCACGTCGCTCACGGCGGGCGCGGCGCCCCGGTACGGGATGTGCGGCATGAAGATGCCTGCTTCCTGCTTGAGGTATTCGAACGTGATGTGGGCCGCGCTGCCATTGCCGCCCGAGGAGTAGTTGAGCCGGCCCGGCTCGGCCTTGGCCTTGGCGATGAAGCTCTTGAAGTCGGTGGCGGGAAATTTCTCGTTGACCACCAGCACGTTGGGCACGCGGGCCACCAGCGCCAGCGGCGCAAAACTCTTGACCGGGTCGTAGGGAAGCTTGGGGTAGATCGATGGGTTGATCGCCAGCGTGCCGATGTGACCCATCATGATCGTGGCGCCGTCCGGTGCCATGCGGGCCACTTCGCCCGCGCCCACCGAGCCGGCCGCCCCGCCCTTGTTCTCGATCACCACCGTAATGCCGAGCTGCGTGGCCAGCCGCGCGCCGATCGCGCGCCCCAGGATGTCGGTGGAGCCGCCCGGTGGGAAGGGCACCACCAGCTTGATGGTCTTGGGCAAAGAGGTCTGTGCCTGCGCGTGGCCGACGGCCAGGCCGGCGGCGGTGGCCAGCATCAGTTGACGGCGGGTGATCCAGGGTGCGGAAGAAGTCATGAGATTTTGTTTATAGGAGCACAGGGTTGAGTCTGTGCAGTGTCGCGGCTCACCGCCGCTGCCACAACTGCAATATGCTCGCTCAGGGTTGCAATCTGCTTATGACACCATGGACAAACAGGACAACACACTGACCCGCTTGCGGGCGTTGCGCATCGTGGAGGCTACCCACGAAGGCGGCAGCGCGGCGGCGGCGGCACAGGCTTTGCACGCGTCCACCTCCACCGTTTCGCGCACCATCCAGCAGACCGAGCAGGCCCTGCAGGTGGCGCTGTTCGAGCGCGGCACCCGGGGCATGGTGTGCACCACGCCCGGGCTGGCCGTGGTGCGCGGCTGTGCGGCCATGCGCGCCGAGCTGCTGCTCAGTGCCGCGGAGGGCCCGCCGCATGAACAGCGCCAGGAGCCCTTGCGGCGCCAGGTGGAGAGCTTGTGGCGCGTGCTTACGGTGCCGATGCTGCGATGCTTTGTCGCCTGCGCCGAGCTCGCCAACGAAACGCTGGCCGCGCGCTCGCTGGGCCTGTCGCAGCCGGCGGTCAGCCAGCAGCTGAGATCCCTGCACCGGGCCTATGGCCGCGCTTTGATGCAGCGCACCCAGCGCGGCCTGCGCCTCACCCGCGACGGTGAGCGCGTGCTCGGCCCGCTCAAGCGGGTGCTCAACATCCTGCGCGTGCTGGAGGAGCAGATGTCCGCCTACCGGGGCGAGGCCACGGGGCGCCTGCACCTGGGCGTGTTGCCCATGGCCAGCACCTCGCTGGCGCCGCAGGCCCTGGCCGGGCTGCTGCAGCGCATGCCCAAGGTGGTGGTGACCGTGAGCGACGGCACCTACGATGCCATGGCCCGGCAACTCAAGACCGGTGATCTGGACATGATCCTCGGCCCCTTGCGCGGCGAGCTCGTGGCGCCCGAGCTGGAAGAGCGCGAGCTGTTCCGGGAGTCGCTGATTGCGGTGGTGCGCCGGGGCCATGCGCTGGCCTCGGCGGGGCGCATGCGGTCTCTTCGCCAGTTGCACCGCCAGGCCTGGATCGCGCCGCTGGAGAACACGCCGGCCCATGCCGCTTTCGAGCGCGCTTTCCGCGCCGCAAGGGTGCCCTTTCCCGAGGCGTCGTTCCATGCAAACAGCCCGCCCCTGGTGCGCGCGCTGCTGATGAAGAGCGACCACATTGCACTGATGTCGCCACTGCAGATCCAGGAAGACCTGGCGAGTGGCGCGCTGGTGCGCGTGCCCGTGACGCTGCACGAAGTGGACCGCCGCATCGGCATCACCGTGCGGCGGGCGTTCGCATGGCCGCCGTCCTGCGTTTACCTGTGGGAAGAACTGAACGCCATGGCGCCGTTCGAGCGCGCCTGAGGCTGGGCGCGCCTCACGCTTCTCCCCGCGTGAGCCGGCCCAGCGCTTCCAGCGCTTCGGGCAGTCTGTCGCATGGAACGAAAAGGTGGTCATGGTAGAAGCCCGAGACCACATTGCAGGGGATTGATGACGCTGCCAGCGCACGGCACACGCGCGCCAGAAAGCCGACCGCGGCCAGCGAGGAGTGCACGGACAGCGTGATCAGGGTGGACTCGAACTCGAAGTGAAGGCCCAGTGCCTCGGCATTCGCCTTCGGCACGATCGCCGTCAGGCCCTCGGCTTCCCGGAAAGTCGAGATGGCCTCCAGCCCATCGGGCAACGAAGCCTGCGAAAACGTGCAGTAGACGAAGGTGCCGGGGCACACCACCGGGGCCATCGTTCGCAGCAACTGGTCGAGGTTGTTTTCGCCGGTCATGGCTTCAAGGTGTGGGGTGGAGGGAATGCTTCTACTCTGCCGAAAGGCCCGCTGCCCGCAGGAACGCATCGTTCTCTTCCACCGTGCCCACGGTCACGCGAAAGCAACCCTGCAGGCCATGCAGGCGGTCCTGCCGGCGCACCAGCACGCCGCCCGCGAGCAGCTGGGCGTGCGCCTGCGCCGCGTCGGGTGTGCGCACCAGCAGGAAGTTGGCGTGCGAGGGCATGGGCCGCCAGCTCGGGTGGCCTTGCAGCGCAAGGAACAGGCGCTCGCGTTCGCGCAGGGTTTGTGCCACGCGCTCCTTCACGTACCCCGGGTGCTCCAGCGCGACCTGTGCGCACACCGTCTGCAGCACCGACACGCCGAACGGCGGCACCAGTTTGCGCAGCTGGCGCGCCACACCGTCGGAAGCCAGCGCGTAGCCCATGCGCAGGCCGGCCAGGCCCCAGGCTTTGGAGAGCGTGCGCAGCAGCACCACGTGTGGGTGCCGGCGCGCGAGTTCGCGCGCATCGTGCTCGGTGAAGTGGTGGTAGGCCTCGTCGATGACGAGCAGCCAGCCGCTGCTGGCCTGCGCGAGCCGCTCCAGCTCGTCGAGTTCGCACAAGGAACCGGTGGGGGCGTGTGGGCGCGGCAGGTAGATCACGCCCTGCGGCGCCGGGCTCGCAGCGGTGCCGAGGGCGGCAATCACCGCGTCCACGTCGATCGACTGGTCGTCGCGCAGGGGCACCTCGGTCAGGGAGGCGCCGAGCAGTTTCGCGTCCAGCCCGTACAGCGCGAAGTTGGGTTTGACGGTGACGACGCGGCCACCACCCAGCGCACTGAGCTGGATCAGCAGGGCGATCAGCACGTTGCTGCCGGTGGTGACCACCGTGCCCTCCGGCGACCAGCCGTCGTGCCGCGCCACGGCCTCGCACAGGGCTTCGGCGTTGAGGTCGGTGTAGCGGTGCCAGGGCAGGTGCCGCAGGCGCTCCAGCGCGAGCTCTTTCAGTTCGGCGGGGAAGTCGGCGAAGGATTCGTTCTGGTCGAGCTTGATGGGCGCCGTGATCGCGGAGAAGGGGTAGTCGGGGCTGGCGAGGACGGCGGGGCGGACGGGAAGCGGCGGCGGGTTCATTCGGCGATGGCGGGTTCGGTCAGGGTGAGCAGGATGTCGGCGTACCAGGCGCAGTTCAGGCCGAGCGATTCGTCGAGCACGAGGTCGCGGTTGCCCATGTCCATTCGCGAGGAATGCACGCCCAGCAGTTTCCAGGGCAGGGCGGCGGTCTCGGGCGTGGGTTGGGTGTCGCGCATCACCACGGCCGCGCCGCTGGTGCCCCGGTGGGTGCGCGCGTCGGTCAGGAAGAAACCCTGGGCCTGGAAGCGGATGCCGAAGGGCGAAGCGATCACCGCGTGGCGCAGCACCGGCAGGTGGTGCACCACGTCGTGGAAGCCGAGCGGAAATCCCACCACCATCAGCGAGGTGTCGGCCGGCACGGCACTGAAGGCGGTCTGCAGGTGCGCCGGGGTGAAGGCGCGCACCACGGCTGCTGCCGGGAAGGCCGCGCGGTCGAGTTCGATCACCGCCACGTCGATCTCGCCGCCGCTGTCTTCGCCCTGGTGCCATACGGCGAGGCCGTCCGCGTACAAGGGCACCGAAAAGCCGGTGGCGACGGTGAGGTTGACCGCGTCCATGTGCAGCCCGATCTCGATGCGGTCGGGCCGGTGGTCGGTGGCTTCGTCGATCAGCACATGGCGGCTGGTGACGAGGTACAGGCGCGAGTCGCGCTCGAAGAAGAAGCCGCTGGCGTTGGTCAACGGTTGCGTGCCCACGAAGGTGGAGACCTGGGGCGCGGCCAGGAACAGCGGGTCCACCAGCACGGGAGAGGGGGCAGATGCCTTGGGTGCGGTTCGGGTGTTTTTGCTCATCGGGCCAGTGTGGCAGGTTTCGCGGCGCTCAAGCGCCGGGTGTTCGGCGGAATTGGCGCAGCACGAAGGCCCAGGCCATGCGCGAGGCATCGGGTCCCCGCGCGTCGCTGTAGGGCTGGCTGGCCGTGCCTCCGCTCCACGCATGGCCCAGCCGGGGCACCTCCACCAGGCTGACCAGGGCGCGGCTGCGGTGCTTGAAATCGGTCACCGTCATGGGGTGGCGCTGCCCGCGCCGCAGCTCGCGCGGCGTGCCGGCAGTGGCGCCCAGGCGCTCGGCCCACAGCTGCGCCACGGCCGCGCCGTTGCTGGGCGAGACCACCGGGTCGCTGCCGCCCTGGATCACCAGCAATGGCGGCCAGGGCTCGGCTGCGGGGTCGCTGGGTGCTTCGCCTGTGGCCGAGACGCGGCGCCCGCGCATGGCCGCGAGCGCGGTGGCGGTGGAGTCGGCCATGCCGGGCGCGACACCCGAATGCATCACCACGGCCTGGAAGCGCGAGGGTTCGCGCGTGGCCAGGAGCGCGGCCATGCCCGCGCCGGCCGAGAGACCGGCCAGCGCAATGCGCGTGGGGTCGGCCGGGTAGAGCAGGCAGACCTGGTCGATCGCCGCGAGGATGAGCGAGGCCTCGGCCTGGGCGCGGCCGCTGCGGGTGTCGTACCAGTTCCAGCAGCGCTGGGGGTTGGCCAGGCGGTCCTGCTCGGGGTAGAGCACCAGAAAGCGCTCGCGGCGCGCGAGGGCGTTCATGCGCGTGCTGGCGGCAAAGCCCGCGCTGTCCTGGCCGCAGCCGTGCAGCATGACCAGCAGCGGCACCCGTTCGCCCGGCGGCAGGTCGGGCGGGCGGTACAGGCGGAAGCGGCGCGCGCCGCCCGGGCCCATGGCCAGGCCGGGCAACCAGTCGCCCGGGCCGGCGGCCGCGCCGCGCGCCACTTTGGCGCGTGCCACTCGCGGTGCGCGAGGCATCTTGGTGGCCGCACGCGCCATCGAACGCAGGTTGCGGTTGAAGGCCTTGACCCAGGCCGAGGTGGCGCGCCGGCGTGCCATGGCCGTTGCGTTCAGCCGCCGCTGCGCAGCAGCAGCGCCGGGCTCAGGCGCATCTGCGCCAACAGGTAGCGCGCACCCAGGCCCAGACTGACGGTGCTCACAACCAGGGCGGTGAGTGCGCCGGTCCAGTACAGGCCGGATGGGTCGATGTCGAGCCGCCAGCGCAGCAGCCCGGTGGCCAACGCGCCACCGGCGAGCAGGGCGAACCCGGCCGTGACCAGCGCGAGCAGCGCATATTCCCAGTACAGCACGCGCCGCAGGCTGGAGTGACGCGCACCCAGGGCGTGCATCACGGTGGCGTCATAGACTTGGCGCGCACGGCTGCTGGCCACCACGCTGGCGAGCACCAGCAGGCTGGCGGCCAGACACACACCGGCCACCAGGGCCAGGCCACCGCTGGCGCGGGCCATGAGCGCGCGCGTCTCGCGCAACAGCGACTCGGTGCGCACGGTGGCGATGTTGGGCGCGACGGCGGCCAGCGCGTCCTGCGCCGCGAGTGCGCCCGCCGGGTCGAGGTAGGCAGCGCCCACGTGGCGGGTGATGTGCGCATCGAGCACGCCTTCGCTGAAGATGGCCTCCAGCCACAGCCGAGCCTGCAGGCGGCGCTGGCTGTAGATCGCCGCGAGTTCGGCCTGCACCGGCGCGCCGAGAACGTCGAACGTCAGGTGGTCACCCACCTTCAGGCCGAGCTGGTCGGCCTCGCGGTCTTCCATCGCCACCAGCGGTGGGCCGCGGTGGCCGGCCGGCCACCACGCACCGTCGCGGATCACCACGTCGTCGATGTTGCCCTCGCGGTTGCTCAGCTTCTGTTCGTCGCGCGCCTCGCGCACGCGCTGCCCATCCGCGCTTTCGCGCAGGACTTCGCCGTTGACCTCGACCAGCCGGCCCAGCACCAGCGGTGCGGTGGTGAGCCGCTGCAAGCCGGCTTGTGCCCGCAGCGTGTCTTGCAGCAGCGGAATCTGTTCGGTCTGCACGTCGTAGAAGACGAGTGCCGGCGCGTTCTCGGGTACGGTTTGATTGACGGTGCGCAGCAGCGCCGCCACCACCAGTGTGCAGGCCACCAGCAGGGCGAGCGCCGCGCCGAGCGATAGCAGGGCAGGGCGCAGCGGCGAATCGCTGCGCTGCAGGCCGGCCAGCGCGAGCCGCAGTTCCAGCGGCAGGTGCAGGGATGGGCGTGCGAGCAGGGCACGCGAGCCCCTGCGCAAGCCAAGCGTCACGCCATCGAGCAGCACCAGCAACCCGCCCGTGGCGAGCAGAAAGGCCAGGCCGAAGCGTGCGTCGGGCACGCTGGCCACCAGCAGCAGGGCCACCGTGGCGGCCGCGAGTGCGGTGAGCGCCCAGGCGCGTTTCGGGGTGCGCAGGCCGCTGCCATCGAGCCCGCGAAACAGCGCGGCCGGCGAGACCGACTGCGCCCGCCCAAGGGCGGGCAGCGCGAACGCGAGCGCTGTCAACACACCAAAGCCCAGGGCGACCAGCGAAGGCAGCCACAGCGCCTGCAACAGCGGTGTTAGCGGCAGGCGCTGCGCGGCGGCCCAGGTGCCCAGCAGCGCCAGCGCGTTGCCCAGCACCACCCCGGCCGCGCTGGAGAGCAGCGCGAGCATCAGGATCTGCAGCAGCACCAGGGCCGCCAACCGACGGTCGCGCAGGCCCAGCGCGCGCAGCGTGGCCAGCGTGCCGAGCTTGCCCTGCAGGTAGGCCTGCACGCTGTTGAACACGCCCAGGCCCCCGATGAAGAGCGCCGAGAAGCCGATCAGCAGCAGGCCCGAGCCGATCTGGCCCAGCACCTCGGCCATGCGCTCGCTGCGCTCTTCAAAGGTGCGCACGTCGGCTTCGAGCGCCGGGAATGCGGCGATGAAAGCGTCGCGCCAGTCGGCGGCGGGTTGCACCGTGCGCACGCGGTACTGGTACTCGACGCGACTGAGTGGCTGCACCAGGCCGGTGGCCATGAGCGCGCCATCGGCCACCAGCACGGGTGCACCGCCCCAGTCGGCGCGCAGGCTGCGGTCGGGCTGGCGCACCACGGTGGCGCGCACCACCAGGGTGACATTGCCCACCTCCACCGGATCGCCCACCGAGAGGCCCAGGCGTTGCGCGAGCGCGCCGTCGATCGCTGCACCCCAGGCGCCGTCGCGCTGCGCCAGCGTGGTGGCCAGGTCCCCGGCGGGCGCGAGTTCCACCGTGCCGTAGAGCGGGTAGCGCGCGTCCGCGCTCTGCAGCTCGATCAACTGGGCGCGGCCGTCGGGTGCGCGCAGCATGGTGCGCAGTTCGACCAGGCGCGAGACCTCGCCGCGTTCGCCCATCCAGGCCAGCACCTCGGGAGTCAGTGGCTGGTGGTGCTCGATGTTGAGATCACCGCCGAACAGCAGCCGCGCGTCGTTCTGCAGCGCGTCCGCGACCTGCCGGTACAAGCCGCCGCCGGCCGCGACCAGCGCCACGCCGAGCACCAGGCAGGCGCAGAAGATCCAGAGGTGGCGGCCACTCGCGCGCAGGTCGCGCCAGGCCAGGCTAAGCAGGAAGCGCATCGGATGGGGCTTCGTGCAGCTGGCCGTCGTGCAAGCGGAGCACCCGGTCGCAGCGCGCGGCGAAGGCAGGGTCGTGTGTCACCAGCACCAAGGTGGTGCCGGTCTCGCGGTTGAGCTCGAACAGCAGTTCGCGGATCGATTCGCCGGTGTGGTCGTCCAGGTTGCCGGTGGGTTCATCGGCCAGCAGCAGGCGCGGCCGGTGCACCAGGGCGCGCGCGATCGCCACGCGCTGTTGCTCGCCGCCCGAGAGCTGACCCGGGTCATGGTGCTGCCGCCCGCTTAGGCCCACGCGCTCCAGCAGCGCGGCGGCGCGCGCATGGGCGTCGCGCTGGCCCGCCATTTGCAACGGCAAGGCCACGTTGTCCAGCGCGCTCAGGCTGGGCAGCAGGTGGAACGACTGGAACACGATGCCGATGTGGTCGCGCCGCAGGTCGGCCAGACCGTCGGCGTCCAGCGCGCCCAGCTCGGTGCCGTGCACGTGGATGCGGCCTTCGGCCGGGCGCTCCAGACCCGAGAGCACCAGCAGCAGCGAGGTCTTGCCCGAGCCCGACGGGCCTGTGATGGCCACGCTCTCACCGGCCGCAACGGACAGGTTCACCGAACGCAGAACGTCGATGCGCGCGTTGCCCAGAAGGTAGTGCAAGGACAGGCCGTGGATGTCGATCATGCGCAATGGGGGTGGCAAACCGGGCAAAAGTTCAGTTTTGCGGCCTGTCGTGGCCAGGAGGCGGCTCGCAAACGCCCTTGATGGTGACAGAATGTTTTCATGGCAGATGGGATGTGGGGCAATTCAGGGCTTGTAGGGAGGCTCGTTGGACAGCGTGTCCACGGGTGGTGGCTGCGCGCCCGCGCGGCGGTGGTTCGGTTTGCCTGCGCGGGTGCGCTGGTGGGGCTGGCAGCGTGCAGCGAACCGCCCCAGCCACCACTGGTGGTCGGCCTCAACACCTGGGTCGGTTACGACCCCCTGGTGCTGGCGCGCGACCGGGGCCTGGCCGATGCCAGGCAGGTCAAGGTGGTCGAACTCATCTCCAGCGCCGAGGCCCTGCGCCATTTGCGCAACGGCTTGCTGGACGCCGCAGGTCTGACCATGGACGAGGCCCTGCGGCTGGTGGACAGCGGCTTCGACGTGCGCATCGTCGCGCTGCTCGACACCTCGGCCGGTGCCGACGTCGTGTTGGCCGCGCCGCGCATCACCAGCTTGCAGAAACTGCGCGGTGAACACATCGCGGTGGAAGATGCCACCGTGGGCACACTGATGCTCGAACGCCTGCTTCGCAAGGCCGACTTGCGGCGCCAGGACGTCAAGGTCTTGCGCATGGACGCCACACAGCACAAGACGGCATTGCTGAGCGACCGCGTGGCCGCTGCGGTGAGCTATGCACCGATCGCCGGTCCGATCCAGGCCCTGGGCTATCGGGCGATCTTCGACAGCCGCCAGATGCCGGGCGAGATCGTTGACGTGCTGGTGGTGCGCACCGAGGTGCTGCGCCAGCGCCCCGACGCCGTGGACGCCTTGCTGGCGGCCTGGGCCGCCGGCCTCAATGTGATGCGCCTGGACCCGGCGGGCGCGGCCACGTCGCTGGCGCCCGGTGCCGACCTGACGCCCGCGCAATACCAGTCGGTGCAGCGTGGGCTGCGCTTTTTCACGCCGGCGGAATCGCTGGTCATGCTCACCGGCCATCCGCCCCCGCTGGCGCAGCAGGGGGAAGACGTGGCCCGTCTGCTGGTCGAACTGGGCGTGCTCCGCGAGGTGCCGAACTGGGCCGCGCTGATCGACACCGGACCGGCGCTGCGTGCGCCCTCCGCAGGGCCCGCGCCATGACACCTGTGACGCGCCTGCTTTCCATTCCCGCACGCTGGCTCGCGCCCTTTCTGCTGGCGGCCTTTGCGCTCACGACCACCGGCGTCAACCTGATGTTGCAGTGGCGCGAGGTGGATCAGCAGGTGAGCGACAGCGAAACGCGGCGCCTGCGCGAGCGCCTGGGTGTCGAGCAAAGCCGGCTGAGTGCCGAGACGGGCAACGCCAACACGCTGTTGGTTCGCCGGCTCGTGGGCGGTCTGGGCCTCTACAGCGGCATGCAGCACGCTTACCTGATCGACGCCCGGGGCACGGTGCTGGCGTCGCTGATGCGCACCGACATCGGCCTGCCCTTCGTCGACCTCCAGGGCCTGTACCCCGAACTCGCCGGGGTGAAGCCGCTGTTGGCCGAGCCGATGGCCGGCGCCACCCTGCAGGTGGCCCGGCCGGCCGGCTCGGCGCTCTTGTTTGGCCGGGCCCAGCTGGAGCCGGGGCACGAGTTGCTGACCGTGGTCGATCTGAGCCAGCCCATGGCCGTTCGCTTTGCCGGTATGCGCGCGCAGGTGTTGCGCGAAAGCCTGGTCCTGCTCGTGCTGGTGGGTTTGCTGGCGCTCATCTTGCACTGGGTCTGGTTCCGCCGAGCGGAGCAACTGGCCCGCGCCCTCACGTCCATGGGCGAAGGCCACTTGCAGGCGCGCTCCGGGTTGCAGGGCCGGGATGAGCTCGCGCTGATCGGCGCCGCCGCCGACCGCATGGCCGAACGCTTGCAGGCCAGCCACGCGCAACTCCAGCGCATGACCGACGTGGTGGACCGCTCGCCTCTGGTGGTGATCGAATGGTTCAACGTGGTGGGCTGTCCCATCCACTACGTGAGTCCCTCTATCGCCCAGTGGGGCTACGCGCCCGAGCCGCTGCTGCAGGGCCGCATGACCTACGACGACCTGATCCATCCCGACGACGTGGGCCGGGTCAACGCGGAGATCGACGAATACCTCGCTCACGGCCCGGACAAATACCGCCAGGAATACCGCCTGCGCTGTGCCGACGGCCGCTGGATCTGGATCGACGACCGCAGCGCGCTCACCCGAAACGAAGATGGCAGGGTCACCGCCATCAGCGGCGTGCTGCTGGACATCACCGTCCAGAAGGAGGCCCAGATCGCGCAGCGCGAGCAGGCCGAGTTCCAGCGGCTGTTCTATGAGCTGCCCCTGATCGGCATGGCGATTTCCTCGCCCCACAGCACCAGCTGGCTGCAGGTCAATGACCGGCTGTGCGAGATCCTGGGCTATCCGCGCGAAGAGCTGTTGCGCCGCACCTGGTCGGAGATGACGCCTGTGCCGGATCTGGACCGCAACCTCGCGCTGCTCGATCGCATGAAAGCCGGCCTGACCGACAGCTACCAGATGCAGAAGCGCTTCGTGCGCCGGGATGGCAGCTTCGTGCACACCGAGATCCATGTGCGCGCGGTGCGCGAACCCGACGGCACGCTCAAGCACCTGTTCTCCATCGTTCAGGACATCAGCGAGCGCCTGCAGACCAGCCAGGCGCTGAGTGACCAGAAAAGCCTGCTGGAGCAGGCCGAGGCCATGGCCGGTCTGGGCAGCTGGCTGTACGACTCGCAAACGCAGCACATCTGGTGGTCGCGCCAGATGTACCGCAACATCGGCCGCGACATGGCGCTGGGCCCACCGGCCACGCTCAAGGACTACCTCGAATGCCTGCACCCGGACGACCGCGAGCGCGTGGAGCGCTTCATGCGAGCGCTGCCCAGCAACCGGGGCCGCTTGCACGCCGAGTTCCGCCGCCATCCGTCGCTCGGGCCTGAGCGCTGGTTCCGAGGCGGGGTCGAATGCCGGGCGCTGGCGGAAAACGCCGGCCACCACTACAGCGGCACCCTGCTTGACATCACGCAGATCAAGCAGGCCCAGATGAACCTGGAGCGCATCAACGCCCGCCTGGAGCAGCGCGTGGCCGAACGCACCGAGCAGCTCAGCGCGGCCAACCGCGAGCTCGAAGCGTTTTCGTACACCGTCTCGCACGACCTGAAAGCGCCATTGCGCGGCATCGACGGCTACAGCCAGCTGCTGCAGGAAGAGCACAGCGAGCGGCTGGACGATGAAGGCCGGCAGTTCATCGTTCGGATCCGGCGCGGCGTGCAGCAGATGGGTGCGTTGATCTCCGATCTGTTGGACTACTCACGCATGGAGCGCCGCACCATGGAGCACCAGGCGGTGGAACTGGGCCCCTTGCTCGACCTGGTGCTCGAAGGCCACGCGGCCGACATCGCGACCGCGCGCACGGTCCTGAGCCTGCAACTGGAGCCCATGACCCTGCAACTGGACCGCGAGGGGCTGGCGGTGGCGCTGCGCAACCTGGTGGGCAATGCCATCAAGTTCAGCCAAAGTCGGGAGCACCCCCAGGTGGAGATCGGTTCGCGCAGCGAACCCGGGAGGCGAATTCTCTGGGTGCGCGACAACGGCGTGGGCTTCGACATGAAGTACCACGACCGCATCTTCGGCATCTTTCAGCGCCTGCAGCGCGCCGAGGACTACGCCGGCACCGGCGTGGGCCTGGCGCTGGTGGCCAAGGCGGTGCAGCGCATGGGCGGCCGGGTGTGGGCCGAAAGCAGCCCGGGCCAGGGCGCCACGTTCTATCTGGAGTTTCCGTCATGAGTGCCGCCAAACCCTTGCCCTGCATCCTGCTGGTGGAAGACAACCCGATGGACATGGACCTCACGCTGAGGGCCTTCAACAAGAAAAAGTTCTCCAACACCATTCACGTCGCGCGCGATGGCGAGGAGGCACTGGCCTGGTTTCACCGCTGGGAAGCGGGCGAGCCTTTGCCTGCCGTGATCCTGCTTGACCTCAACCTGCCGCGAGTCAACGGCCTGGAGGTGTTGAAGCAGCTCAAGGAGCATCCCCACTTTCGCCGCATCCCCGTGGTGATATTGACATCGTCGCGCGAGGACAGCGACCTCAAGTCCGCCTACGATCTGGGGGTGAGCTCGTACATCGAGAAACCGGTGAGCTTCAGCAAGTTCATCGAAGTTGCCGAGCGCATCGAGTTGTACTGGTGCGTGCTCAACGAGCGGCCCTATTGAAAACAAGGAATGGAACGACCATGCTGAAAATCCTCATCCCCGTCGATGGTTCCTCGCACGCCCTGCTGGCGGTGCACCACGCGCTGCGGCTCGTGGGTGCCGGCCTCAAGGCCCGCTTCGTCGTGGCCAACGTGCAAGAGTCGGCCAACCTCTACGAGCTCGTGGTGGCGCACGACCCGGCCGTGTTGCAGCAGGTGAGCGAAGCCGCCGGGCGCGACCTTGTGCGCCCGGCCATTGCCTTGCTGAGCGCTGCGGGCTTGCAGGTCGAGTCGGCGGTGGCCAGCGGCGATCCGGCCCATGGGCTGGTCGAGATCCTGGAGAGCCACGCCTGCGACGTGGTCATCATGAGCACGCGCGGTGGTGGCCTTCGATCGGCCGTGCTCGGCTCGGTGTCGCAAGAGATGGTGCAGCGCTCCCCGGTGCCTGTGACCCTGGTGAAGGTGCCCGAGGACGCCACACCCGACTGACGCCCCCGACCCTGCGGCCCATGAAGAGCCGGCTTGGGCCGGCTCTTCATGCGTTCGCCGTCCTCCCTCTGGCTTTCTTCCCGCTTCACACCCCTGCCCGTGACCCTTCTCTTTGCCGCCCTCGATGCCTCCGGCGCGCTTCGCTTCATCGGCGAAGTCGAGCGCGGGGCCGACTGCGGCTGCTCGTGCCCGGTGTGTGGAAGTCCCCTCGTGGCACGTCAAGGTGCCGCCAACGATTGGCACTTCGCGCACGAGGCCTCGCAAGAGCGGCCCGAATGCGAGACCGCAGCGGTCCGCATGCTGCACCGCCTGATGGTCGAGCACCTGCGGGCCCGTGGCGAAGCCGGGAGCCTTTCGTTGCCGCCGTACCAGCAACGGGTGGCGATCGCGCGTGCCCTGATCAACGTGCACGAAGACGTGCAATGGGGCGCTCAGGTCATGGGCTCCGTGCAATGGCTGGCCGACGCGGCCCTGCACGAACCGGTGGCGCGAGCGCGGCTCGACACAGGTGTTGACCTGCACCTTTTCGTGGCCGTTGGCGAGGCCGAACCACCATCGGTCGAGGGCGATGGCGCACAAGCGGTGTTTCGCTGTCGGCTGCCACCGGCTTCGGTGCTGCGCGATCGCCACGCGGCCGAGCAGCACTTGGCGCAGCACGGCGAGCTGGCCTGGCTCCACCACCCGGACGCTCTGGGCCTGGTGGCCGCCGCACAGGCGCGACTGGACGCGCGCAGCCGGCAGATCTACGCCAATTGGCTCGCCATGGCCGACGCCGCTGGAGGTCCTGCCACCGTCGTCGAGTCCCGGCCGCCACCGCTGTTCTATGGCCCAGGTACGCGCACCGATCCCCGGGAGGCGCCGCGTTATGCGTGTGCACCCGCGCACGCGCCGAACATCAGTTTCACGCTCTACCGGCTGTCGCCCACCGAAGCCTGGTTGCTCTACCTGCTCGAGCGCGTGGGACCCCTTGACTGGCGCACGGCCGCAGAGAAGTTCTACGCGCTGGCGCCCTATCCGGGCCCCTTTGAAGGCTGGACCCAGGCCTTGCCGGACAGTGTGGGCGTGGCCGATCCGGATGCGGGCATCGTGCGCTGCAAGGGTTTCCTGGAGGCAGTCACCTACCTCTCGCGCCGTTCCCAGCTCACGCGAAGCGGCCGTGACCCGACTGCCTTCAAGGGCGTGTGAGGCTCAGGCAGCGTGGCCTGCCGCCTGCTCCAGGCGGGGCAGCAGTTCGCGTTGTCCCTGGTGGGTGAGTTCCAGCGCACGGCCGTTGCCGCGCCGCAGCCAGCCCTGGGTGGTGAGGTGCTGGAGGATGTCGTCGGCCAACTGGCCTGCGAGATGGTCCCGCCGTTCAGACCAGTCCAGACAGGGGTAAGCGAAGCGCCGGCTGGTGCGTGGCCGCGCGGGCTGCAAATCCAGTTGCTCGGACAGCCAGGTGTGCCCGGCCTCGGTGAGCGTGTAGCCATCGGCCTGGGCTGCCAGCGCACCCTGGGCTTGCAGGGCGTCGTGCAGCAGGATGCCCAGGCGCCCCGCCATGTGGCCATAGCAGCAGCGTGCGTAGCGCAGGCGCTGCCGCTCGGGGTGTGCCCAGGCCTGGTCGTGCGCATCGCGTTCAGCGACCAGGGCCAGCGCTTCGAGCGCGTGCGCCACGTCGGCGTCTGCCAGCCGGTAGTAGCGGTGGCGCCCGCGAGGTTCGCAGACCACGAAGTGCGCGTCCAGCAGCTGGGCGAGGTGACCACTGGCCGTGGCGGGTGTCACCGAGGCGGCCTTGGCGAGTTCGCCTGCGCTGGCGAACTCGCCGCTCATCAGGTACGACAGCATGCGCGAGCGAGCCGGGTCGGCCACCATGGCGGCCACGCGGGCGAGGCGGGGTTCGTGCGAGGCTTTCATGGGTGCCAGCCTAACGCAGTCAGGGCTGCACGTGCCGCGCCTGGTTGCGCGTGCTGGCCACATCTTCAAGCCAGGTGCGTTCTTCCCGCAGGATGAAGCGCTCGCGCTGGGCGAACTCGAAGTTGGCGCGGCCTTCCGCGTCGTGGCGCAGGGCGGCGCGGTAGCGCTCGTAGGCCGCGAGGCTGTCGAAACCGATCAGGCCCCAGGCGATGTCGTTGCTGCCTTCGTGCGGCAGGAAGTAGCCGATGAGTTCGCCGCCGCAGCGGGGGATGATGCGGCCCCAGGCCTCGGCGTATTGGTGGAAGGTCTCGCGCTGGAAAGGATCGATCTGGTAGCGGATGAAGCAGGTGAGGGGCATGGGTTGTGCGGGTGAGTCAAGACGATGACCCTCACTGTGCGCCGCACACCACCTTCCTGGTTTCGGTGCAGGCCGAAACGTAGAGCTTGTCGTTCATGAGCCATTGCGTAGCGCACCACTCTCCCTCAGCGCCGATGGCCTCCTGGTATTCCAACGGTCGATCACCCACCTTCCATTTGGCTCATGGGTCTCAGGTGCTCTGTGGAGCGAAATCAAGGAGGAGGCGGCACCAGCCGCCGGGGGGGACATTCGCGGAACAGAGCGCCTGAGACCCGTGAGCCCGCGAGGTGGTGGATTAGCGAGTGGCGACGGGTTTCGCCGGCGGTTGCCATCGAAAGAACATCGGATACACCCGCTCCACCACCGGTCCGTTGAAATCCCACCCCACACACTGCCCCAGGTGCGCCGGTGGCTTGCCATCGGGGGTGGGTCCGAAGGCACCCGAGCGCGTCTGGAAGGCCGCCGTGGCGAGGTTGAACAGCAACTCCCGCAAATGCGTGCACCCCTGCACGTCGCCCAGGTGGCGCTGGATGGTGTGGCGCCAGCCGCGCCCCAGCACTTCGCCCACCATGCGCTGCAGGTTGGGCATCGCCTCGGGGCAGGGACCATGGGGGAAGGCGTCCATCGCGACCGCCACGGCGCGGATCACCATGGCCTCGTCGAAGGTGACGCGCAGGCGCATGTGGTGAATGGGTTGGCCGGCCAGCCAACGTCCTTCGTCATGGATCTCGATGTCGTGGGGCTTGCTGTCGTGCAGCTCGCCTTCGATCTCCCACAGACCGTCGTCGCGCAGGAAGCCCTGGTAGGTGACGCGCCGGGTGTGCATGGGCGTGCGGGGGGCGGGGGCGGGCAAAGGCAAGGAAGTGTCTCCGGAAGCGTGGTGGGCGGACCCCGTATTTTCCGGCCATGCGACCGGGCGCGCATGCTGGCACACTGAAAGCCCGCGATCAGGAGACCCGAACATGGCCCATGAGCATACCC
>Ga0247738_10000210_pt1 | contig 24471 bp, 27 predicted proteins | sample UWRJL013104B2_FD_180936 | JGI IMG/M metagenome (GOLD analysis project Ga0247738, IMG submission 180936) | Plant litter microbial communities from Arlington Agricultural Research Station in Wisconsin, United States - UWRJ-L013-104B-2 | ecosystem: Environmental > Terrestrial > Plant litter >...
AAGAATATTAATCAGTTTTATTTTAAGGATTTTTTAATATCCTTGGCTACTATAGACAGGTCATTATTCAACTGATGTCCACCTTTCTCAAGCTCTTTAAAAATAGCATCAGGTAACCTTTTTTTATACTCTTCAAATTGCCCGAATGGCACTTCCTCATCATCCCGGCTGTGATAGAGGTAAACAGGTAAATCCTTAGGTAATTTTTTCGAAAAATCCTTAACCAGCTTCAACCCCTTTTTCCAATCTTCATCTCCGGACCAATAAGGGGTTGCTATCAGAAATATTCCCTTCGACTTAATTTCAATTGAATTTTCTGAAAGCGATTTTAGTAACATCGAAGCTCCCAGTGAATGCGCAACCAGAATAATTTCAGAGTTTAAATTATATAAATGATTTTCGATCTGAGAAATCCAGCCAAAATCAGGCGCAGATTCATCTGAGTTTAGTTCCGGGTAGATGACCTTATATTCTTTTCCCAAATTATCCCTGAGTGATTGTACCATCGTCTTATCCGCATTGTAACCATCATCTCCACCTCCCTGAATAAATAATACCTGATGTTTCATATCATCTGCTTTTCACAAATAATATCTTTGCCCGAAATTTGGTTCAAAAAATTAGTTAAAATAACTTCAGATTTTATTCTCCGGTGAATAACCACCAATGTTCGCTCAACATATTTTTTTCATTAGTTGAATTTTTGTAAACTAAGCCGTTTGCCAAAAAACCATCTTTCGACCAGGTGCACATATAATTCTTTGTCCTGAAAACTCTTTCTGCAATTCCATCCTCATTTTTCCGGACAATTTCACCGCAATAGTCACAAAATACCTCCCTCAAAGTAATGACGAAATGCGTCTCTGATAACTTCTTCCATGTTCCTTTATAAAAATAAAACCCACCATCAGAAGCAGAATAAATAGTATCTTTTTTGCTAATTTGAACCGGAGACTGATCTAAAAAAACACTGTCACCCTTAAATTTCATAGTGCTCAAATGAAACCATTTCGAACGCTTATTATAATGATCCCGATTATCACAACTATCCTTTTTAGTTTGCCTCATACAAATTTTCTCAAAGCCTACATATTGTCCCGCCGGCAGATTTTGCCCTAAAGACTCATTGAATGAATAAAATGTAATGAATAAAAATAATACTGATCTCATAAATCTAATTTAAGCGTCAATTAATATATATTAACGAGTGAGGAGCTGAATTAAAAATGCGGATGTATGTATTGATGATATGTTGTTTTTGTTTCGTAAAAATTACAATATAAAACAAAATTATCTGACCAACAAAGGCTGATTTCTCCAGGATATTTATCTTTTTTATTACCAATATAGAGGGTGAGGCGAAAACAACCGGCGGACTGGAAGCACACTTGTAAATAAATGTTAACTGACCATCCTGATAAAAGAAAACTTCGGATGGAGTTGTCAACTAAGGCTCACTGGAACCGCCTCAACTCGTTATTTAAATAAAATTTCCGGAATAATCTGGCACATATTTCAAAGAACATAATTAGCTTAGCTTGTAGACAAATTCTTCAATCTCTGCATTTCTTGCATTGGCAAAACCGAAATCACTGCCAACCTTTACAAATCCTCCTTTTTCTAAAACTCTTTGAGAACCATAATTATCGAAAGCAACTCTGCCAAAGATGGGCCTTACTTTTTCACCTTTTAAAAATGTCCGAAGGGCTGAGGAAGTTATGCCTTTTCCCCAATGATTTTTATCGATCCAGTAAGTGATCTCATGATCACCATGCATCACAAACGTAGAAATACTTCCTACAATTTTATCATCTACTATGATTGTTTTCAGGTTTTTGGTTGAATCGTTTACAAATTTTGAGTACTTTATAATGTAAGAATTTTTATCCTTAGAATCTTTAGACGTAAAAGCAGCAAGATAATTTGCTTCTTCATCCAATTGAAACTCAAAGAAATGTTCCAGGTCAGCTAAAATGGTCTTTCTAAGTAAAATTTGTTTTATTTCCAAAGTTCAGTATTTTTTTATTGAAAATAAATAAGTCATTATTTCGCCCTTTCATCAGGTAATGTTCATTTAATATATTCGATACAATTATTTTATATAGGATGATACGCTGAATTCTCTATCATCTGTTGATTAATGCAGATCCTTTTCCAGTGACTTACGATAATGAATACACCCCTGCATGAATTCGGGCCAATCGGGTACCATAATCTCAGGATTCGCCTTCTCTGGTAATAAATTCCATAATTTAGGGTGATGCCAGCACAACTCATGTCCTGTACTATTTCGGTGTTCCCTGATCCCATTTCTCAATGTGATCACTTGTCTTATGAGATCCTCCTTGTTCAATTCATTTAAGTCACTGTCGAAATTCATATTTATGCTAATTTTAATTTTGGGCAATTAATGAAACACTTCCCGGGTTCTTTTTTCCATTTCATTTGCGATCACCTGTCCATTTTCCCCTTGTTTTCTGAGTTGTTGAATGATATTTTTATAACTCTTTTCATCTCTGTCCTGACTCAATTTGAAAACGGTATCTATATTTTTTATTTCTATTTCAAACGCGACAATTGCCTTCATCAAAATGGAAGTATATTCTGAAGGCAAATTGTCATAAATGGTGCTTGAAAGCGGATCATTGTTTTCAAAATGCAGCGAAGTCACTCTCAAAGCATCTATTAATTCCTCATCTTTTAAAAAGCGGATGCTCCCTTTCACGTGCACACTCATATAATTCCAGGTGGATGGAGTGTGAGGATTGGCATACCAGGTTCCACTAACATACACATGATGACCAGTAAAAACTGCCAAAACGTTATTGTTGTGTAAAAACGCTTTGTGATGATCCGTATTTTTCATGAGATGACCTCTCAATATTTTCTTTTCATTTTTCTCCTCGATGAAAACCGGAATTTGTGTTGCAACAGGAGAATTGGAAGCATCACATCCTGATAAAAAAGCAAACGGATAAGCTGATATAAATTCATTTATCACTTTTTCGTTCCTTTCTTTATGGTTGGGCAGATCATACATTTTATTGATAATTTTTAGTCAAAGTTAATAAGTAAAAATAGAATTTTACTCAATTTTTTATATCAATTAGTTATCAAAAAAATGGTCGCCAGTCCCCTCAAAACAGGATTAGAAGGTAGATGACTTTTAGTTAAATGATTGAAATTTTACTTTGTATACATTCGAAGAACAATTTATTTTGTTGATGGAAAACCAAGAACTGTTCGAATGTAATTCTATTGAGTAGAGTGCAAATACTTGATTCGTTTTGTTAAAAAGATGTGCATAAACTTAACTTTAATGGAAAGGTATAAATAACAGAATGAAGCATTTATTCCTTATTTATTTTTTTCAAAATACCCCTATCAACGCTTTGGTCTATCAGCTCTTCAGCAAAATTCCAAAGTACTGTCGAGCCTTCCCTGATTGCTTTCTTTTTATCATACACTTTATCATATGACACATCGAATTCTTTCCATGTACCACCATTATTGGAAACATTTTGCAGCAACGGTTCCAGCCTGTCCATTGACTTTGCGAATTTAGCTTCATTGGTTTCACCTGATTCAAATTCTTCCCAGATAGAAATAAATTCTAATGCCTGCGCTTCCGGCAACAATCCAAATATTCGATTTGCTGCGAATCTTTCTTCTTCCGTATTTGAATGATTTTTTGAGGTGTCATACAGGAATGTGTCGCCTGCGTCTATTTCCACAATGTCGTGTATTAGGACCATTTTCAAAACTTTAAGTACGTCTACATCCATATTGGCGTGTTGGGACAATACAATGGTCATCATTGCCAGATGCCAGCTATGCTCAGCATCGTTTTCATTTCTGTCGCTGTTAAATAATTTTGTCTTGCGCTGAATGTATTTAAGTTTATCAATTTCTTTAATAAAATTGATCTGCTGCTGTATTATTTGATCTGTTTCCATTCTTTTTATTTTCCTGAGTTTATCATCTGTTTATTAGTAATCAAATCTACCTGATCTAATTTCTGAATATCAATGAAGATGCTATGTATGTGTTATCACTAACTATTTTTTCTGCAAACTCAACGTTATCATCAGATAAGACTTACCCTAACCTTTTTAGTTTTCAGTTTTGTGTTATTGATGTTTTCAATCAAAACATCAGCCACCTCTTCCTGCACTCCTACATAGGTACAATCCTGCTTGACTTCGATTACACCCAACTGATCTTTCTGAATTTGTCCCTGTTTCAGAAATAAGCCCGCGACATCACCTTTAGAAATCTTATCTTTTCTACCGCCCGTGAGATAAATAGTTTTCCAGTTTGTGATCTCTGAATTTCTATATTCTTCTAATTCATCCACACCAATACTTTCCGAAACAATATCTCTTATGAATTCCGGTATTTTTTCCTCTTTCCAGAGCAGGATATAAGCTGTTCCATCCCGCTTCATACGGGCAGTACGACCATTTCTGTGGATAAATTCTTTTTCTCCCGGAGGTAAGTGATAATGAATAATAAATTTTATTTCAGGAATATCCAGACCACGGGCAGCAAGATCAGTGGCGAGAAGTAATTGGCTCGTTCCATTTCTGAATTTAATTAGAGAACGTTCCCGATCTATTTGCTCCATTCCACCGTGGAAACATTCATGCCAGATATGATGCTCATCCAGATAATCACTGACTCTGTCCAATGCATCTTTAAAATTACAAAAAATGATTCCGGGTTGATTTCCGATGCGTCCGAGTGCCTGGGCCAAAGTCGATAATTTGTCCTTTTCAGGAGAAATGATTGTCTTGATCGTCAAATTAGCACTTTCTTCATCTAAATGATTGATAAATACCGGTTTTTTTAAACCAACAAAATTTGGAATTCCGGCTTCGCTTGTTGCCGAAGTTAGAATTCTCTGTTTAATATTTGGCAGAGCTTCGATGATTTCGGACATTTCTTTTTCGAAACCAATTTCCAAAGACTTATCAAATTCATCGAGCACCAATGTTTGAATAAAGTCAACATTAATGTTATCCCTCCTCAGTCTGTCAGCAATTCTTCCGGGCGTACCGATCAGTATGGCAGGCCGATGTTTTAAGTCGATCTTATCTAATGCGCCTGCACGTCCGCCATATATGGCATTGACCTTGAAACCTGAACCCATTTTGCGTGCGACCTGTTCTATTTGTTGAGCTAATTCCCTCGAAGGAACGAGGACCAATAGTTGTATCTCTGAAACATTTGGATCAAGTTTTTTAATCAATGGCAAAAGAAAAGCCAACGTTTTTCCAGTCCCTGTAGGTGAAAGTAATACTACATCAGAATTGTGCCCTATAACACTAAAAGCCTCATCCTGCATACGATTGAGTGATTCTATGCCAAATTTTTTCAGGATCGAAAAAGTATTATTTTCCGAGGTAATTGTGTTATTATCTTTTATTTTCTTAGCCATTTAATATTCTTTCCTGATTTGACCTGATCTTGTTATATTTTATCAGGTAACTTGCCCAAAGTTAACAGTTTTTGAATTGTTTTCAGATCAAGGTCTTTGTCTGGTGTTAAGTCTATAAAATACTCACTCTGCCAGAGTTGAGTTTTTTTTGCCTGATTGTTGATAGTCCGGTTCCAGGAAGGATAAACTCTGATGCCTCTTTTGCCTTCTATCTTATCGACAGATAATATCTTTTGCTTTAATAATGTTGCTCTTGGAAAAATAAATATTCCGAAATTATTATCAAGAATTGTGGCAATTAAAATCAGGTCCACCTTGTCTTTAGCATGATAAGGTCTGGTAATACCCTGCTCATTTCGCTTCCAAATAGTCACAAACTGTCCGGTTTTAGCTGGAGTGATCTTTGTCTTTCTGATTATTACATTCAAATTTTCTAAAGTAAAGGAATGGGCCGCATATTCCTGACTTTCCTTTTCGGAAATTAGTTCTTTTATCTCAAGTCCTAATGGTTTGAAAATTATACCTGCTATGTAATTTAATTCATCAGATGAAAAGCTGTCAATGCTCAAAATTTTATTTTATTTTTAATAACCTCAAATAATGTATGCCCTTCAGGATTAATCAAAAAATATTATTGTTCATATTCCAATCCGTATTGGATCGCCTGTTCTAACACATGGATATTAATGTCTTTCAGGTTTTTAAATTTAATGCAATAACCTGTTACAGTTGCTTTACCAAGGTCTTTACCGTATTGCTTTACTAAAAATGTCTTATCCCTCAGACCCATGATGTAAACAGAGATACCCGTGGTATTTGCACTCAACCCAATGCGATAAAATTCTTTGACAGAGCCATCTGCGTATTTCATTTGCTGTGAACCATAACCGATATTAGGGTTCGAAACTATCTTACCTTCGCTGTTTTTACCATCCAGAAACCATAGTTTAATTTCAGGTTTTAAAAGTAAAATCATTTTATCCAATTCCAGTAAATCCTTTTGTTTTGATCCGGATTGACTGGAAATATAAGTTTCTATCTGTTCCTGAGTACTCATTTATAGTTCAATTTCGGAATTGTTTGTAATGACAGTTTTAAAATAAAATTTACCCGGAGTCAAAAATAAGTATTCTATCGGTTATTCTATTTAAATTCCAATTTCTGATTCTCCGGCAAATCATTTAAATGAGGCATTTCTCCATTTCTATATTCTTTATATAATCTGGAAATGTCTCCCACTGTATCGCCAATAAAGGGGCCATGTGATACGATGGGTGCATTGTGCGGTCCGGCAGCATACAAAATAAATCTCGTCGCTTCATCCCGAGACTCGAATGTAAGCTCACCTATTCCTGATCCATCAATTTTATTTAACCAGCCGGTCTGACCTTTTCTGATCATCTGATCCCCCACATAAACACTTCCTTCGAGGACATAAATTAATCCCTTTTGATCAGCGGGTAAATGTTGCGTTATTTTTTGATTTTCCTTTAATCTGAAATCCACTACTGTTAGCGGAGTAAGGTTCCGCATAGGAGAATTAAGTCCGTTACTGCTGCCACTATATACTCTGACTTCATAAAATTCATTTTTTATTGTTGGAACATTATCCAAAGTTATTTTTTGCCAAAATGGCTGCGCCCAGCGTTTTCCAGGAGGCAAAGCCAACCACACCTGTAATATGCGCAATTTTTGCTTTTCATTCATTTCTTCCGTGTGGACAATGCCTTTACCGGCAGTCATCAATTCAAAACTTCCGGTTTCCCAGGTTGACCCATTACCTTCCAGCACCAGGGTCAGAGTTTCAAATCCTGCATGTGGATGAGCTCCTCCGGCAGGTGGCCCGCCCTGATAATCCACCTGATCGTCCTGAAATATTATGAAGGGGTCCGTGTAATCAAAAGGTAATCCTTCGAAAACAGCAGAAGCAATATGTCCTGCACCCAAAAATCCGGGTTGAAACGGACTTTGAGTTATTTTAGAAACAGATCTTTGATTCATGTTATTTATTATTTGCAGGTGAGATTTGTTTAATTAATTCCGGGTAACGCGCGAATGTTGCTATCCAGATAAGTATCTCGATGATGACAGGCATCACGATAGAATCCTGATGTTGCAAGTGTGTGGCAATAGCTCCACCCATATAAGCCATTAATAACAGAGCTCCGATGATTCCTGTACGGGGAATGATGAACAGGATCAATGAGATGACTTCAATAATTCCTATCATCTGATAGGTAGAAACACTGAATCCTATTTTAAGGGCTTGTGCCACTGCTTCTTCGTTTTGAGTTAATTTCATAAATGCACTCATCGTGAATAGAAGTCCTAAAATAATGGTCAATACCAATCCTGTGATTTTTAATGTTTTTTGTGACATAAATTATTTATTTTATTTGATGAAGATGCAAAGATCAAAATATTTACTATACCTTTGTTATCTGTTACCTAAAGGATAGTACTTACCTAAAGAATAGTATATGATAGAACATAGTGTTGAAAGCTGCTCTAAAGCCAAATTGGCTATTCGCGATACCCTTGATGTCGTGGGTGGCAAATGGAAGTTGGTCTTACTCACAGTGCTGAGGAGTGGAAATAAAGGATTTAATGAACTGACCAGAGATACCGGGATCTCTCCCCGTATTTTATCAAAAGAATTGCATGATCTGGAAGTAAATGGTCTTGTGACCCGACATGTTTGCAATACAAAACCTGTAACTGTGCAGTACGAATTAACTGAATACAGTAAGACGCTGGAAAATGTGTTAGTCGAAATGGAGCGATGGGGTTATCAACACAGACAAAAGATCATGTTTGGGAAATAATAAAAGCCATTTATTATTTGAATGACTACAGAAAGTAAATGAATGTAATTGTTTTGGCTTAAAATGAGCGAAGAACCTATGTGACTATATGTTAAATAAGAATTAAACCACAAAGATACATAGAACACATAGAAAGTACTTATGATTTTGAACACTACATAAGCATATTCACATTGAAATTAATGATGATTAATTGTTATTAACCTAGAATTTGCGCAGCACCTATGTGACTATGTATTAAAATAAAAATCAAACCAAATAGGTAAATAGATCATATGAAGTACAAATGATTCTGAATATTGCATCAATATTTTTAAAACTGTAAATGGACTTATATCATCTTTTTAATACACAGAACAACTATTGTCATTTGAAATTGTCCTTACATTTTATAATCCTCACTATTCTTTCCAAAAATAGTATCCGCACCAGCATCTTTATTCTATCTGATCTCAAGAAACATCGAACTAATAATGGAGAAATGAAATAATATAAACCAATAAATATTTTACCAGTAAGAAATTTTTTTAATGTATGATCTCTGAAGTTTCTAAGAATTTTCACTTCCGGAGCATCATGATCTCCATAACATGCTGTCGCCACAAAGCAGCCCTCCCTTACTTTGGGAATATCTATAAAATACCTGGTAGCCAATTCATCAATATATTCTTTACTTTGTTTAAGCCCCTCTCCAGTGGTTTCTTTATGAAGTTTAATTGCTTCTGCAAACAGACCTGCCCTGCAAAGGTCAAGTAACTTGTTGTCGTGAGCGCTTGGCGGATATCTCATGAATTAAAGGATCATTATTCTAAAGTATATTAATCTTGCACTAAACTTCTTAAAGTATAAATTTAAACCAAATGAAAGGATAACATTTACTTTTCCTAATAATGCCGGATCCAAACAGTTAAGCTAAATATTCAGTATTTAAAACTTCAGCAACTCAATTTACTGCATTATTTTGAATTAGCCGAATGTTCATTTGTTGGTTCATAATAAAGGATGATTGCACCACCACTAAATGTTTTTGTGTTTATAAGCTTTAAAAAAGTTCTATCTTCTATATTTTCAAAAAGTTTCATACCACTTCCTTCAATTACAGGGTATATCAAAAGTTGCAATTCATCGATCAAATTAAGCTTAATTAACTGTACAATTAAACTTCTACTGCCTACAAGAATATCATTTCCTGACTGCTTTTTTAGATCCAAAACTTCCTGTTCAAGCGTTCCGGATGCCAGTTTTGCACTTTTCCAATCTAACTTTTTCAATGTTTTAGAAAAAACAATTTTTGGAATATTGTCCATGACAATTGCAAAATCGTCCATTGATTTTTTGCCTGATGGATCTTCTACCAGCGTCCGCCAAAATTCCATCAGTTCATAAGTTATTCTGCCATAAAGCGCTGTATCAGATCTCTTCAACAATTCAGTATAATGCTGATGGACTTCTTCATCCGGAATCCCGGCTGTATGGTCAAGTATTCCATCAAGGGTCATATTGATCGCTGCTATTACTTTTCTCATAACTTTTGTTTTTATCTGTTTTTGTACTTTAAAATTTAGTATTGAAGTTAACCAGTTTACAAAGATCTTCTAACTATGGTAAATTTAAATAAATTTATTTCTCAGAATCCTCTTAAATTATGCAAGGATATATTTTAAACCAATAAATAGCAATTTCAATTGGTCCACGGGAATCAGTAAAGAATGAAGTTTGAGGCCTCAGCTTTTATTTGATATTAGTTATTGCCGGCCAGAATTACCTCTTCTCTTAAAAGTAATATTCTTAATTTTCATTGCGTATGAAGATCGAGCCCGGATTTGCTTTTTTATACGAAAAGGTTACACAAGTTGAGGGGTTAAATTAAGATGCAGATGCATGTTTTGTTTGGTATGATGTACTGTTACGTCAAAATTACATTATAAAACAAGATTACCTTAACATCAAAGCCTGATTTCTCTAAAACACCTATCGTTTTCATTACCTATATTGAAAATGAGCCAAAAACATCCGACTGACTTGAAGCACATTTTGTAAATAATACTAAATGAAAATCCTGATAAAAGAAAACGACAGATGGCGTCGTCAAACAAAGCACCCAGGCACTTCCATCTGATGTCTCCAAAACATCTGTCGTTTACGATTCCCCAAAAATGGACGGAAATATTTTATTTAATTTAAACCCTCAATACGTAAGGTTTATTATATTAAATGTGACTCAATAATAGGACTCTATTATTTTTTTTGGGTTAATAATAATGTCTCCAGTTCATTCAAAGTCATTGTAAATCCACTCTGGAAGCCCATTTCAATCATTTTCTCCATTCTTTCGAGAGATTCATTTTCGATAATGATTTTAACGGTGGTTGACCCGTTGTCTTCACTGAAATTCAAATCCCAATCAGAACCAGGCAGTGAAGGATTTCCGTCCTTATCTGCAAAGGCATTCAAAAATTTGAAATTAGTCTTTGCACTGATGGAGGTGTATTTCTGAATAGCCCAGTTTTCATTGCCTTCAGGACTCACCATTGCATAAAATCTACTCCCACCTTCTTTAAATTCCATTATTTTAGTCCTGGACAGATAGGGTTTCGGAGCCCACCATTGATCAAGGATTTCTTTTCTCGTAAAAGCGTCCCAAACTAAGGGTAGTTCGGCTGCAAATTCTCTGACAATTGTTACTGTCTTTGATGTTTTGTCGACTGTAAAGTCAAATTGTAAGCTGTTCATTTTTTATTTTTTTTAATAGTGGCTAATACATCGTCTAATTGATTAAATCTCATTTCCCAGATTTTTCTGAATTGCTCTATCCATTGGTCAATTTCTTTCATTTTGTCGATTTCAAGAGAATAGTATATTTCCCTTCCCTGAAATTCTTGCTTGACAAGGTCACATTCTGTCAATATTCGTAAGTGCTTAGATACCGCTTGTCGTGTTGTGTTAAAGTTCTCTGCAATGGCACCCGGAGTCATTGCCTGTAATGCAATTAAAGCGATAATAGCCCGCCTTGTGGGGTCCGCAATTGCCTGAAAAATATCTCGTCTCATTCGTAAAATGTATAAATTAAGAAACTAATCAGTTGCAAATATAAGTGCAACTTTTCGGTTTCGCAAATTATTTCTGAAATTTTTTTTGGAGGTGAAATTGTAATGAAGCCTGGTGTTGTTTAAAGGTGAGTTATATAATTTTGACGATGCTTTAAATCTATAAGGTAAGGCAACTATAATATTATTTAACTTAAGTTTCGGTAGTGATTAATATACTCTAACCCGTAGATATACTGCGATTTAAAGTTAGAAGTTAGTTCAACTGGAAATCATTTTTCCAAAATCATGGAAGATAACATATAGTCGCCTTTAATCTCTTCGTTTCTTTTCTTGAAAAAAGAAAGAAGCATACCGAAACTTCGGGACAAGGCTCTATAAAATTTCTAACGCTCCCTCACTCCGAAAATACTCAAAAAATTACATTCGGCGTACAAGGTTCCGCTTCGCTTCACTGTGTACACCTTCATTATTTTTTGGCATTTTCTCCTTTCATTCACTAAATTTTACAAGGCCTTTCCCGCACAGATCAGTCATTATCGTAACTTTTAAACTATTCATTTACAATAGATTAGATTGAGTTATATAGGAGAAGTTAGAAGGCTATTTCGTAAAGTGTTGTATTAATTGATATAATTGAATATTTCATATAAAAATTGGATACCTTGCGCTAACTTATTGACAGTCACTAATTTATAAAACCATATTTCGGCGTTTATAATGTGTAATGTAATGATATTTAAAGCTATAATAAACACCAAACTTGAGTCATTTAATTTTCAATTGTCATGACATTTCTTCACTTGAGTTCTGAAAGGATCAGTTTTTTCTGATTAAGGGTGTTTTTCATTGCTTTATCTCTGATATTGATATCCTCGTTATGTATTAATTCAAAGTATTCAATTGGGACCACTTGCCATGATAATCCATATTTATCTTTACACCATCCGCAAGATCCTTCCTCACCGCCATCTTCGGTCAGAGCTTCCCAATAATAATCAGTTTCTTCCTGATCTTTGGTATTGATGACAAAAGAAACTGCTTCATTAAATTTGAAGAGCGGCCCAGCTGCCAGAATACTAAACTCCATACCTGCTATTTCGATAACTGCTGTTTCAATACCTGCTTCATTTCCACTTTCGTCACTGTCGAACTTGCGAAAATCTTTCAGTTTACCGTCTTTAAAAATGGATAAGTAATAATCAGCGACGGCTTTCGCATCTTTTTCAACCCATAAGTACGGTGTAATTTTTTGATTAATATCTGCCATTTTTTGGAAATTTTATAGTTTCAACAAGAATTTTTGAAGGATAAAAAAGTTTTATTATAGGTTGGTTAATTATCTATTGATCGTTGTAGATTAGAATTCATCTTTTAATGTAAAACGAATTAATTATAGTTGATTTCTTTTATAGAATTTGCATTTTATTAACCCGGCTCTATAAAAATTCAACTTATGATCATGGTTTAGGATATGGCATTGTTGTAATTTTCATCACAAAATACAACAGAATGACAGATATCGTATCATAGATCCTGTTAGGTTCTAACGAAATTTTACTGATTGACCTAATTGATTACTAATTTCTGTCAAGGTCTAACTATTCCATTGAATATTTTAGCTTTGCGCGCTATTATTTAAAGTCAATAGTTTAATAAATGTTAAACCAACCTTATCCTTTTTTATACAGTACCAGAAAAAATTGTTTAATTATATTGCTGATCAGCATAGTTGTTTTTTTGATTAACTTTTCAATCAACGAAGATCATGTCGTAAAGCAGAATTTTCATGCAGACCGACTTACCTTCTCGATTGGTTTTGCCATAATATCCGGCTTTTTTGTATTAATAGTTTTGGAGTTAATTCCCCGATTGTTTTTCAAAGACGAATTGAAAGAGAACTGGACCCTGGGCAAAGAAGGGTCTTTAATAGTTGGGCTTTTTACGCTCATAATACTTGGAAATTATCTTTTTATTCTGATTACAGTCAGGGATTTCGAACTCGCTTTCCAGGTGAGAACATTCATTCTAGTGGTATTCCAAGGAATATTCATTGGTTTAGTTCCTGCATTTGTCGCCATCCTGATCAATTACAATGCTTTTTTAAGAAAAAATTTAAAGGAAGTAAAGGTCTACAATCAACAGCTGGTAAAAAGGCTACCGGTGGAAGTTGTATCTTTCAATGAGGAGGTGTTGATTCCGACTAACATCAAAAGTGAAACGATCCGAATAGTACCTTCCCAATTATGGTTCGTAAAGTCTGAGGGGAATTACGTTGAAATTTTCTTTGAAATTGATAACAAGGTAAAAAAGGAAGTTTATCGTACTTCAATTAAGGTTATTGAAGAAGCTCTTCAGGACTACCCCCATATTATTAAAACACATCGCTGTTATCTCGCAAATCTTCAAAAAGTGATCAACTTCAAAGGTAATGCCCGCAATTTTCAGCTCTATTTTGATGACTCAGATACAATGGTACCGGTATCGCGAAATAAATTTGAAGCGATACAGGATTGTATGAAGGTCATTTGATCACAATTGTACGTCCGTTCGCACCAAATGCCTACTAATCAGGTAAATATAATCAGTAATACATTTATTCTTGCGTCAAATTTTATTGATGAGAATGAAACAAATATTTAGATTTTTATCTATGCTGATTGGCATATTGTGCGTTTTCGGCTGTGAAAAAGATATTTTTAAGGTTGTTCCGGAAAGTAAGTCATATACTATTCAATCGGACTTCATGCAAAAAGACTATACTTTTTACGTAAGGTATCCTCCTGACTTTGACAGTACAATGTTTTACAGGACCATAATATTACTGGACGCCAACGACTATTATGTAGAAATGGCAAATGTCCTGAAGGCCGATCATAATGATGGCTTTGTTTTGGTTGGAGTTAAATACAATGAATTCAAAGAACGCATTACAGATTTCACCTTTCCGCATGATGATGAAATACCCGGTTCAGGAAAGGCTGATCAATATATTCAGTTTTTGAGACAAGAATTATTGCCTTATCTGACAGATGAATTAGGCATAAAGTCCTACGATAAGACACTTCTGGGTCATTCTCTGTCGGGATACTTTGCAGCATATGTGCAGTTTCAGCAAAAATTGGAAAATCCATTTGACAATATTATCGCGGCCAGTCCAAGTTTGTGGTGGAATGATTCATATATTTTTGGCTTGGAAGAAAAGTTTGCTGAAAGTCACTCAACACTCGGTGTTAAATACTATACTACGATTGGGGATCTTGAAGGTGCTATGATGAATACCCACTTCACTGCATTCGTGAAGAAAGTAACATCCAGAAATTATCCTCAGTTGGAGTTTATGGCAACACGCTACAAAAATACTTCTCATAGAAACAGCCCGATTGTATCATTCAAAGACGGACTTAAATTCATTCAATAAATATTGATTATGCTATCTAAAATGTTTACAGGAGTATTCCTATGTGTAATACTTTCAAATTATAGCGTTGCACAATCCAATTTGTGCACATTTATGAAGAAGAACAATTATGATATCCTGGTAACGACTGAACCTTTCAATTACAGTTTGGGATATTTGGCTAAAGTTTCCCAAGACGTTTTGAACAAAAAGCACCTGGAAAGTACTTTGGGTTTGGCTTTTCAAAATAGTTATACATTCAGGACTAAAATTGAAAAAAGCATGAGTCAGGATACCCGGGTGACAGATCATAGCTTTTTGCTTACCAATGACTGGAAATACTTCCCTTTTAGTAAAAAATGTCTGTATGTAGAAGTTGGAATTTATGGAGGATTCACAAGTTCGATATCAAAGGGTAGCTTAAGGCTGCCGGAATACGATATTGAAGAAAATTATTACAACCGCCATAACTATTTCAATTATGGATCGATACAATCACTGGGTTGGAGGGCTAAAAATCACTTTGAGCTGGGAGTTTTTTCAATGATCTCTCTGAATGGCATCCTCGATTCGGGCAGGACCCGACCTGCCGAAATTGATTCAAGGTTTTATATAGGACTTAAATTTGGGTTTAGATTTGTGAGATAAGAGGTCGGATAAACACTTAACTTCAATTGAATCTTTACTTTCGTGCTAGCTCACTTTTACGATATTACTTATTAGGAAGTTAAGGGATTGAATAAATTTTTTAATTAATTTAAAAAGTCATGGATAATCCGAAACCTAATTTACCGTCAGAATAAGATGGAAGGAGGATGCCATTTATCTTTTTTGAATTCCTGAAAAGTGCTCTATTGATAAGAGGGTGAATCAAATAAGCAATTTTGGTACTTAGGATACCTATGCCCGCACCTGCTGATATATCTGTGAGCCAATGTCTGTCGTTATACATTCTGAAAAAGCCTGTTCCGGCCGCTATGGCGTAACCTGCAATACCGTACCAAAGTGAAACATCTTTGTATTCCTGAAATAAAAATTCTGCACCCATAAAGGCAGTTGCGGTGTGTCCGGAAGGAAAAGAGTTATTTGAAGAACCGTCAGGTCTGATTTCGTTGCCGGTCATTTTTATAATATTTACAGTTGATCCCATAATTAAGTAGGAAGTAACCAGGATAATGCTCCTGTCTTTGAAGTTATTTTTTCCTTTAATATTTAAAGCATTTAAGGCAAATACGGAAATAAAATTACTGTACTGAGAAAAGTCGTCTATAGTTATTTTATTATCAATATGTTCATTGAGTTCATTTTTGGTACTGAGGTTTAAATCTTTTATTTTATGACTTTCCAGACCTATTATTCCGAAACCTATCAGAGCAGACGGTGCTGCCAGTCCCAGATATTTAAGCAAGACCTTTTGCTTAAAGGGGATGCTGTCATTTATATTAGTGTGAGCCTCAAGACAGAATTCTAACAGTAAGCAATTCAGTATTAGAAATAATTTTTTCACATTTATTATAAAATTATTTTTACAAGTAATTGTCTATGCATTATTCAGCTAGTTTATTTGATTTGCTGCGATAACGAACCAATTTCTTTTAATGTTTCAATAATATGGTGGAATCAATAAATAATATACTATTTATAATGAATATTAATTGAATTGTTAATATATTAGAGGAAATTATTTGAATTTTGTCTAAATTAATCAAATTTCTGTACTTATAACAGTTTTGAGTATCAACAGTGGCTCGGCAGAATCGAAGAAAACATAATCCATAATATTTCTAAATTAAACCAAGCGCCAGTTCACCAATTCAACTGGTTCAATTCCGGCAAAACATTCGTATCAGCAGTTTTCCTACATCAATGCTTGAATAAACTTTTTCATTTCATCCATTTTTCCAACAGTAATTCTTGTCCATTTACCATCTTCTTCATAAATTCTTGTCCCTTGAATATTATGATCTCCCAATAGTTTGAAATAGTCCTTTTTGAAATTTGCCAATGAAAAATATATAAAATTTGTATGTGAAACAATGCACTCGCAATTCAATTTTTTCAGTTCAGAAATCGTGTAATTTCTTGCCTCTATATTTAAAGTGTAGCAATCAGAAATGAAATTTTTATCTTTCAATGAAGCAATAGCTGCAAGTTTTGATAATACGCTCACACTGTTATTTGTATTTGATTGCAACCCGGTAAGATTATCAATCATTTTTTTACCTGCTACCGCATATCCAATACGGGCCCCTGCCAGGCCATAAATTTTAGAAAATGTTTTGGCAATGATCAGATTAGGATGAGTATATATCAGATCACAAAGCGATTGTTGGTTTGTAAATTCTATATAAGCTTCATCAACTAACACAAGGGTTTTCAAAGGTATTCCTTTAATAAAAGAAACCAGTTCTCCTCTTTCACATATTGTACCTGTTGGATTGTTTGGATTACATATGTATACAAGCTGTGTTTCATTATTTACAGCCTCCGACATTGCAGATAAATTAATTTTCTTATCTATAGTAAGAGGTATTTTATTTTTCATTAGGCCCAGGTTATCCAATGTAGCAGACCAGTAAACATAACTCGGTTCTGCAATCAGGTAATTTCCTTTAGTTAGAGAGACATATTTTGCAACCAGATCCAGAATTTCGGTTGAGCCGGCTCCCAATAAAATATTTTCATCTTTGACGTTGTTTTTCAAGGCAATTGCAGAAATTACTTTTTCTTCTATATCCCAATTATATCTGTTGCTGATATTCAGATTGTCGGCAAAAGCTTTTTTGGCTAATGGAGATGGACCATATGGATTTTCATTGGATCTTAAAATAATAGTCTCAGTGATGTTGTTTGTATTGTCAGAATAGTTTTCTGAAATAGCAGGTGATGCATAGGATCTGATATCTGACAATCCAATGCCTGCCACACCTAATCCAATTTGTTTCAGCCAATGTCTTCTGTTAATCGCCATATTTTTTAAATTTATAGTGTCTGGTAAAATATCCAACTAACTTATTTAGATAGCTGCAGGATGATATACACTCCATCGTTCCAGTATAATTAACCTTCTCTAAATTATATAATTCAGAGCAAATACTGCATGAGAACTGTTCTCCTTGATTAGGGACAAAAGTTTAACCTTTTTTCAAATGTACAATAAAGAATAATTTCTAAAATATATTCTTACGATATGCTTTTATATTTACTAATCTATTTTTAAAGGTGGCCCTACTATTTGCATTTCATTGTCAGAAAAGATTTTTGCTATTTCTACCTGGCTTGGCTCATGATCCAATGCAGCCATGTTAATGAAGAAATTTTCTAATCTACCTGCGGGTTGCATGACTACAGTCATCTTTCCTTTTTCTGATAATTGCGTCCAGGCATGAGCTACTTTTCTAGGCAGGAAAATACTGTCGCCAGTTGCTAATTCATACTGATCATTGCCTACCTGAAATTTGTATGAACCTTCTATAACATAAAATATTTCATCTTGTGAGTGATGAATGTGCAAAGGAGTTCCCTTCCCTTGTGAAAGAGAAGTTTGTTCAAAAATTGCCAGTTCTCCGTTCGTATCGCTGCCTGATACCTTCACATCAAGAATGTTTGAATTTACACCTTTTAATTTGATATGCCCGTGAATTCTTCCTTCTCCCGCAGATATTTTGAATCCTTTTTCTTCTGTCTCAAATTTTTCCGGCGTTTTTGAAAATAAAAGGAATGGCGCTGTTGATAACGTAATAAGAGTCGTTATAAATTTATTTCTTTTCATGTCTATTATGATTAAAAGATTTAATAAAATTTCAACATATTTGTGGCTTGACTTAAGCCGGTTTTTAGAAGTACATTACCGTCGGCAAACATTAGAGTAAAATAAAACTCAAAATCCTTAATACAGCGCTTCACACCCTTTTTATCTGGTCGCTTTTGGTAGCTTTAATATCATTCTGGAATGTTCAATGTCCATTGTAAACCTTTTACGAATGTTGGGAATTGAGTGTCCATGTGCCCCAGATTTGAATAAATATCCCCTTTGTAATTAATTCTGCTCTTCAACGACGTTGATAATGCTGAAAGAATCTGATTGGTTTTTAGCATTGTTAGGTCCTCTTCCTCTTCTTCGTTATCCTCCAGCCCTCCAAATGTCACATATAATTTGGTTTTGTCTTGAGTTTCTTCTCCCACTTTCCCGAACTGTGTAAGTAAATAATTATGGTTATAATGAGTGGAAGGACTGGCTGCAATATATGAACTGAAAATACTATACTTGCCTGCCAAACTTTGTTGTAATGCATATAACGTAAAATAACCGCCTAATGAATGTCCCATTAAAATACGATTAGTTGTGTCAATAGAATACCCGGTATCAATATTAGGTATAAGCTCATTTTTTATAAATGAGAAAAACTTGTCTGCTTCCCCGCTGATACCCATTTCATAAGCTGGAATGGCTATTGGATAAGTATAATCTCTTGCCCGCAATGAATCCATTGTTTCTAAGTTTTTATAACCAATTCCTACCAATATAACCGGCGAAAGCAGACCGACCTCCGTATATTTTTTAATTGTTGTCGCAATAATGTCAAAGTACAAATTTGCGTCAAGAAGATACACGACCGGATATTTGTTTTTTACACTTTCGTCATAGCCTGCAGGTACACTAACAAAAATAGAAAAAGTATCATTTATTGTTTTGGAGTAAAAATTGGATACCCCGGTAATTTCAGTACTCTTAATGGGTGAGTGTCTGCAAGCACTTAATAAAATTAAAATCGTTGTAAATAGAAATATTGTCTTCATAATTTACTTGTTGTCTCTGTCAAAATATAGAACCTATTGTCGATCTGTGAAAAAATCTACATAAGCACTTTCAAAAATATACTAAATTCCGTAAATTGTAACTACTAATAATTTTGGTAAAATAAGCATTCAAAACGGTACATTGTGGATGGAAAATTCATAAATAATTAAATAGTAATAAACGTTGCTGGAATTGCGGTTTATTAATATTTGTATAAAGATATTTACTTACCCGTTTAAACTTCAAATTATATCGACAAAATTACTAGTGTCATCCTAATCACATCATTTTTTATTCCTAAAATAATCGTACGTCTATAATACCCCAATTTTCCAGATTGTTTCTGGTATGTCTGTGTTTTTAGCAGGTGGTTTTTTAGTAACAAGACAATTTAAAATTGCAGAGAATGATTTCGACCTAAAGATTTAAAGGAAATAAGGGAACGTCAGCCCTATATTAATACCAAAAATAAATTGGAAGACAATGTTTGAGTCTTCTTTCTTCGGCACAATTAATACCATATCACTGTTAGCGAATGTTACTCTATGGTGTTGGCACTAGTTCCACTAAAATTTCGTCGCCTGCACGGTCATAGTAAGTGCATGTCATTTTGTCCATGCGAACAGCCCATTTTTCAATTCCGGATTTAGCACAGTCGCTACAAAAAGTTGGATAATCTGTTTTTCCCTGCTGGTGTGATTTTAAGTCATGTTTGAATTGGTCGGCGTTGGATTTTTCCGCAATCGCTAAGCTGTCATATTTTACACCTGTTGATGTTTTAAAGTTGTTCTCTCCATAATAGTCCGTGTGGCCGTCTGCTACAAATGTATCGTAGCCGATAACACCTAATTGTTTGATTTCTTTCATGTAACCTGGAAAGTCTGCACCTGATTTTACTTTGCTGTGAGCTGCTTTGATTTGTTCTAGTGTAAACATTTTTGATTTTTTTAAATTAATTTAATTTTTGCTTTCTATCTCCAGGCAATAAATTTTTGTCCGGAAATATGTATATGGTATTTTCGTCTGCCATCCATTCAATAAGTTTTAATATACCTACGATATTGAGTATAAATCCAAGAGCAATGCCGATAAAATAATCAAGGTTTGTCAAAAGGTTATTTGTACGAATGATTGAAACGAAAAAATATATACAAGGAAAAAATAATAACCAACTTGTTGCTAAACCTGCATTGTAAATTGTCTTGCCTTTGATGTTAAATACTATGGTATGTGCCACAGTATTACCAAGAGAAACCATAATAGTCGCGATACCCAACCAAATTGCTTTTTCTGCAAATATAGCTGCAAGAAAATAGGATGTCCAACCAATAATTACATTTACATACAAGGAAGTGTTGGCATTTAATGGGTAACGGTCCGGTATCTTACTATTGAACATAACAGCATTGATCATTCCCAGGAAAGTCCCCACAATGCGGTATTCTTCTAATTGATGAAGAAATAGAGAAACTAAACTTAACCACATTAAGGTCTGATAATTTGTGAAACTATGGTAGTTTGTGAAAACATAAATACAAACAACAATAGAAAGAAAAGCACCTATATCATACCAATTTTTGCGTAGAAAATTCATTTTTTAATTGTAGATAGGTATTGTTTTTATGTTGTAATAAAATTGCCGCCAAACTTGCGACTACTTGGAAAAGTTGGAGATCTTCATCACAAATGTTCACTCGAATCACACCCTTCAAATCTACAAAAAACTTTCATACACAACACGAAACCTCCACTTTTGCCGAACCATTTTAGGAACCGCACTTTTTTATGCTTAAGTTGTTGTTGTATTTTTCTATCAGTTCCCGGAAAGCCCGCTGGATGTCGTCAACCCGAATGTCGAAATTCACTATGTTATTCTCACTGAATATTTAATTTTTCTAAATGGATGTTTTTAGCTTAGCTATTATATCTCAATATTTGTTACTCTATAAGAAAAATATTTATCTACCAGCTTCATTGCCAGGCTTGAAGGCATCAACTTTAATAACAGGTTCCTTAAGGTAATTAAAATTGGGTTTTCAAGTTGTCCCATTTTGCCCAATTTCAAACTCTCATTTATAATGTTTTCAGAACGGGGATATTGCAGTTCTTCATATCTCTCAAAAGCTTTTTTTGTTAATCCGTATTTGTCAATTGATCTTGCCAGAATATATGCACCTTCAATAGCCATACATCCTCCTTGTCCTAAATTGGGAGTCGTCGGATGAGCCGAATCACCTAATAAAATAATATTACCATTCGTCCATCCTCTATGTGGCTTTCTATCCGATATGCCGTTTTTTAAAATTACCTCAGTATTATTTATCAGTTCAGCAATTGGATAATGCCAGTCTTGAAAAAGACGATTTAATTTTATTTTGGTCCCTTCCGGTTCATCATCAGCCATGAATTCTTCATTACATGTTGCCCACCATCCATAAATTCCGTCTTTAATGGGTACAATACCAACCCTCTTACCTTTGCCATATGTTTCACTACCGTAGCCTATTTCGAAATTTGTTTTTACCACACCCCGCCATATATTATAACCTCTGAATGTTGGTTCCCCGTCATTGATTATATATTTTCTTACTGCTGAATGAATGCCGTCTGCACCTATAACAGCATCGAACACTTCTTTCTTTCCATTTTCGAACGACAGGCAAACCTGACCGTCATTGAGTTGAGATAAATTCCTTAACGCATAATTGTTATGCAGTATGGCGTCAATATTACTCAAAAGAATCCGGTGAAGGTCGGCTCTATGGATGCAAATTACCGGGTAGTCACTTTTGGGTTCAGATGAACTTAAAATTGTCCCTTTACTGGTTTTAAAAAATACAGTCTTGAATTGACCGCTATTTTCTAAAATAGTTTCCAGTAAACCTAACTTGTCCATTACACAAAGTGCATTTGGAAAAACACTGATTGCAGCCCCTATTTCTCCAAATTGTTCCTTTTTTTCGAAAATATGTATTTCGTAGTCCTTTGATGATAGACATTGTGCAAAGGTCAGCCCTGCTATTCCGCCACCTATAATCGCTATTTTTTTCTTCAATGTCATCCAGGGATTATGATTTGAATACATTTTATAAATTTTACAAAGTTTGTTTTAATGAATGATCTTAAACCACGAAAATAGGTAAATTAGCAAGTTACCGTTTAATTAATTCAATGTGAGCATTCCGCTATTTAATGCAGGTTTGATCTATTTAATAACCAAAACTTTCCTATTTATTCGTTTACCGTCAGGTAATTCGATTTGCAGAATGTATGCTCCTTCATTCAGTGTGGATATATTTATATGATAAGCTTTTTTGGATTGAAGCATTACCTGGCCATGGATAGAAATTATTCTCAGGTTTTGTATTTGAAGATCACTGCCCGTCAGATCAATATAAATTTCTGATGAAGCAGGATTTGGATATATTTTTATCTCCTCCGGGACTTCTTCATTTACACTGCTTAATACGAATTGTGTCATGGATTCGCATCCATCAAAATCCACCACTTTGACCATCACTACATTGCCTGTGGTGTCGATAGAGATTTCATATGGCTGCACACCTCCAGCCACAGTCACCTCATCTTCCACCATGTCTACATGCATGGTGTCCAGCAGGCAACAAACGTCTTTATCCCCATCGCCGGAGGGTTCTCCTTCAGGATAATAGAGATTTATGATGGTATTCAGGATTTCGGTAATTTCTGCCGCCTCAGTTGCACTGTAGTTTAATGATCTGAGATAATGCCATCCAACTCCATAGTCAGGGTCCGCTGTCGGCCCTTCCGAGTATAGATCCGGATAGATGGAAATGGCATAATTGACAAATGCCGTGCTGTCCTCAGGAATCAGATCCAGATAATTTTGCATTCTTTTGTAAAGTTTCTGCGAAGGTTGAACGCCCGATTTATTCAATGTGTCCTGTAGAGAGGTTGCTTCTTTGGGGAGAATTCCAAACACATGGAATAAGGGTCTCAGATCTGCCTGCGCAGCAACAGACATTCTTAGTATTCTCCCGTCAATATCCTGGTCATTGATTCCATGGTTGATCCCATTCTCAAAGTCAATAGATTCCTGTCTCCAGAAATTTCGGAGTGGACACCACCCCAATGTATTCACTATTTCAAAATAATGGCCATAACCTCTGTGCTGGTATCGCACTTCGTCTGTAGTAGTGTTGGATATATCCCTATTCGAACCAAATGTATTGGAGACCATCCTATGGGTCACTGTTTTGTCAATGTCAAACGTATTCGGAACGAAACTAAAATTTACAGCCTCATTTAAATCGACTCCCAGTCCATAATTCAAAGCCATGATGTATGGAACATTGACCAGCGCCTCCTCTTCTCCCGCAAATTTCGAGATCGCAAGAGCATGGCCGGTTTCATGAAAGTTCGTCTCATCATCAGGTCCCGGACCGTTAAGAAAATATGCCGGACCAGGCACATCGGTATAGTTAAGTGGTGTGTTGGACAAAGGATACCCGATGGAATAAGCCCCAAACCGAATATCTACATCAGTGATCATATACATATTATGTTTGTCCGGAATAATCTGTCTGGCTAAGATGGAATTCATTCCCCTTAATGCCTTCTCCCACTTCAGCATTGATTCCTTTAAATCAAATTGATCAGGCACTATTGAATGTTTGGGAATAGTAAACATCACATTGTCTGTTTCAAAAACAGCCCACGGCCCGGGTTTGCTCAGTTCTGCGTTGAAGTCAACCGTTTCATGCAAGGACTTCAATGAAAAGAAGGGAGCTTCCACTCCATTACTCACGGTGACTTCCACGATACCATCATTAGCGCCATATGGTACAAGGATAGAAATTGCGCCCCCAAACGGATTGAACACTTCAATGGTGGTGCTATCGATAGAAAATTTGGTTGATATCCTGTCAAACCTTCTGAACTCGGTACGATCTTTTAAATCCCAATCGTGTGAACCTACC
>Ga0247738_10000211_pt1 | contig 24406 bp, 23 predicted proteins | sample UWRJL013104B2_FD_180936 | JGI IMG/M metagenome (GOLD analysis project Ga0247738, IMG submission 180936) | Plant litter microbial communities from Arlington Agricultural Research Station in Wisconsin, United States - UWRJ-L013-104B-2 | ecosystem: Environmental > Terrestrial > Plant litter >...
ACGCGGGCGCGGATGCCGCGCGCCAGCGTCTTGGCGATCAGTTCGATCAGCGGTGAGTTGGTGTCGCGGATGGCGCTGGAATCGCGCACATGCTGCGCGCCCTGCGCGTTCTCGTGGTTGAGCAGGCCGATGAAATCGGGGTGCTCGGCGAGGTAGTCGAACGAGAAACCGATCAGCGTGGCCATGGCTTCTTCGGGCTTCATGTCGCCCAGCTTCAGGCTGCGTTCCTGCGTGCGGATCTCGGTGTAGACCACTTCGAGCGCCGTGCGGTAGAGGTCTTCCTTGCTGCCGAAGTAGTAGTAGATCAGTTGCTTGTTGACGCCTGCGCGCGCCGCGATCTCGTTGACGCGCGCGCCGGTCAGGCCCTTGGCGGAGAACTCCGAACGGGCCGCCGCGAGGATGGCCGAGCGGGCCGCGCTGCTGTCGGCATCGGTGTTGCTGGAGACGGAAGCGCGGCGTGGTGGCATCGGGGGTCTTCGGCTGTGCGGGTGGGGCGGATTATGTGCCCGGTCCTTGGAGACGCATCAAAAACTGGGGCGACCAGTCATGCTCGTGCATATCTGCTTGTCGAAGCACACGGCGGTACCAGACCGGTGCATGACCGATACCAGCACCGCTAACTGGGCGCCTTGCTGAAAGCAGTCAACGACCAGTTGCAAGCGCAGGTCCATCAACTGGCCGACACGGCGACCGTGCTGCAGGCGCTCGTCTCTGGCGGAACGGACGCGCCCTCACCTTGAGCGCGACCCTCGCCTTTACGGCAAACGCGCGATCTGTTTTTCGAGCAAACGGTAGAAGCCGTCAATGTCCACCGCGTTGACCCACAGCGTGTTGGCCTTGCGCTTGGTGTAGCCCCGGAAGTCCACCACGGTGGCACCGCTGGTGAATTCGCCCCGGGTCTCGATGTCCACCGGCACGCGCGCGCCTTTGAACAGCTCGGGCTGCAGCAGGTAGGCGATCACGCAGGGGTCGTACATCGGGCCCACCTTCACACCCCGGCGGCGCATGGCGTAGTCCATGGCCGAGTCCAGGATGTCGGCCACCACCTTGCCGGCGTTGTTGCCCATCTGGCGGAAGGGTGCAATGCGCTCGGGCGTGACGAGCACGCGCCGCGCAGCATCGTGCGAGATCGCCGTCACCGGCACACCGCTGCGGAACACCACCGACGCCGCTTCGGGGTCGGCGTACAGGTTGAAGGTGGCGGCCGGTGTGATGTTGCCGCCCACGCCCCACGAGCCCCCCAGCACCACGATCTCGCTGATGGCGGGCTTGATGTCGGGCGCCATGTTGAGCGCGGCCGCAATGTTGGTCAGCGGGCCCAGGCCCACCACCACCACGCTGCCCGGCGCAGCGGCGCGCAGGGTGTTGATGAGGTAGTCCACCGCGTGGCCTTGTGCCAGCGGGCCGCGCGGCTCGTGCAGCGCGGGGCCGTCCAGGCCGGTCTTGCCGTGTACGTCGTCGGCAAAGATGGGCTCACGGATCAGCGGCCGGGGGTAGCCCGCGTACACCGGCACATCGGCGCGGCCGGCCCAGTCGCGCACGCGGCGCGTGTTCTTCTCCGTCACGCTCAAGGGCATGTTGCCCACCGACACGGTGAGCGCGCGCACGTCCAGCCGCTCGGGCGCGGCCAGGGCAAACAGCAGGGCAATGGCATCGTCCTGGCCCGGGTCGGTGTCGATGATCACGGTGCGCTTTGTTGCCGGGATCGCCGGCAGCTGCTGCGCCGCCACGCCCAGCAGCACCTGGGTCTGCGCGTCCTGCGCGAACGCGGGCAACAGGCCGCTGGCCGCCACGCTGGCCAAGGCCAGCGAGCCGGTGGAAAGAAAACCGCGACGGGAGGAAAGGTCCAGGGGCATCTGCTTGCTTTCTGACAGGGTTGAAAAAATCGATGGCAGGGCGAGGGCGCGTGGGCCGCTCACTCCTTGAGGCTGAGGGTCGGCACCAGCTTCTGGTTGCGCGCGAACTCGGCCTGGGCAAAGCTGCCCAGCGCCTCGGGCGAGCCGCTGCCCGGCAGGGCACCCTGGTCCGCGAGGCGGGCGCGCACCTCGGTGTCTTTCAACGCCTCGTTGAGCGCTTCGTTGAGCTTGCTCACGATCGCGGGCGGCGTGCCCTTGGGCGCGAAGATGCCGGTCCAGCTCAGCACGTCGTAGCCCTTGAGGCCGGGCATTTCATCGAAGGTGGGCACGTCGGGCAACGAAGCGATGCGCTGCTTGCCGGTCACGCCCAACGCCTTGAGGCTGCCGGCGCGCACGTGCGGAATGCTGCTCGCGCTCACCAGCATGGCCAGGTCCACCTGCTTGCCCATCACGTCGTTGGCAATCTGCGCGCCGCCCCGGTAGGGCACGTGCGTCACAAAAATGCCCGAGCGTTGCTTGAGTTGTTCCATCGCCAGGTGCAGCACCGTGCCCACACCCGAGGTGGCGTAGGTGTACTTGCCGGGCTCGGCCTTGGCGAGCTTGACGAAGTCGGCGTAGTTCTTGATCGGCAGGTCGGTGCGCGCCACCAGCACCATGGGCGCGGTGTTCAGCATACCAACCGGCACCAGGTCTTTCAGCGGGTCGAAGCGGTAGGCCGCCGGGTTCACCAGCTTGCCGATGGCGATGGCACTGTCCGGCCCGGCCACCAGGGTGTAGCCATCGGGCGCCGCGTTCACGGCTTTCTGCAAACCGATCGCGCCGCCGGCACCGGCCACGTTCTCGATCACCACCGTCTGGTTGATGCGCTCGCCCAGCTTGGTGGCCACCTGGCGGGCGATGAAGTCCACACTGCCGCCGGCGGTGAACGGCACGATCAGCGTCACCGGTTTGGCGCTGGGCCAGGCGGGACCCTGGGCATGGGCCGAGAAGGCGAGCAGCAGTGAAGCGGCAAGAACGAGGCGTGAGCGATCGTGGGCCATGGTGGTCTTTCAGGTGGAAACGAGGGAGGAAAAAAGAATGGAAGGGGCGGTGGCGAGCAGCAGATCGAACTCGTCTTCCCATTCGGCGCGCCAGCTGCGGCGCACCGAGTCGTCGATCCACGCGCCGTCCAGGCCGTTGTGCATGAAGCCGCGCAGGTCATCGAGGTTGAAGCCGAAGTCTTGCACCATCATTCGCCACGCGCCGGTGGGCGTCACGTGGTGCAGGGTCGGGTCGTCGGTGTTGGGGTGGATGCGCAGGCCCAGGCCCGGCATGCGGCGGATCGGGTGGTCCAGCGCCCAGCGCTCGGGCGCCAGCGTGCGCAGGTAATACGAGTTGGTGGGCACCACGGTGAACAGCACGCCACGCTCGGCGCACTGCTGTGCGAACTCCGGGTTGTCCACCACCGTGTAGCCGTGGTCGATGCGATCGACCTGCAGCAGCTCCAGCGCGGTGCGCACGTTGGTCCAGGGCATGCCGAACTCGCCCGCGTGCGCGGTGGTCTTCAGGCCCGCGCGCCGCGCGTTCTGGTAGGCCTGCGCAAACAGCTCGGGCGGACGCTCGTTCTCGCGGTAGTCGATGCCGATGCCGATCACTTCGTCGCGCCGGTTCGCCGTGACCCACTCCACCATCTCGGTGGCGGCCTGCGGGCTCGCTTCCCGATCCACCGCCGCGATCAGGCGGCCGACGATGCCCAGCGGCCGCTCGGCGTCGCGGATCGCCCGCACGATCGCGTCCTGCGCGGCCGCATAAGGAATGCCCGAGGCCTGCACCGTGCCGGTCGGGTTCCAGAAGAACTCGGTGTAGCGCACGCGGTGGGCGGCCGCGTCTTCCAGGTATTCGAGGGTGAGGCGATACAGGTCGGCCGGCTTGCGCACCAGCTGCGCGTCGAGCGAGCGCAGCACGCGCAGCACACCCACGGGTTTTTCACCCCGGGTGTAGAAGCCGGCCACCTCTTCATCGCTCAGCGGCGCGCCCGCGCGGCGGTTCAGTTCGGCGAAGGTGGCGCGGCGCACCGTGCCGAACAGGTGGCAGTGCAGCTCCATCTTCGGCATGGCCAGAAGAAAGCTGTCGAGGGCCTGCGCGGCGGGGTCGTTCGTGGGGGGCATGCGGCCAGTCTAGGCAGGCGTGCTTGATAAGAGAAGTTTTAAGTTTCTATAATTTCATTCACTCCGTTTATCACCAACTGCCGTGGACCAACCCGCCATCAGGGCGCTCACGCTGCGCCACCTGCAGTTCTTTTCCGTGCTGGTGCAAGAGGGCCATTTCGGCCGCGCAGCCAAGCGGCTGGCCATCACGCAGCCGGCACTGAGCAACGCCATCAAGCAGATGGAAAAGCTGCTTGGCGCGCAGCTGCTCACGCGCAACACCCACCGGCTGGAGATCACGCCGCTGGGCACCGAGGTGCTGGCGCGCACCGACTTCCTCGTCAACACCGTGGACCTCGCCTTGCAGGACATCCACCAGGTGGTGCAGCGCGGCCGCGCGCTGGTGCGCGTGGGCGTGATCCCCTCGGCCAGCACGCAGCTGGCGGCGGCGGTGAACGCCTTCAAGCCGGCTGGTGGGCCGCCGGTGGAATTCGTCTGGCGCGATGCGCCCTCCACCGTGCTGCTGCAGGAAGTGCGCGAAGGCCGGCTCGACCTGGCCCTGGCCGCCATCACCGAGCCGCCCGGCGGCCTGACCTGCATCGACCTTTTTCAAGACCCGCTGGTGCTGGTGGTGCGGCGCGACCACGCCCTGGCCCGCGAAGGCAAGGCGAGCTGGAAAAACATCGGCCACGAACGCCTGGTGCTGTTCGAGAGCGGCAGCATGCCCGCGCTGGGCGAGCCGGCGCGCGCGCAATTCGGCCTGCAGGGCGGGCAGGCGCCGTACCACGTGCGCTACTCGGAAACGCTGTATGCCCTGGTGCGCGGCGGCATGGCACTGGGCCTCATGCCGCAGCTCTACACCACCGCGCTGCACGACCCCGAGCTCACCGTGCTCGCGCTGCACGAGCCGCGCATCGAACGGCGCGTGGTGCTGGTCTACCGGCCCGGCCCCATGCGCAGCGCGGCGGCCAAAGACTTCATCGACTTCCTGCGCGAACACCTCACGCAGCCGAAGAAGCTGAAAGTAAGGCGCTTCGCGCGCGCCGCCGGAGAACACCCGATCAAGTCAAAAAATATGCGTTAAAGCACATAATTTTGACATTCTGGCTTTAAGTATGCGTTTAAACGCATTTTCATTTCTGGCAAAAATATGCGTATAGCAGCATAATTCTCTCCAAGGAGTCGAAATTATGCTCACAGACGCATATCCCGCCGAAACGCTTCGTGATGCCGGGGAGCGCCTTCGCCAGCTCCGCAAGGAGGCTGGCCTGACCCAAGCCGAGCTGGCAAGCCAGGTGGGCATGCGCCAGGAAGCACTCTCGCGTTTCGAGTCCGGCCATGGCCCCGATTTCTCCGCCGGCCGGCTGCTCAAGCTGCTGCACGCCCTCGGCTTCGGCCTGGACTTCGTGCCGCTCAACCGCCGCCCCACGCTGAACGACACGCTGCGCGAACGGCGCGAAGGTCTCAACGTCGGCCCGCACGCGCGCTGAGCCAACCGCCATGGCCAAGACCCTGCAAGTGTTCGTGAACGGCCAGCGCACCGCCGTGCTTGAAACCGCCGACGGTTTCGAACACCACCTGCGCTACGAGGCCACCACGCCGCCCGAGAATTTCGTCAGCCTCACCATGCCCGTGCGGGACGACGGCGGCGCACCCGCCACCTGGGCCTGGCCGCAACTGCACCCCTTCTTTGAGGTGAGCCTGCCCGAGGGCTACCTGCTCTCCGTGCTCAAGGAACAATTGGGCCCGCACCTCGGCGCCACCCCCATGGATCTGCTGGCGGTGGTCGGCCACAACCTGATCGGTCGGGTCAGCGTCAGCACTGCGAAGGAACCCCACCCGGCCATGCAACTGGCCAGCGTGGAGCCCCTGCTCCACGGCGAACATTCGCAAGCCGTGTTCATGGATCTGCTGACGCAGTACGCCGCTTCGGGCGTGTCGGGCGTGGTGCCCAAGTTCCTCACCCCCGAAACCCAGGCGCTCTTTCGCAAGGGCACGGTTTCCACGGAACGCCACATCATCAAGGCCAGCTCCGACAAACAACCCTTCGTCGCGCTCAACGAGCACCTGTGCATGCAGGCAGCGGCGCGCACCGGCTTCAACGTGGCGCAAACCCGGGTTTCAGACGACGGCCAGATCCTGATCGTTGAACGCTTCGACATCGACCCCCTCACCAAGCAACGCAGCGGCTTCGAAGACTTCTGCAGCCTGCTGGGCCTCACACCCGATCAAAAATACGAATCCACCTGGGAACGTGCGGCCCGCCTCGTGCGCCAGCACGTGGCCCGAGACCGCTTGATGCAGGCCAACGAACAGCTGGCCGTCACGCTGCTGCTCACCTACGCGTTGGGCAACGCGGACTGCCACACGAAAAACCTGGCCTTTCTTTACGAAGACCTCGCCAGCGTGCGGGTGGCGCCCATCTACGACATGCTCACCATCCTGGCCTACGACGCCTACGCCAGCAACCCACCCGGCATGTACATCGACGGGCGAAAAAGCTGGACCGCCACCAAGGCGCTGTGGCGCTTTCTGGAGAAAGACCTGGGCGTCGGGCCTGCACGGCAGCGCGAACTGGTCGATGCGGTCTGCGAAGCCGTGCAGGCGACACACCCGGAGCTCATCCAGCACATCCGCCACACCCCGGGCTTCGCGCCCGTGGGCACACGCATGCTGTGGGAATGGAATGAAGGCATGCGGCGCCTTCAGGATCGGCGCACTTTCGCCATGCCCGACTGGGTGGCCGCAGCCGAAGCGCAAGGCCTGCCCAAGCCGGGGCCCGCACCGAGGTTTGCGCCCAAGCGCATGGGCGAGTCTCCTTTGCTGGCACCCCGTGGAAAGAGGCGGCCGCCAGCACCATCGCCTTAGCGCCCCCGCTCAGTCCAAGCTGACGTTCGCCGCCTTCGCCACCGCGCTCCAGTCCGCGCCTTCGGCCTTGATCACCGCAGCCGTCTCCTCGGGGCTGCGTCCGGTGACGGCCAGGCCCTGGGCGTCCAGGCTTTTCTGGAACTCCGGGTCGGAGGTGATGGCCTTGATCTCGCCGTACAGCCGCGCGATCACCGCCGGCGGTGTGCCGGTGGGCGCGTACAGGCCAATCCACGCATTGCGCGCGGTGCCCAGCCCCTGGTTTTTCAGCAGCGGCACACCGGCAAAACGCGGCGAAGGCACGTCGCCCAGCACGGCCAGGGCGCGCAGCTTGCCCGCGTCGATGTGCTGCGCAACGAGCGAGTACGACAGGCTCGATACCTGCACCTGGTCGCCCAGCAGGCCATTGAGCGCGGGCCCCCCGCCCTGGTAAGGCACGTCCACGATGCGCGCGCCCAGCTTCTCGTTCACCTGCGCCATGAACAGGTGCGACGAGCTGCCGATGCCGAAGTGGCCCCAGTTCAGCTTGCCCGGGTGGGCACGGTCGTACTGCACCAGCTCCTGGATGCTGCGAATGGGCAGGCTCGCGCTCACCACCACGGCGGTGTCGATGCGGCTGATCTCCGAGATCGGCGCGAAATCACCCACCGTGTACGGCAGCTTCTTGTAGATGGCGGGGTTGATGACCAGCGTGTCGCTGAGCAGGATGCACAGCGTGTGCCCATCGGGCGTGGCGGACTTGCAAGCATTGGCGCCGATGATGCCGTTGCCGCCCGCGCGGTTCTCCACCATCACCGGCTGGCCCAGCTGTTTCGAGAGCCGGTCGCTCACGCGCCGCGCCACGAGATCCACCGGGCCGCCCGCTGCCAGCGGCACGATCACCTTCACGGGGCGGCTGGGGTAGGCGGTCTGCGCGGTGCTGGTGCCGGCGAACAGGGCCAGCGCGAGCATCAGAAAAGACGTTGTCTTCATGGCTCAGTCCAGTTGAATGCCGGTCTGGCGAACGAGGCCGTGCCAGACCTCGCGGTCGCTCTTGAGAAACGCGGCGAACTCTTCGGGCGTCTGCGCCCGCGTGCGCATGGCCATGGTGAGGTTTTGCTCGCGCATGGCGGGCGTCTGCATCGCCGCGCTGATCTGCGCGTTGAGCTTCTGAACGATGCCGCGCGGTGTGCCCGCTGGCGCCATGAGGCCGAACCAGGTGAAGGTGCCCGGGTCGCCCACGCCGGCTTCCGTGAGCGTCGGCACCTCGGGCAGTTGCGTGGAGCGCGTGGGCGCCAGCACCGCCAGCGCGCGCATCTTGCCAGCCTTCACCTGCGCCACGATGCCGGGATTGCCCACCGACACGTAGAGCACCTGGATGTCGCCCGTGAGGAAGGCCTGCATCATCGGCCCGAAGCCGTTGAAGGGCACGTGCAGCAGGTCGGTCTTGGTGGCGCGCTTGAGCCACTCCATGGTGAGGTGCGTGTCCGAGCCGTTGCCGAACGAACCGTAGGCCAGCTTGCCCGGGTTCTTCTGCGCGTGCGCGATCAGCTCTTTCATGCTGTGGGCCGGCACCGCAGGCGAGACGAGGAACACCATGTCCGGCACCACCAGCGGCGTGACCGCCTCGAAATCTTTCGCCGCGTCGTAGGGCAGCTTGCGGTAGAGGTGCGGGTTGATCGAGAGCGAGCTGCCGCTGACTACGCACAGCGTGCTGCCGTCGGGTGGCGCCTTGGCGCAGGTGTCGGTGCCGATGATGGTGTTGGCGCCCGGCCGGTTCTCCACCACGAAGGACTGGCCGTTCTTCTCGGTAAGGTTCTGGCTCAGCAGCCGCGCCACCACGTCGGGCGCGCCGCCCGCGCCAAGGGGCACGATGATGCGCACGGGCTTGGTGGGGTAGGCCGCTTCGGGCGCGGCCTGCGCCCAGGCGCCCGCGCCGCAGGCCAGGGCCAGCGCGCCGGCCGCGAGGCGGATGCCCCAGGGTGTTGTCGTCTTCATGTTGCTTGTCTCCTTGTTATCGAAATCCGGGAACGGGAAGCACCTAGCCCGAGAGGTGCCGGCTCGCGCGCTGGATGCGGTCGGCCAGCAGGCCCGCCGGTGCGCCCGCAGCGAGCAGGATCACCAGCTTGGTCAGGAACAGCTCGCGCTGCGGCGCGGGCACCTGGTCGATCGCGCTGGCCAGGGTTTCAAAGTCGCGCTCGGCGAAGGTGGCGGACGCGGTGGTGTCGGTGGTGGTCGTGGTGCTCATTGCAGTTCCTCGGAGCGGGCGGCGCACAGCGCGTTGTTCAAGGCTTCGTCCACCTGCTGTGGCGTGGCGTCGCGCCAGCGCGCGGCCACGCGGTTGTCGGGGCGCACGAGATAGCAGGTGCCCGGGCGCGCACCGAACAGGCTGCCCACGGTGCTGTCCGCCGCGAAGCTCAGCACCTGCAGCGGCAGGGCGGCAAAACGATGGGCATCCGCCGGTGCAACGCCATGGGTGAAGTGGATCAGCGTGAACTGCGGGCCGAAGCGGTCGTACAGGCGCGCGCCGCCCTCTTCCGCCGCGCCCACCACGGCGTCGGGCACCAGCGCGCCCGGGCGGCACGCGGGGCCGAAGTCATCACCGCCCTCGTCCGCGGTGTTGAGCGGGCTGTCGGTGCAGTCGTGCGGCGGCGTGGCGTAAGGGTCGAACAGGTTGGCCAGGAAGTTCTCGCTCAGCGAGAGCGACAGGATCGCCTCGCGCACCAGCGCGATGCCGGGTGAGGGCGTGGTGATGAAGATGGTGGTGCGCGTGAGCTCGGCCAGTGTGGCCAGCAGCGCGCCCCGGCGCTCCTGCGTGTACGAGTCGAGCAGCTGCGCGTCGGACTCACCCTTCACCACGCGCGCCAGTTTCCAGGCGAGGTTGTGCGCGTCTTCATAACCATGGTTCACACCACGCCCACCGAAGATGGGCACCTGGTGCGCCGCGTCACCCGCGAACAGCACGCGCCCCGTGTTGTAGGTGGGCAGCGAGACCGCGTTGGCCTTGTAGACCGAGGTCAGCATCAGCTCGTAATTCGGCGCGATGCCCATCAGCTCGAAGTGGGCGCGAATGCGCGCGTGCACCTTCTCGGGCTGCATCTCGGTCTCGGCGTCCTGGTCGTCCATCAGCTGAAAGTCCAGCCGCCACATGTCGAACGGCGCCTTGTGCATCAGCACCGTCTTGCCCGGCAGGTAGGGCGGGCTGAAGAACAGGCGCCGGCCCTCGGGCAGCGGCTCCTTGCACAGGATGTCGTTGATCACGAAGCGCTGCGAGTACGAGGTGCCTTCGTAGTCGATGCCCATGCTGCGCCGCGTGGCGCCGCGCGGGCCGTCGGCGGCCACGAGGTAGGGCGCGCTCAGCGCGTAGTCGCCCTGCGGCGTGGAAACGGTGAGGCGCACCGCGTCCTCGCCCGCGTCGAGGGTGGTCACGCGGTGCTGGTAGCGCACGTCCGACAGGCCGCTGGCCAACAGCTCGTCGAGCAGCAGCTGCTCCATCCAGCATTGCTGCAGGTTGGTCTGGCCGTGTTTCTCGTTCGCTGGCTTGGTGAGCGCCATCGAATGCACCAGCTCGCGGCCGTAGAACGTCCAGCCGTCGGCCCAGGTGAGGCCCTTCTCCAGCACGCGCTCGCCCACGCCGAGCTGGTCCAGGATCTGCATCGAACGCCGGCTCATCGCCAGCGCGCGACTGCCTTGCGAAATCGTGTCGCGCGCTTCCAGCACCACGGTGCGCACACCGTGGCGCGCCAGGCCCAGCGCGGTGGCCAGGCCCACCGGGCCGGCGCCCACGACCACCACCTCGGGCAGGGGCCCGCTCAGGCTGGCGGGAGATTGGTAAGGCATCGTCTGCCAGTTGAAGTACATGGGGGGTCTCTTTCTCTCTCTCTGAAACTCAGGCGATGCGGGCCGGCGCTTCGGCCGGCATATTGCGAAGGAAGGCGAGCACGGCCTGGTTGAAGGCCTCGGGCTGCTCCAGGTTGCTCAGGTGGCCGGCGCGCTCGATGCGCGCATGCGCCACGGCGGGAATGCGCTCCAGCAGCGGGCGCGTGACCGGCTCGGGGTACACGCGGTCCTGGTCCGAGGTGATCACCAGCGTGGGGCAGGCGATCTGCTCCAGGCGGTCGCCCCGGTCCTGCCGCGTGGAAGCGACCAGCACCGCCAGGTAGTTCTTCAGGCGGATGCGCTGCATCGCCTCGGCCGCCGTGCGCAAGGCTTCGGGCGCGGCATCGGGCGCGCACATGGCGCGGGCCTGGTCCCTGCCGAAGCTCGCGGGCACCTGCCCACCCTGAAACGCCGCCGAGCGGTCGGCGATGAAGCGCTCCACCTCATCGGGCGGCATCGCGTCAAACCCAGGGCTGCTGTTGGCCAGCACGAGCGAGGCCACGCGAGCGGGGTGGCGCAACGCCAGCGAGCGCACCACGCGGCTGCCCATGGACAAGCCGACCAGGTGCGCGCGCGGCACCTGGAAATGGTCGAGCACCGCGAGCAGGTCGGCACCGAAATCGCGGTGGAAATCCAGCTCGCCTTCAATGTCGCCGCTGTCGCCATAGCCGCGCAGGTCCACGCTCGCCGCGGTGTAGCGGTGCCGCAGCGCCTCCACCTGCGCGCGCCAGGCATGGCGGTCGCCGCCCATGCCGTGCACCATCAGCACCAGCGGCCCCTGGCCGGCCACGCTCACCGCCAGGTGCGGCGTGCGCGGGAGGGTGATCGTTGTCGTCGTCGTGTCCATGCAGCGGCTCTTTCAGCCCCGCGCCGGCAACGGCAGCGCGTCCAGCAACACAAAGGCCACCGAGGCCGGCTCGGCCGTGCGGTTGCTCCAGCCGTGGCTCGTGCCGCGCTGCACCAGCACGTCGCCCGCCTTCAGCAAGGTTTCGCCCTCGTCCATCACGGCCCAGATTTCGCCCGCGAGCACGATCGCGTAATCCACCGAGGCGGTGGTGTGCATGCCCACCGTCTTGCCCTTGCGCGTGGCCGCGCCAGAGAGGTCGTGCCCCATGGCGGCGAAGGCGGCGTGCTCGTCCCAGCCGTCCATGTAGCCCGCATCGGGCGGGAACTGCACCACGCGGAACACGCTGCCGCCAGCGGGCGGCGCGAGCGTTACTTCCGCGCAGGGCTCGGCGGCGTCGCTGTTGTCGGCGGGCGCGCTGAAAGTCTTCCAGAGGTCCGTGACCACCGGGCCGGTGGCCGTGGTGCGCAACACGAACGGCGAAGGGCCGTCCTGCACGATCATGGACCGGCCCGACACATCGTGACCCGTCACCACACGGCGCACCGCGCCTGCTTCTTCACCACTCATCGGCATGCTGTCTGTCTCCTTGTGCCGCGATGGTAGGGACAGCATGGGATATGCGATACATGAAAATCGGCATGGCAGTTCAACGACAATCGTTCAACTCGAACCCGACCCCGATGGAGACCCCATGGACCTGAAACTGGTGGACTGTTTTCTGCGCGTGGTCGAGGCCGGCAGCATCAACAAAGCCGCGCTCGACATGGAGATCACCCAGCCCGCGCTCTCGCGCCGGCTCAATGCGCTGGAGCACGACCTGGGCATCCAGCTCTTGGTGCGCGAAGCGCGTGGCGTGAAGCTGACCGAAGCCGGCACCCTGCTCTACAACGGCGCGCGGCCCCTGCTGCGCCAGGCCGAGCTGCTGCGCGACGAGCTCGGGCGCGAGGCGCGCGCGCAAGTCTCCATCGGCCTGCCGTTCTCCATGCACCGGCTCATCACCGCGCCGTTTGCCTCGGCCGAAATCCAGTCGCGCTCTGCCGTTTCGCTGCGCATCTACGAGGGCTTCATTCACCACCTGCGCGAGTGGCAACAGCAAGGCCTGGTGGACGTGGCCATCATGGACTTCGAGGAAGGCAGCTCACCGCTGCACGACCAGACCCCGCTCGTGCGCGAGCCCCTGCTGCTGGTGGGCCCGGTGGAAGCGGGCCTGCACCCCGACCGACCCGCCAGCGCCGAGAAGCTCGGCGCCTGCAAACTCATCTTGCCGGGCCGGCCCAACCTCGTGCGCAAGACGGTGGACGGCTACCTGAAACGCCACGGCCAGAAGTTTCGGCGCGCGGCCGATGCGGAGACGCTGCAACTGTGCCTCTCGCTCGTGAAAGACGGCCTCGGCTACACCGTGATGCCCTACTGCGCCATGCACGATTTTCCGCAGATGAGCGAACTCAGCGCCACGCCCATCAAGGGCCTGACCATCACCTGGTCGCTCTACGTGAGCCAGGCACGCCGCCACAGCGCCGGCGTGCGCTCCACCGCGCAAAGCCTGCAACGCATGATGCTCGGCCTGGTGGAGCGCGGCGAGTGGCCGCTGGCGCAAGCGGTGGCGGCGGCGGGCGCTTCGTCGTCGTCTACTTCTTCGTCTTCGTCCAACGCATCGGCCCGCCGCAGCTGAGTGGCCTATCGGCCCGGCTGTTGTTGCTGCTCTTGCTGCTGCTTGCCCGAATGCAGCCCCTGGCGCACCAGCAGCTCCTGGCGACCGTCCTGCGGCGTGCTGTTGCCGCTGCCGTCCAGAAACACGAACTCATCGCACGCCGCCACGAACGCGGGCGATGCACCGTACTGCCCGAAGCCGTGGACCAGCGGCCCATGTTCCTGAATGCGGCCCACGAGGCCGACGAAATCGCTGTCGCAAGAGGCGATGCAGATGCCGTACACGCGGCGCCGTTGCAAGCGCTCCATCACGTCCATGATGAGCGTGGCATCGCTCGCGTTCTTGCCCTGCGAGTAGTGGAACTGCTGCACGGGCCGGATGCCCAGGGGATGCAGCCATTTCTTCCACGAGAGCAGTTGGTTGGTGGTCCAGTCGCCATATGCGCGGCACAGCGTGGCACGGCCGCGCTGGTTCACCAGCTGCATGAGCTGCTCAGCGTGCTGGCCACTCACGTTCTCGGCGTCGATGTAGACGGCCAGGCGCGGGCGGCGGCGATGGTGGGGGGAGAGATGAGACGAAGAAATGCGGGGATGTTGCATGTGCCTTCCCTATCAGGTGGGTGATACCACCGCCCCCTTTGTGAGGGGGCGGTGGCCCGAACGGGTTGGCATACCGGCACTGAAGACCAAGACCGGCGAGCCTTGCGGCTCCCCGTCCGGGCCACCAAAAAAATGGTGGGCACAGACGGAGATAGCCGCAGCGCTTGCGCGTTGCAGCTATCTCACGGTCTTCAGTGTTCGAGATGCCAATCCCGGTCGTACTTTCGATGTACGACGCGGGGAGTATAGGGGAGGGTTTGGGGATGAGGGCGAAGCTTGTGGTGACTGACCAAGTGAGCACACCATCGGGCCTGGGACGCCCCAGGTATCTGCGTGAAGGCGCTTAGCAAATGCGTGAATTTTGTGAAGGACAAGGCCGTAAGCGCAACAACTCCCGACCGAAGGACGCTTCAGACTGGTTCTAGCCGTTCGAGCGCGAACTTACCGACCGCTCTCGCTACAAGAAGAAGTAGCGGCCCCGCGCAAACGCGAACGTCAATGTAGATGAGGTTTGCGACAGACCAAAAACCGTTACTTGTAGCCCACAGGGCCAGGGCGCGCACGAGCTGCTCAGATGCTCTAGTTCATCGTTGGTCGCTTTACGCCGTCTATGCTGTCGCCCCCTGCCGGCCGGCCCTCCTCATCAACAACCGAAACCCGGCCTGCGCATGCGACCCCATGCAGCCTATTAAAATTTAACTGGCATATTGCAGTTTTCTGTATTTGTAAGACAATAGCACCTTATTTATTAATAGATTACTGTGTCTCAAATACAGGAAACCTTAGGTCAAATCATGCGGCGGCTCCAGGTCTCTGAGGGCCGCCGCATGACCTATCGCGACTTGGCGCAGATGGCCGGTACCAGCGAACGGACGATGGCCGAGTGGATGCGCGGCGCCACCTCGCCGATGGCGATGAATGGACTGCTCAATTTGATGTCTGCCTTGAAGGCGAACGACGCGATACAGGTGCTGGAGCATTGGCGCGATGCAGCACCGCAGAACCCAACCAGTACCGACAAAGCCCAGGAGAACCAGAAATGACCAAGACCGAGCTGAGCGAGGTGCGCTTCTACCGCGCCAGCGAGAAGCCGTACGGCGCCTTCAGCAATCTGTACCGGCGCGAGATCGAGTTCGAGGGCGAGAAGTTCGCGACCTCCGAGCACGCCTACCAAGCCGGAAAGGCGCGCAAACCCGAGGTACGAAAGTGGTTGATGGAAGCCCCCTCTCCCGCACTGCTCGCCATGGCGGCCCATGGCCTCTACGTCTGGGACATCAATTCCGACTGGTCGAAGATCAAGTTTGATCGGATGAAGCGCGTGCTTCAAGCCAAGTTCGCGCAGCATGAGGATCTGAAGCAACTGCTCTTGAGCACCGGTACGGCTCGCCTAGTGGAATCCGCCACCGTCGACAATGCCGTGAACCGCCTGTGGGGTGAGGTTAACGGCGTCGGCAAGAACAAACTGGGCGAACTGCTCATGGAAGTACGCGCGGAACTCGTGGCAGCCAACGCGCCCGTGAAAACCAAGCGCAAAACCGAACCCAAGGCACCGACTACGCGCCGCGCCCCTCGGCCGAGCGAAACCGAGGGAGAGGCGCCTCGATCAAAACGTCGAGCAACAGCCGAACCCGTCGTCGCGTAAAGCGGTGGTCGCCGACGTCTGACCAACGTCGCGCGCAAAGCTGCGGAGGGTCTGATCCACGAACTGGCCAGGCCCCTTGCGCGCTTGCGCGACAGAGCGAGCGGCCCGAACGATCTGGTCGGGATCCCAGGTGGCCAGCAGACCGCGCGCCCCTTCCGTCATGCAGTTCAAGGTCGAGAGCACTTGGCCGAATGTCAGCGCTTGCTCGATCGTTTCCCGATCGATGGTCCGCACACTAGCGGCGGCGGCGAACAGCTCGTATAGCATGCCAGCGGTACACCAATCGCCAGCACCCGCGGTGTCGTGGATGAAGGGCAGTCGGAAGGCCGGCAGGTAGGTCCAAGACCGATCCGCCGTCCCGGAACGGAACCGCAGGCCATGCGAGCCACGGGTCTGGATTTCAATGCCTTCGGCCCGTAAGTGATAGTCGCGTAGGTCTCCGAGCCGCTCATCCGCATACTTAACTATGTGAGCGGCGCGCGCCGCTCTCACGAACAGGTCAACGTCGCCGCCCACAGCCGACGGCTCGAAAACCACGACCGCACCACGCGACGCGTACTGCTCCGCGACCGCCACTCCGAGTCGGGTCGGCCGGTCCAGGTAGAAGACGCTCGCCGGCGGCAATTCGGCTCGAACGTCCGCGAACTCGGGATCGTCATCCCAGTGAGGACGGCGCCGGTCGCCACAGTTCGGACAGGCAAAGGTAAAGCGATGCGTCGCGTCGTCCTGGGCGGCTTCCCAGTCGAGCTGGTGCTGGAAGATCACCGGCGTGCAATGGGCCATGGAGCGCCGCAACAACCGCATGTCGGCACCCACGCGCTCGAAGTCGCGTCGGATGGTGCAGCCTGCGACGTCATCGCCCAGCAAGCCTACCGGTGCGGCACCCCAGCCCAAGGCGCCCAAAATCGACAGCACATTACCTGCCGAGCCGCCTAGGCGCGGAGTGGCCTTGGAACCATCGAGCCTAACAACTACGTCAAGCGCAAACAGACCCGTACCGGCGATGGAAGGGGTTGCGGTCCTCACGTGCAGGATCTCGGCTGTGTATTTACGGGCGAAGCCAAATGTGCCAAAGGTGTTCGGGTGGATTCTGCGAGAGATCGGGGATGGAAGACAACGGGGAGTGGTACCCAATGCTTTCCTCGTACATGATGGGCAGATCCTGCTCCATCGCTGCCAGCAACATTCCCACGCTGCCAATCCGAGAGCCCGAGGGCGAAAGCACGGTAATGGAGGGCACCTTGCAGGAAGCTGACAGCGCGTGCTTGCGGCTGCTGTGAATCCGCATTATCGTCATGCAAACGTCCATCGGATTTGACTCGTGGGCGTAGATGATGTTCAAAAGGTTGACGTTCCAGTCGTCCAGAAAGGGCGCTTGGAACTCCTTCAGAAGCTTGTCGCCGCGGCGTGGATCCCAGGATGGGAACGGAAGAATTGGGCATGTCTCGTCAGGAGCAAGTTTGCTCTGGATACGGCTTAGTGACGTAACTGCATTTTCCGACAGTTGCGGGATCCAGAGCTTGATGGCCTTGTCCATCTGGTATGTATCCATTACTCCCTGGAAGCCATGCACGAACTGTGGTGAGTCGCTCGAGGTCGACTGGGCCTTGATCGTCGAACGGTTGCGACCGGCGGTCATGACGTGCGCACTGGCCTGGTCCGGCTTCTTCGACTGCTCGAAAACGTACTTCACCACAGGGAAACAAACCCCGCGTGACATCGAACTGGCATCGACGAACACGTCGGTGTACCTCTGCTGCAGAGCCTTCCTACATGCCAGAGCAGCCCGCCGTCCAGCCACATTCGCCGTGTCTTCGGGCGTCACGATCTCGATCGTTTCGAAAGTCACCTTCCGCTGAGCAAGCGCTTTCATCAGCACATCCTGGTTGCGGGTTGCCGCTGCACGCAGGACTTGGGACACCTCGGGTCGGGCCTCAACGAGAAATAGAAAGTCCACCTGCGCGAATCCAGCAAGGGCAAAGGGGAAGTGCAGACAGATGTCATTGAAACCAAGCGTTGCAATGCAGAGCACCTTGCGATCCGCCGTGATGTAGTCGCGAAAAAATTGGGCACAGTCCTCGCCCTGGCTGACGATGTGATTCATCGGCTACGCCCCCTCCCCTGGGACCATGACCTGCAGCTTGCGCAGTGTGCTCTCAACAAAGCCGCCGCGGTTGAGCGTGAGCCCGTACGCGAGGTTGGGCAGCGCGCCCAATTCCAGCAGACACCAGACCTTGTTCTTGCAGCGGTAGCCGGGCACGAACATGAGGGCGTTGTATGCGAACGCAAAGTGCAGCACGCGTGCGAGGCGCCCGTCGCGCCGCAAGACAGCATCCATCTCCTCCTGTGGGATCCCGATGGCATTGGCACCCGCGCCAAGCGGTGCGTTCCCTTGCAAAGTTTTGGCCAGGCACTGCGTGGCAATCTCTTTGACCAGCGCACGGACCACTGCGTTGTATGGGAAATCCCAGTCGGCCATCGCTTGCTTGGCCTGCCCCACAAGAGCGACATGCTGCGCCTTGGGCGCTAGATAAGGCTCGCGATTGCGAATCACGCGTGCTAACAACTCATCGACTAAGGTACCGGCTAGGCGAACGAACTGTTCAATGTTCCAGTTGCTGGCCGCGATGAGCTTGTCCATACCGAAGTAGTACGGCCGCTCGAACTCGTGCATCAGTTGCACGCGTGCACCCTCCAGCACCGTAGAGTTGACCTTCTTGTCGTCGGAGACAGGCTCGTCCATCAGCTCATCGTCGCCAAGCAAATCAATCTGAGGGGTCTTGTTCTTCTCCCGATAGATCAGGATCCGAAGCGCCGCCAGCGACTCGTCTGCCAGAGCATCATCCCGCACACGCGCATGCAGGGACTCCACGAGCGTCTTCGAGAAGCGTGCATCTTGGGCGAGCTTGTCGACCCTCTCCTCGAGCTGCCGATAGACTCCGGGCGCAAGTTCGGCCGCGGCAGTCTGGTTCAGCAAGGGCTTGAGGTCCGAAATGCCGCGACGGCGGAACTCGGGGATGCTGGCGATATAACGACTCGCGATGTCCGTAGCGACATGCTTGAAGCGCTTCGCGGTCCCCAACTGCATCAGCTTCATGATGTAGTCGCGATCACGTATTGACCCTGGCTGCGTGTCTTCTTCGGCCATGGCGTCCTTGGCCAGGGCCTCCCGGTAGTCGTCGGCCGAGACGATGTCGGGGCGGCACATGAGCCAGCGCGAGACGCCCATGGCCTTGGTCTTCAACCAATTCCGCAACTCCGTGAACTGCGTTGGATGCAATTCGTGCGCGTCGTCGACGATGATCATCGGGCGCAAGACGACATCGGTATCGACAGGCGCGTCAGGCGACCCGGGCCAACGGCGAACGCGGAAACCACGGAGCACTTCGAACACGTCGTAGCTCGTGTTCAGAAAGTTCTCGGCCATATCTTTCTCGTCCGGGGGGACTAGCGAGGTCACGATCTTGAAAATGGCCAACTCAATGCCGCGCGCATACTCCCGGAAGCTCTCCGCACGATCAGCGCCCGTTGTCGTGAACACCGACTCCGCATTGGCGCCCATCACGATGTCGACGTGCTCCATCGAGACGCCCATCACGTCCAACTGATTGAACCAACCGAGGACTGCCTTCGACTGCAGGAAGGCGCGCAGCAAGACCAGCCGCGTCTGGTCCGAATAGGGTAGCTCCCAGATATCGCGGAAATTGGTCGACATCGCAAGGCGATGTCCCAGGATTGCTGGCAGTCCGTTCTTGATCAGCTCATGGCCCACGAGCACATCCACCAGATCTCGGTTAATCGGGCTGGCCGTCTCCAGGCACAGGTTGTAGAGCGACTCGAACTCTACGACCTGGGCGATCGTCGTCTTGCCGCAGCCGGGTGTGCCCACCACCAGCGTGAGCTTCTCCAGCAGTTGCTTTTTCTCGGGTTCGAAAAACTCCTCGATCGGAACGGAGCTGACAAGCGAGAGCAGCGTGCGCCGGTCGGTAATCAGCTCCGTCCGGCGTTTCTTGAATGGGTTATCCATGGCTTGAGTGCCTTTTTCGGCGTGCGAACAGCGGCTTCATCTGCAGCGTTGCGTCTTGTTTGGATTCGGCCCACAGAAGCGCGATCGAGTTGTTGGGCGTGTTGTGCTCCAGAACGAGCGGGAGGCCGCATTGCTTGTAGCCGTACCAGATGTCCTTCTTGGTGTGCTTGTCTTCGATGCCGGCATCGTAGTACGCCTTGTTCAGCGCGGTTAGGGCGGCGTCCGCACAATGATCATCGATGACAACGTCCGGAGGCAGGACGTACGAGAAGGACGTGCTGTACTGGAACAGAGCGTGATCGGCTTTAAAAGCCTTCAGGTCCTTCTCGATCTGGTCCCTCGCTTGGTTAGAAGCAAGGTGATGGTGAATGTGCATCTCACAGTCTGCAGACAGGAAATCACCCAATCGTTCCACGCTGGACTTGTAGAACTTGTTGATCTTTCCGCCCCAGCCCTTTTCCGCGTCGTAGCGCAGGAGCGAGGATCCCGATCCTGAGAAGTCGTCGACAAGGCAAATAGCCTCAAAGGTTGCGTTGGCCTCCACATCCACATGATCCATACCCATCTCGACCAAACTCTCCTTCAGTTCGTCTCGAAGGTCTCTCCATTTGTCCGTCGTGATCTCGTTGAAGGCGAGCACCTGCTCGTTGGAAACTTTCCCCTCGTTGTAGCGCCGGAAGACGTCGATGCGTGCGCCATCGCTCAGACCGACATAGAGCGTGCGCCGGAGCAACTGCGTGACACGGTCAATGGCGGCTTGGTCTATGTAGGTCTTGTACAACGGGATCTGCATCTCCTTGGCCACACGGTGGTGAGTGTTGCGCTCGATGATGGGCATCATCAGGCTGACGAGGTGGTGCATCTCGCGCTGACTCACGTAGGCCAGTCGGTCCTTGACGAATTGGTAAGCAGTCTTCCTCTCCGACTTGGTCGCAAACTGGCTGAGCCAGTTCAGCAGGTTGACATGGAACCGCGTGCCAGGCTGGAAGCCCTGGTAGCCGTCGTACTTGTGGTCGATCATCAACTGCAGCTCGCGGAACTCCTTCGCAAAATCCGCGTCCGTCCATTCAAGCTGCTCGCCGATGAATTTGAATGCCGTCTCGTGCTTCATGGGTGTTAAGGATCGGAATGAAAATCGGGAGCTACGCGCCGAACAGGGCCGCTGGCAGCAACCGGAACGCACTGCCGTGGCGTGAGAGACCTCGTAGGTACGCACTGGTCACATCGACCTGATTGCTGCCTGACGCACCGAAGTTCCAGCACGTGGACAGGTCTACCGACACGCGCTCGCAGCTCAAACTCAGTCCTTCGCTCAACAGCTCGTAGTCGTTGCCACCCTCGTGACCAGCGTCGCCCATGCGCAGGATTTCGGTGTTCGGATCGATCTGGCATTGGGAAGCTACGTGGGCGACGACCTTCCGTTTCGACGTGTCCGCGTCCAGGATATCGATAGAGTGTCCGGAGCTAAAGGCACGCCAGCCTCGCAGGCCGTTGCGCTCCAGCCAATGCTGGACAGCCGCGAGCAGGCGGGAGCATTCGCGGGCGCTGTCCAAGCGGAGGCTGAACTGACCGCCGCGAGCCAAATCCGACAAGGGCTTGCAGTGCTGGTGGTACACCGACCTCTGAAGCCAATCCCACAGCTCTTGAAAGGCGGCGTTGGCCGGCGGCTGCTCAAACGGCTCATCCAGCCGGGCAATCAGCGATCCGCTGTAGTAGCCGACAGTGATAGCGCTATGCAGCTCGGGGTCGAAGCTCTTGCGCAAGTCGTCATGCAGAGAGTTCCCGCGACCCGTCGCGATGGCCAGCACCATGCCCTGGCGGAGCAGCGAGGACACCTGCTCCACATGCTCGATTGCCATTGGATCAAACCTGTTCTCGGCCCGGCACAAGGTACCGTCGAAGTCGCAGACGATCGCTCTAATCTCGGCCCGGGTCAAGGCGTCGGCATAGACGGTCGCGGCCGCCATGACATTGGATTCCGCCGACCGTTCGCGGCTGCCTTGCGGAGCCTCCTTGCGACGCGCCGCGAGCTTCAGTCGGCTCTGAACCTTGGGCAAAGATTGCAGCAGGGAAGCTGAATCGATGGCGTGAATGGCCCGTCCGAACTCCGGCACCTCCGGCTGGCCTGGATCAAAGCCGACCGCTTGCGCAAATGCATCGGTCACGAACATGGCATCGATCAGGCACGCGATTGCCGTGTCCTGCTCGCGCTGACCGTCAAGCTCGATCGTCCATTTCTGCACGGTGGGAGGTAGCAGTTGAGCTGTGGCCGCGGCGAGCGGGGCTTCCTCGGCCGACGTCACTAGGACCACTGCCATAGGAGACTGGGCGGTCAACTGCAAATGCCGACCATGGGCGAACTGGCGCAAGTCCGCTATCTGAACATGAGCCAGCGCGGCCTCGGCAAACTTCGACTCCAAGTCCACGGCAAATGGCTTGGCCTGGGCCGAGAACAGGACCAGCAGGCCAGACCGGCGTGCGCGTTTGAGCCCAGTCCACGAGCGGAAGTGATCACGACGCGCGGCAAGCCGTTCGGGGTGGAACAGCGGCCCAAGCTGCACCATGAAATCGTTGTGGCCGAAAAGCGCACGATAGGCCAACACGCAGGTGGCCAGCAGAGAATTTGTCGCCAAATAGCCGTCCTTCCCCCAGTCCATTTGGAAGGCGAAGGCGCGCAGCGATGCATGCGCGGTGGCGAAGTCGAGCAACGGGTTCGCTGTCGTGAGGGTCAGCGCGGCGCTGCTGAGATCGGCAGCCTGCGCAGCCTGAGCTGCGCCCAGCACATCTCGGTTCTTGCCCTCGGCCGACAGCAGAAGCGCGCGCGGCGAGAGCCGCCGTAGCATGGCGTCGAACTCGAGCGGGGTGACCGCCGAAGTGGGGGAGTGATGAACAAGCTCACGGAACAGGGCAACGACGAGCGCTGCCGAGTAAGAACCGCCGGAGCCGACAACGACCACGTGATCGCCACTCCATCGGCTCAGGAAGCGGCGCAGTTGATCAATCGGCTGCTGGCCGGCCCATTGAAAGGTATGGGCAAAGCCATCCAGCTCGTCCGAGTATGGTTTGCCCAAAAGTGCTCCTTTTCCCCAAGCTGATGCGTTACCGTATTGTCAACGCCGAAGACCTGCCACGGGTAAGGCGTGTCATATTCGACGCGGTGGTTATATCAGCCGCAAGCAGTGTCGCTCAGATTGCTCGACGTTAACACCGGCACTGCGATATCGTCGATTTAGAGTCCGAGCGCCCCCGGTCCGAGATCTCGGCGCGCGGCCAGCTGCAACTGGTGAGCGACCGCCATTCGTCGCCGAAAACCATGGGCACTCTCCTCCGTATCAAATGACAGCAGACGCTACCAAAGAGCAATTCAGTTTGAAGACGAAGAGGGGAGTTTTTAAATTTTCACAACGCGGTAGGCTAATGGCAGACCGCGAGCTAGCTGCAAGTGTTGCAAGAACTCCGCACCACCACCCGTAAGCGCAGCCCTACCGACAGCGACGAGAGTCACCGTCTTTCGGCTAGGGTTGGGTAAGCGATGCGAGTACTCGAGCAGTTGACCAATCGCTTGTCGCAGCACGGTTGCAGGCGAGAGGTCCGACTTGATCTCGTACAGACAAATGGATGTGGCCGTCTCTACAAGCACGTCGATGTATTCCTGCTCACGCACCACACGAGCAGTGGGGTTCTCATGTCGCAGTTCTTGCATCAGCTTTGCTTGCATCTTCGCGTGTTCAGGAGATACCTCGCGTGCGCCGACGCTCCTCCGGATAAAGCTTCGAATGTTCGGCGGCAGCTCACTTCCGGTGCGAGTGAGTCGAAGCCCAGTGGGGTCTTCATGATTCACTTTGTAGAGTTGATATCGGTTCAGGCGCAGGATCGGGTCGCCTTCCTGAGCGTAGACATTCGGCGGAAAAGGATCGATGTTCTTGTCCCTAAACCGGACATTGAGAATGTGTGATGCCCACCGAGCATCTCCGAGCGCACTGGCGTTACCACCGACCGCTTTGATCTCTTCCTCCATCGCGGCGAACCAGCCCATGTCCCGAAATGATTGAACAGCAGCATCAGCCTGTTGGTCGTCGAGGGCTTCCGCTTCGCGAATATGCGCCACGTAGCGCCGACGCTTGTCCGCCTCAACGGAAAACAGCGTGAGGTCGAACGGCTGCTGCAGCTTGACCAAAGCTTTTCGGCTTTTACCAACCCCTTGGATAAACGCGTATCGCCAACCATCGATGGTCCATTCATTTCGGAATAACCAGTCTTCGTGGCCAAAGCCATTGACGCTGTTGTATGTGTTGCTTTGTTCTTGGCCGGCTGCCTCGCCAGTGGGGCGCACCCAAACGGCTGAGTTGTATGAAATTCTTGTAAGGCGTTCCATCTTTATTCAAAGCGGGTGGGGTGGAAGCAGACAGCCAACCCTAATTGAACAACAAGAGTTAGCTATTCGGTTACCGTGAATTCAAGCGTTGAGAACCTTGAGCGTTACTTGCTCTCGGCCAACTTGGTCTCCAACACACCCTTCTTCCCCGCCGCCTCATCCACCAGGTGCAGCTTGCTCCGCGCAGAAACAAAGCCCATCTTCACCTCCTGCCAGATGTAATACAGCATCCCAGGCTTGGCATCGATTTCCAGCGTGTCGGTGTTTTCGGCTTTGGACGTGATCGTGTGCTTGCCGGGGGTCACCTCCTTGTAGAGGTAGGTGTTGGCGGCCGTTTGGCCCACGGGCTTCCCATCCAGCTCCACGTCCATCTTCACGGCCGCACCCATCGTCTCATTGCGATAGACATACACCGCCGCCTTGTCCTTCGGCGCAACAAACGTCTTGGCAGCAGCGTCCTGCTTGGCATCGCCCATATTCACGGTGGCACAGCCCACCAGATTGACGACAACGGCAGCGGCGATCAACAGTTTTTTCAAAACACCCTCCAATAGTTTTTA
>Ga0247738_10000212_pt1 | contig 24388 bp, 26 predicted proteins | sample UWRJL013104B2_FD_180936 | JGI IMG/M metagenome (GOLD analysis project Ga0247738, IMG submission 180936) | Plant litter microbial communities from Arlington Agricultural Research Station in Wisconsin, United States - UWRJ-L013-104B-2 | ecosystem: Environmental > Terrestrial > Plant litter >...
CTAAAACACCTGCTGTAATTGTGGTGTTTGCGGTTCGTTTCAAAACCAGGCTTGCAGTTACAAATCCTTTTACACGCTGTACACCATCTTCATTTCCATCAACTGTGGCGGTGGCATTATAAATAATCGGTTTTTTAAAAAGTGTCGACATATAAGTCGCACTCATTGCTGCCGCCATAAAATGAAAATCCTGTTTTTCTCTTGTATAATTTGTGTTTGAAGTGTAGTTGTAAATATCTCCAAAACTGTATGTTTCATATTTGTAACGCAACGATCCTGTTAAAATAAGCCGTTTAGATTCTGACACATAAAATGGCATATTGAAAGCTACTTTCAATCGGTTATGGTTTTCGATTCTGCCTCTTTCAAAACGATTTCCAAACAATTCTGAATCATAATTTGTTGGCCCTAATTGCTCGTATTGCACATCCAGAATTCTCGTTGTCGGAAATTTATCTGTAATCACTTTTACCACCGTTTGCATGGGCTGATTTTTTTCCTGAGCCATAGTGTGCAATGACGTACATACGAATAGAACAGAGATGATTCTTTTTTTCATATAAAGTGGTATTAATTAAGATTGTTCTTGAAGATCGAAATCCTGAGCAAATGTAAATGACAAGCTTCTTTAATAATAGCATATTTATACAAACGGCGTAACATTTATACGAATGGCGTTTGTATAATTTTTACAACGCAAATAGGTATAAACTATAATATTAGCCTAATTTTGCCGTTATGACAATGCTTAAAATTTACCAGAACTTTTTTCTCCGAAACCTCATCGTACACACTTTTATATTTTTGGTGATTTTAGCCTGTGTGTATGACGAATTAAGACTAGATGGCCACACTTGGTCGTATATGATGAGTAAAATAGCAGTGGGTTATTTTCCTTGTATTGTATGGATTACTATTTTCAATCTTTTTATCATCAAACCTTTTTTATTCAAAAAAAAGGCTAAAATTTTCTTTACACTTTTTGTTATTTACTGGACTTGTTTTTACTTTTTTATGACTTGGTTTTTTCCTCTTATGGGTTTAGGAAATTTCAAGACACTTCAAATATTATCTCTTATTATCAACGGAATGTTTTTTTATTTTATTCATGTTGTGATTACCAAAAAAATCATAGATACAGACAAGGATATTATGAATTTCAAGTCTGAACTTTCTTTTTTAAAGCAACAGCTTAATCCGCATTTTTTGCTGAATGCAATGAATAATCTATATGGAGAATCGCTGGCAGAACCTGATAAAGTTCCGGACAGAATTTTGAATCTTTCGGACATGCTTCGCTATCAGATTGAAGCCACCAAAAAAGATTATGTTTTGTTGGATGAAGAAATTGCGTTTATTAAAAAGTATATGGAATATTATACGTTTAGAAACGAAAGACTGGCGATAACCCAAAAATTTGAAGGCAATTTTGACAGTATTGATATTCCCCCCTTGTTCTTTTTGCCATTGGTAGAAAATGCAGTTAAATTTTCGGCAGAAACTGCTGAACCTTTTATTAATATTGATTTAAAGGTAAGATGCAACGGTTTGTCTTTTATTATAAAAAACAGTTATCTGGAATCTGGATCGCGAATTTCGGGTACCGGAATTGGAATTGAAAACCTAAAAAGACGCCTTGAAGTTTACGGTTTAAAACATGAATTAAACTGCAGGAAAGAAAAGAATACCTTTATCGTAAAATTAAACATATGGCACTTACCTACCGCTGTCTTATCATAGACGATGAATCGCCGGCACACAAGGCACTTGCATCACATATCTCAAAATTTGACGATCTGGAACATTCCGGAAGCGCTTTTAATGGAATGGAAGCCATAAAATTACTCAACGAAAACACTTACGATATTATTTTTCTGGATATTAATATGCCTGTAATTTCGGGTGTTGAATTGATGGAATTACAACCCAAAAGACCGTTAACAATTGTTACGACAGCTTATTCTGATTTTGCTCTTTCAGCCTATCAAAACGATGCTATAGATTATTTACTAAAACCTATTTCGTTCGACAAATTCTCTAAAGCAATCGAAAAGGCCAAAATTTACTCTTCTGGAAACAGCATAAAAAAAGAAGACAGCTCCTGCGAAAAAGTACTTTCTATTCGTGTAAGCGGACAAATGATGAACATCCCTTTAACGGATATTATTTACATAGAAAGTCTTGGCAATTATATGAAACTCTACAGCGCCAAACTCAATTTACCTTTAATCGTTTACGGCTCACTCTCGAGTATTTCCTCAGAAATTGACAGCAATAATTTTGTTCAGGTGCATCGTTCGTTTATTGTAAACGTTGCTAAAATTACTTCTGTTACTTTTAAAAATTTGACGATGTCCAATAACGAAATCATTCCTGTAGGCAGAAAATACCAGATTTTATTAGATAGTTTCTTTTAGGTAAAGATTCGTTAACTATAAATTTACAAAAAGCTCAACTTTAGATGTTTGGGCTTTTTTATTTTATAGTTTGTAATAAAAAACCGTATAAATACTTGGTGTTGTTTCTTAAAAAATTGTTAATATTGCTATAAATATGTTAAAGAAATTTATTAACTAAAAACAATAATAATCATGGCACAAGAAAACATTGGCAAATGGTCTGCAGAAGTTGACAACAGCGGTAAAGCACCATTTTTAATTGTAAATGGAGATTTTCCAGTAAAAGACGGAGAGAAACCAAAATTCCATCTAAGAAAAAATGAACCTCAAGGTATTAATCCTACAGAATTATTATTGACTTTGGTATTTGGCTATCTAGCTGATTCATCTAGCAAAATAAATGCATTCGTAATATATAGTGAAATAATAACTTCTAATGACTATAAGACTGTACTAATAATTGATGATAATGAGAGAAAAATTGCATCTATAAATGTATCAATTCTCAAAGAATAAACCCTTTTAATCCATCAAATTCTTAATTTATAAAAATTGAATCATTATTATAGTAAACAATCTATAAATATTTGATTTTGATAATTTTAAACCACTCAATAATTAAAACGACAAAGGCGTATTATAAAAACATATGTCCAACTTTTATTATTGAGCGTTTCTATTGGTTAGGTAAAATATTAACTTTTAAAAAACTATGAGAAAAAAAAAATCGCTTACTATGATTACATTTTTATTATTCACTGCATCAATATGGGGTCAAACATATAAAGCACTAAATAGTATAGAAATGAAAAACAATTTTACTTTAATAAAAACTACCAAAGTAAAAAATTGTCAAGAAACTATTAATAATGGAGCAAATATTAAAAAAATTACAACATTTAAAAATACATCAACGAACAACGAGGAAAATTATACTATAACGGAAGAAAAAACAGCTGGAAATAATGAATCTATATTAGTAGATAAAATACTTACTAATAAAATAAAGTCATTTAACGGAACAGCTAACATATTTGTTGACGAAACAGATAAATCAAAAATTCATATTAATTATTGGCTTAATGGATATGATACTATTAAAAAAGGAACTAAAATAAAGGTTATAGATAGGAAATTGCAATGCGATAACACTTTTTTGGAAACGCCTAACACAATAACTGTAGATAAAGATATTGTATTTAATTTATGGAAATGTTCCATCAGTGAAATAGCAAAAAATCCTGATTATTATAAATATAGTAATAAAGTTATTGAAGTTTATAAATTAGATAACCCAACTACTATTGACTATTATCTGGTTAACAAATATGATAAAGATGTTGATTATATAATACAACTAGATAATCGACAATTAATAAGTTTTAAAGAGACAGCCGTTGAATTTGGACCAATAACAATTCCAATTAAAATTAGACCTGGTTTTACAAGAAATAATGTAGTTGTTGAACAAGAATTTACTGGAGATTTAAACCTTGGTGCATTTTTAGGATATAAAATAGGTAAATATAGAGCACGCTATATTAAAGGAGAAGGTTTTACTCAACTACCTACAAGTTTGTCTTGCACCGTTGGTGCATTTTTGAGTTTTTCAGTAGCAAGTTTAGATAAAGCAAATACGACAGCTGGAAATTCGCCAATTATTGATGATAGCAAAAAAAGCATTGGCATAGTTTCACCGGGATTAGGAGTTATGTATTCAATATTTAATTTTCAAATTGGTTTTTTTGGAGGATTTGACCTAGGGGCTGGAAGTAATTCTAAAAATTGGAATTTCAACAACAAACCATGGATGGGCTTTGGTTTTGCATACAGTGTTAGTAATTTCTGGAAAAAATAGAAATCAAACCTATTAGATTGAGCGTATATAGACAACGACTACGTAATGATAGCAACTATTGCAAATCTGCATATCTATTTATCCATTTTTTTAATTAATAAAGACTTTATAAGTGTAATTAATGCTTTTAGAAATAAAAACTCTTACAACTAAATTTATGAAATTACAAATTATCTAGATAAAGTAAATCCAAGTTATCGAATCCATAACATCAATTTTAGAAAATTGTGTTTACTCATTTAACTTTTTTGATATAATTCTCATAATTAAGAATATAAACTTTATAACCTAAACCCATAAACTATATGAAAAGAACTTATGACACCGGAATGGATAACAACTCCATTAAACTTGAAATTAAAATTGGTACAGTTGGAGTAGCTTATACAGCATCATATCTATTACGTACAGGAGGACAATGGACAAAACTTTCAGAGTCAAACGAAGAAAGTGGAAATATTGCGGATTCGGAAATCGGTAAAGCAAGTTATTTACGTAAATCATATATAATAATTCGAACATTAATTGATTTAACTCATTTATCCGAAAATGAACGACAGATTGCTACAGCTAATATTAAGGCTGAGTATAAATTTTCAGGAGGGTTCTCAGGTATTCAAAATTATAATTTTGATAATGATGATTTAACAATAACACCGAATAAAAAACTAGTTACAATAATTAAACCCATTGAAATGATATGAAAAATTCATTACTAATATTATTTATTCTAGCAATTAATTTTTCATTTGCACAAAAAGATGAAAAACTTAATTTGAAGGATTTTGAAATACCTACTTCTCCAGGTTTTATCCTTCTGGATCAGGCTCCATCAAGCATTGAAAGACCCAACAGTCCAAAAGCATTTGCTATTAGTGCACTGAATTCATTTACAGAATCAAATGGACTTCCTCAAAATTATGCTGTAGAATTCACTCCTTTTTGGTTTTTTAAACACAAAAACATGAACGTCTTAAAGTATATGGGGTATAATAATAAAGAAGAACATTTCTTTTCTGCTATTAAAATGGTTTCAATATCAATGGCCTATATCAATCAAACTGATTCTCTTTCGGAAACTCCAGTTAACAATATTTCAATTGGCGCAAGAACTAATTTGATAAAAATAAGAAGCAATAATAATTTAAATGCAATTGCTCTTGCAAATCAAACTGCCGTAAAACAATTAAAAAAAATTGACAGTATTATCGTTTCTAGAATTGGGCCAGGTAACCCAATCGATCCTGAAGCATATAGACAAAGACATTTACAACTTCTTAACACTTTACAAGATTCTTTAAAAAATAATCTCTCTAAAGCTTTACTTCAAAAACCAATTTTTGCTGTAGATTTTGCTATTGCTTATAACACATTTTTTACAAACAATGATTTTTCTACTCAACAATTCGGAAGATTCGGAACTTGGCTAACAGTGAACTGGTCATTAAAATTAAAGGACAACTCAAATTATTTAAATCTTTATGCAATTGGTAGATACTTAAAGGATGGGACAGATAAAAATGATATTGGACAATATTACTCGCAATCTTTATATGATTTTGGAGGAAAACTTGAATTTGAGTTAAACAAATTCTCTATAGGGTACGAATATATTTATCGCTCTAATGATTTAATTAAAACATCTCGCTCAACAGGGCAATTAAAATATCGCATTTCTGATAATTTATTATTAACAGGCGCATATGGTAAGAATTTTGGAGACAGTAATAATTTAGTTTCAATGTTAGGCATCAATTTTGGGATTGCAACAGGAAATGAAAAAGCAACTATAGAATAATATGAACCTCATAATAACCATTCTTAAGCTACTTGATAAAATTACAAAACATACTTTTTCATAAAAGCTCAGCTTTAATGGCTGAGCTTTTATTTTTCTCAAATATTAAAACATTAACCTCATCCAATAGAATTAAACCGTACAAAGCAATTCTCCTCTGGCATAGCCATTTAAGTTTACAGAAATAATAATTTAAAAACGTAAAAAAGCTATGCCTTTAGAAAATTTAAACGGACTGCACTATTCGGCAGTCGAAAAAACAACAGTAAATACTGCAATAGCAAGTATCGAAAATTCGCTTACTGCAAAATTAAAAACCTTTCGCCAGAGGAACGAACCAGATACGGGAGTGTAAATGAGCAGAACAAACTTCTGATTAATAAGGTTAGGGATTTTAGAAACAGCCAGCCTGCTATGAGCAGTCAGGACGTTGACTGGATGGAGTTTCAAAATGATGTTGACTCAAGAGAGTTTCTACAAAATTTAATCATCCGCTTAGAAGCTCTCACCAATAGCCTTAAAAACAATAAAACACTTCACGATTTCGATTGCTACCATGCTGCTTTAACAGATTATGATTACAGCAAATACAAGGCAGGAACTAAGGCAGCAGGATTTGAAGTAAAAGTAAAAGTAAAAGAGCTGGCACAGTTTTTTAACAGAACCAATACAACAACCGAAAAGAAAACAGACAACCCTGTTTTGTAAAGCATAAAAAACTAAATAAGAACCTCCCGAAATTTAACTTTCGGGAGGTTTTTTATGAATATCAGTGACCTATATTTCAAATTTGCTCAAATTTGACGTTCCAACATACTCGTATGGGGTCTTTTGCTCCATAAATGACGTATGGATACCCCAAATTTGACATTGTTGACGTCAAATTTGACACCCATAAGGGTCAAATTTGAATGAATCAAGCTCCTATTTGACGTCGCTAACGTCAACCATGGATGTTTTTAGCTCAACCATGAGGCAAAAGACGTCATAGCTTTTTAATGCTACTTCAAATTTTCTATATAGATTAATCTTTTAAGATAGAACCTAACCACTTCACAAAAAACCGTATAAATACGCATTGTCTTGGTTTTGATTTATTATTATACTTGCCAGATATAATAAATATATTGTAGGGTTATGGATTTCCGTAAAGGTGGAAATATTGTAATTGGGATATTTGTTAAATATATAGTCACCTTTTTTTAATAAAAACATAGACAAAAGAAACACTGTCAACAATAAAAAACACACAAGATATGTCACAAATAAATAATATTTATTTTCAAAACTATAGGATTTTTGAAGGACAACAAAAATTTGATTTAAGACCCATTAACTTTTTAATTGGCCCCAATTCTTCAGGAAAAAGTTCAATATTTAAAGCTTTATTATTACTAAAAAGCAATATTACTAATGATTTACAAATCTTAGATTTTTCAAATACAAAACATAATTTAGGATCTTTTGAAAATACTGTAAATAAAAATTGTACATCGAAAAATTTAACTTTCGGATTTGAAGCCACAATAAATGATGGAAGCCCCTATAGTTTTAACAAAATTTCTTTTACTAGTAAAAGAAGTATTTACAATGTGTTAATTGAAGATAGTGACAAAGAAATTAATATAAAAATATTACTCACATATACTCAAAATGATATTAGTGGAAAGCTTCGAAAGATAGAAATTTACAAAGAAAAGGACGAAAAATGTTTTTTGAGATTAGAAATTGGAAATCCAGAAGATGAATTCCATAAACTATATTTCAATCATTCATTAATTTCTAAAAATAAAATTTTAAATGAAATTTTTATTCGAAGTGTTATTAGAGATAAGCATACATTAGATCGATCCAATACAAATTACAATTATAAAACAAGTGTAAATTTAACAGTGAATGATAACAAGATTACTAAATATTACGATGAACCTATTTTAGTATTTTCAAATTTATATGATGAATTTTTAGACAATAATGTGAACTTAAATTTTAATAAAGAGATACATAGATTCCTGAAAGGAATGCCATTAAGGCGAATTTTAAAAGATTTTTCATATTTAATAGAAAACACTGAATATATTGAAGCAGTTAGGGCCAACACTAAGAGATTATACACAAATGATTCTCAGGGAACATCATTTAATGAATTAATTTTAGAGTACCAATCAAGAGAGATCTCACAAAAATCAATAGATTTTACAAATAAATGGTTAAAAATGTTTGGAATAGCAGATGGTGTCAAATTTGATAACGTAGAAGGCGTCGCAAATACTGTCTACTTAATAAAAGGTGAAGAAAAAATCGCACTAGCCGATTTAGGTTATGGCATTACACAATTTTTACCAATTATAATGAAAATTTCTCTTGAAGAAACAATCCAAGATAAGAAAAGACCTTATAATATATTAAAAAAAACTATTCTATTAGAAGAACCAGAAACAAATCTTCATCCAAAATTACAATCACTACTTGCTGATTTTATAGTAGATGCAATTAATAATTTTGAAATAAGATTTATTATAGAAACACATAGTGAATATATAATTAGAAAACTACAAATACTAACTGCAGAAAAAAAAGTATCACCTCAGAATAGTGCAATATATTATTTTAATAATCCTGATACAGCTAGCAACGATCAAATTATTGCTATTGACATATTGGATAATGGTACTTTATCACAAGACTTTGGCGATGGCTTTTTTGACGAAGCCTCTGAATTAAAATTTCAATTACTAAAATTTAAAAATAAAACATCTTCAAAATGATTCCAACATTAGTATTACAAAAAGAAACTCTGGACGATTTATTCTTAAGAGAAGATGAATTCAAATCATTTATAAAATTTTTAAAGAAAAACTTTAGAAATTACAATTTAATAATTAATCATATTGACGATATTGCTTTAAAGAAACATTCAATAGAAAACCCATTAATAGAAATATTATTAGATAAAATTGAAAATATAACTTTTCTAAACAATCTAGAAATAATACTCTTAAACAATGAAATTGGGAATTATTGTTCAAAAAGAAGTATTATAATATGCAATCTAGATGATAACGATTGTAATTCTAAACTAGAAAAAACAGGACTCCTATATTTTAATCTTAACAATTTAAATAAATGGGAACTCTTTAATGAAATTGTATATTCAAAAAGCTTAAAAGTTTCTTCCGATTCAAATATTCCAACAGAATATAAATTCATTAACTGGTCAGATATTACTAAATATATGAAATATTGTAATTCTATAATAATATTTGACAAACACATATTCGTTGATAAATCCAATCAAAAAATAAAAAATAATCTTTTTAAACTTTTAGAAAATATTTTAAATACAAATAAAAATTATCTCCAAATAACTATAATTAGTGAATTTGAAAATGATGACATTCTCAAGTATCACACACAAACAAAACTATTCTTAAATAATCAAGGATTAACAAATTTTAATCTCAATTTAATTCATCATACAAAAGCATTTTACCCTAGGAATTTTGAAGGATTGCATTCTCGTTTTATTTTAACAAATTATTTACATATTTTATCTAATGATAGTTTTAATTTTTTTAAGGAAAATGGCAGATTTAATAATTTAGCAGATATTGAGCTTAAATTTAATTTAACAACTAAAAATAAATTTTCATTTGAAAAAGATTTAGAAAATATTAAAACTTATATTTTAAAAACTAAAAACGAACCAAATTCTCCTAATCTCACATTAAAATGTACTTATTTTAAAAATAAGAACAACTGTCTTCTTAACTAAAATTGCACCGATGCAGAAATAGATACAGTAACCAAACAAAAAAGCCACTTCACAGTGGCTTTTCTTTATCTAAGTCTTACTCGACATCTAAATAAGGGTTTAGAACTTCGGCTAGTTGATTGAGCCAATAAAAACCATTTTCCAGATTTAACATCTCGAGTTTAAGAGTTTCATTTTCTCTCATTACGCTTAGCGCTAATAAATAATTGAGATGTCGGATAATTTTTGCCATATATTTAGGATCTACAGTTTTGTTGAAAAAATCTGTGAGCCTCAATTCGGCTTCTTTTGAAAGGGTGTTTGTACTCATTTTTACTTTATAGGAAATATAAAACCCGCATGGCTAAGGTGTCCTATGCTGTAAAAAAGAGCATTACGGTTGTTTCCAATACCGCCACCATACCACACGGGCAAATTTTTTTTTGAGTTCATGTTTTTTACTTTTAGGACTGCAAAGATATTAAAAAACCCGCGTAGTTACTGCGGGTTTCGTTATCAATAAAAAATATATTTTAAGCAATATTCCCCAATCCATCCGGAAAAGGTCGATAAGCATAATATGACAACACTTCTTCAATCGCCATTTTTAAGGCTTCATTTATGGGGATTAAAATAACTCCCATTCTAAGATCAATTTGTGCAAGTCGCATGTAATAATCAGAGAAAATAGGAACGTATATTTTCTTATTTATAAGTTCTTCTGCTTTGGTAAAATTTTCAGTTTGTTGTTCTTTTATTATTTTACAAGTAGCCATTCGCAATTTTCCGAATTTGTCGGTATTTGCCGCATAGCCAAAAAGACGACATACCAAACCGCGATAACGATAATTACTGCAACTTCCTTTTTGATATTCTAATATGGAAATCGAACGGTATAAATGACAATTTTTTACCTCATTATTTTTTAATTCAACCAATGTCTCTTCGGCTTTTCCATTCAAAAATAAATGAAATGCCCAAGGTAAAAATTCTAAAGGCGATGCGTCTATATTAGGAGTAGAACAACATTTGCCGCAACCTGCGTTGCAATACAAATGAGTCTCTGATTTAAAAGCGGTTATTTCAATTTCAAGACGATCAAATAATGCTTCAACCTGCTTAACCTTCTCCTCTATTGCCATCTTTTTTTGGTAAGGTAGGCTAATAGAAATGGCTTATACCAGATTAGTATTTTTATTGTGATTATATAAAAATAAAAACCAAATTAAAAAATCCCAAATTCCAAACTTTTGCCCCTGAACCCTAAAAAAAACTTAGTTACTTAGAATCTTTGTCCCTTAGAATCTTAAAATAATCAATCGCCCCGGTAGACCACAAAGCCAGAAAAATCAAAACAGGCTGAAAGAACAATCGAATCAAACGAGCCTGATCTGTATCAAGACCAAAGGCAGATGTTCCGTTTAGATATTGGGCGATATTGCCCGGGAAAACTAATACATAAAATATAGCCAGCGCGATCCCTACGTATACTCTGTACTTTTTTAGAAACAACATTCCAAGACCTAGCGCGATTTCTACAATTCCGGAAAGTATCACAACCAGATCTTTATCCATTGGAACCCAATTTGGAACCTGTGCCTGAAAATCGGCTCTTTGGAAAGTAAAGTGACCAAAAGCGGCCGTTATCATGAAGATTCCCAAGAATATTCTAAAGAAATTTTGGGTTTTTGTAGTTTGTATATTTTCCATTTCAGCTTTGATTTTAATTTTAATTGAAACATTTTATTAACAAATAAATGTTACTCAAATTTACCATAATAATCATCAAAAATTTTCCATAGTTTTCGTAAAATCCTTACGTAATCACCATAATATGAATTTCTTTACTTATTTAAAACCTTGTTCCTTTTTCTTTTTTTTCAGTCTCAAAAGTGCCCTACAAACCCTTCTGTTCAAAAAAACAATCAACTTTAAAATAAATTTCTTACATAAATAATTATCTTCGCAGAGCTATTAAACTCTAACCCCCCAAATATTAGAATAATGACCTTTTTTAATTTCCTGTTTAAAAATTCAGATTTAGAATGCCCAAGATGTCTGGGAAAAGGATTCGTTGGTCCGGAAGATATACGACGCTTAAATAAACAATTAAAATGGGCTCCCGGTCCATGTGCCTATTGCGATGCATCTGGAAAAGTTACTGAAGAATTACTCTCAAAAGTAGCCGTAGACACTACTTATCTCACGATCGATTTACCGGAATCTGAAATAGAAAAAATAAAAAATGGAGATCCCGAGACTATAGAAAAAGGAAAACTGCAAGAGCTTTTTATAGACAATCTCATAAAATATATCGAACATCAATATTTACTCAAAAATATGGATGCCGAAAGTATTGCCGATTTATATCTAAGTACTGAAGATGAAAATGCTGTCTTTTCGGTAGAAAAAGAAAATTTACTACAATACATTCGCAAAATAATCCACTTAAAGAACTCTGAACCAAATTAGTTTCTTATCTCTTTGTCAATCATCTAGGTTTTTATCTTCAAAAAACGCAAAAACAGGTATAAATACGCGGTGCCAAAACTGTTTTTAGTGGTAAAATTGCCATTGAATAATTTTTGTCATTAAATTATAATTTCCCAAAAGGGAAACTATAAATAGTATTATTTTTTTGGAGCTATAAAGTGGGATTTCAAATCTTTAACAAGATTGGAAATCTCATTTTTAGTTTTCGATATTTTGTTAATCAATTCAATGGAGAGTTTTATGTTTCTTTACAACTTTTAAACAAATTCCTCAAAATAGCATGCTCAAAAGAATGTTCATTAATCATTCAAAAGGTTAACTTCGAAAAATCCTTTATAAAATGCAAAAAAGTAAAAGATAAAGACGTCAATTATTGGTTGATTTTTATAGATTTGCAAAACTACATCATATTAAAGTACGGAAACAATTATAAAATTTAAGACAATGAAATTTATTACTTCGACATTTTTATTTTTCATGTTTATTTGTTCCAATTCTTATGCACAACTAAGCTCGGATCAAATATTTGAAAGCTTTAAACAAGGAGAACGAACAAACTGCTCATCAATTGCTTTTATTAAAGCTTCTTTAAATGTTTATGGATTGGACAACCTTTTTATAACTGACACAGTAAGCGATAGTGTATATAAAATAACATTAAAAAATAATGCTTCTTTTAATTTAAAAAAAGAGGAATTGGATAAAGCTAAATTTTCTGCAGATTTTGTCTATATCAAAGATAACCCAGAGAGCGAAAAAATCACAGAATATGCCATTCTAACTTATGCAGTAATGGCAAAATACAGGCAAATTACGGATAAGAAGGAAACTTTTGAAAAAGCTTTGGAAGATCTGGAAGATGGTGAAGTCTATACTCCTACTATTTATAAATACCTGGGTTTTGAAAAAGGCAAACAAATTCAAAAATTAAAACGCCAATCAGGAAGCGAGTTTTGCGGAGTTGTGGCCTGGTCTACAGCACACGCCGTATTTGTCTGCGAAGATTTTATGGATTATTATGGCAACAAAAAAAGCCTGTGGCTTAAATATCCGGGACGTTTTAGAATAATTAAGTCTTAAGTTTCAAATTTTTAAAATTCCGGATTCCAACTTAACAAGCTGGAAAAAACCTTAGGATCTTAGAATCTCAGAACCTTAGGAACTTTAAAAAAAACCTTTGTATCTTTGGGCCTTAGTCCCTAAGAACCTACAAACATGACACGAGAACATTATATTCCCTTTAACAAGGAATTTTTACTCGAGCAACAAATAGCCACTTTCGCCGAAGACAAAAAAAAGATTGATGATTTTAAAAAGTTATTCGATATTATCGAACATTATTATCATTATGAATCTTTTAACCTGAACCGAAATTTAAAGCAGAACTACGCTTTATTTGATCCGGATTTGAGTTTGAAAGAACGTGAAAGTTTTATTGGCAAAAGTGATTTTGGAATTTTCAAAGAAACACTTCGTCAGGTTTTAGAACGTGGCAATTATACCAAAATCGATCATGAAACTTTAGACGAAGCTTTTAAAGATTCTGATTTAATTGGCCTGAATCTTTCGATAGATTTTAATGCTTTTAAGGATTATGAATTGTACGTTCGCGGTAGTCACAAAGCAAAAGAAAAAGTCAAAAAATATATTTTCTGGAAGAAAGAAATTGAGATCGAATATTACGATCGTGTTATGATTTACCTCAATTATAACGAAGCCGATTATCTGAAAGAAAACAAAGTCAAACTAGGGAGAATGCCTATTGATCCCGGATCTATTGGTTTAAAAATCTTTAAACGTGTTCCTAAAAATGATTTGGAAACCATTTTTCCAAATGCAATTCCACGAATGTCTTTGAAAGATAAAATGCTGCTTTGGGTACCGGGAGTTTTTGGTGGAATTTCGTTATTAAGTGCCCAGGTAATTCCGGCGTTGATTAATATGTATACCGCTTATGAAACCGGTGAAACAATCGATTTACTAAACAGCAAAACATCATTAAACCAAGGTTTGATTGCACTGGGAATTTTAGCTGCTTATTGCTTTCGTCAATACAACAATTTTATAAACAAGAAGATCCGATATTCTAAAATGCTTTCGGATAGTTTGTATTTTAAAAATCTGGGAAATAATAGCGGTGCTTTTTATTCTTTACTAAATTCTTCTGAAGAAGAAGTGCTTAAAGAAACTATTTTAGCATATGCTTTTTTACATAAAAGCGAAAATCCGTTAACAGCTCAGGAACTGGATAATCAAATTGAATTCTGGTTTAAAACAAAATTAAAAACAGAAATTGATTTTGATGTAACCGATGCTTTACTGAAACTCCAAAAAATTGGTCTTGGCGTAGAAACAAATGGAAAATGGGAAGTTCTACCGTTAGAAAAAGCTCTGATCCAAATTGATGAATTGTGGGATAATGTTTTTGATTATAATCAGAAGTAAGATTTTGTAGACTTTTGTTTATTCTTATTTCAAATCTTTGTCGTGGAACGCGGATAACACAGATTTTCTTTGCAAAAACGCGGATTTAAACGGATTTTTTATTTGTCAACACAAAACGTTAGACACTTTGTCAAAGTTTTAAACTTGGACAAAAATTTATGGCACAAGATATAGCTCCTAAATCTTTATTATCAATATCTTATAAAACAAAAAAGAGAACTTAAAGTCCTCTTTTTTATATAGTTCTAAAGTAAATTATTCGCTATCAACTTCAATAAGATCTTCTATATTTTCGCCTGTATCACCTACAGCTACAATTTCCGGTTTAGAAGCTTTTAGGGCATTAAATCTTTCCAATTGTTCCAAGTCTCCCTCTTCACCACTAAAATATGGAAAAACATCCATAATTGGCGATTCTGAAATTGCCGGAATCGTATAATCTCCCATTGTGTTTTTCATTGCCGTAATCGTATTGTCATAGGCCTCTTTTACGTCATTGGCCTGAACTAACATATACATGCTTGTTTTGCGTTCTTTACCGCTTTCTTCATCATAAGCAACTAGAGAAATTTTCGATTTAAACCAGCGATCAGCATTTTCAAAAGGATGAATTTCTGCATAATTGGCTACTTTAATATTGGTAATTTTAAATTCTTCACTTACATACGCAGCCATTTCTTCATTAATTCTGCTTTCGGCTTCTGTATACGATATCGCATCTACCAAATAAGGTTCTGTAGTAACCTTTTGTGTTCCGATATCATCTGTTTTTCTATATTTTACTTTGCATTCGTACCAAGTTGCGCTCATTTTTCATTTTTTTAAGGATGCCAAAGATAGATTTTAAAGGAAATAAAAAATCTTAATTTTCAAAATAGATATTCACAATTTGAAATAAAAAGCCAACTCTTAGGCAGATTAATTTAAACACATACAAACATAGATTTAAAATCTCAGGAAAGACGTTTCACTTTATTATAAAACACATAGAGTATTGCTATGTATTTCGGTTTTAAAACATTCTTTTTTACATATAAAACCTATGTTTCTATGTGTTAAACAAATTGTTATAAATTATATCAAATACGTTATACCTTAAAACAAACCAATAAATATTTAATAAATTTGTAAGTATAATGCACTAAAAACTAATAAAACTAATACCCCAAAACTATTTGTATAACTTAAAAAAACAATACCATGAAACTTACCAAATTTTTAGGCGATCAGGGTTATGACTTAATCGAAGGACCTTTAAGAAGTCATAAACCACTACAATTATGGTTGAAAAAACCATTTGATGAAGCACAGCTTTACTATGCAAATATCAGTCACGCTTTTAAAAGTGATGTTGAATTAATAGAAATCGAAAATCCGGCTTTGAGTGTTGATTATACTAAAAAAGACGATTATGGTTTTAATATAGGAATCACACTTTTGGAAGAAATTCTAAAAACATTAGGACTTGGTACTTTTGAAATTTCTGCCAAAATAAAATCCGGAAAAACTGTAACCATCAGTTACGAAAATTCTGTTACCAAAGAATATGCGCTGGGCAATCTCGAAGAATATTTGTTTTCTGCTGATTTTTTGCATCCAAATCCTTCTCTTTTAAAAAATGCCAATCGCAATTATCTTCTCCTCATTACAGGAACTGTTTTTGCTAAAAATCTGGTGGTTGATATTGAGACTGATTTTGCATTAGATGCGGGTTTAATTGCCAGCTTAAATGCAGTTGCCGAAGGTAAACTGGATTTTACGATAAGCAACCAAAGCAAATTAAAAATGACTTCGAATGTGGGAATTTATTTCCCTATTGCGGTTCAGGCCAGCAAAATAGATTTTGACAGAAGCCGATTTAAAAAATTAATATTGGCAACAGATAATCTGAATATATTTTAACCTTAAGGTGTTTTTTTACCGCAAAGCACGCAAAGATTTTTTTACCGTTAGCTTTTATAAAAAAGGTAAAGTTCGCAAAGCTAAATCAATACAAAGCTTTGCGAACTTTGCGTAAATCTTTGCGCGCTTTGCGGTTAAAATTAATTTGTTTCACGCAGATTTTAAAAGATTTAAGCAGATATATGCAGCTATTTTTAATTTAAATCTGCTCAAATCAGCAAAATCTGCGTGAAAAAATCTTTTAATCTGTAAGGTTATATATTTTTTGGTTTTACTCAAAGTCAAAAAATTTTAATAGATTTGTTTACTATCTAAACCAAAAAAAATGAGAACATTAGACCAATGGTTTGACGAATATGCCGTAAGTCATCAAAACCCAAAAAACAAAGCAATACACTATGTTTGCGTTCCGGCAATTTACTTTTCGATTGTAGGATTATTAATGAGTATTCCGAGTGGTTTTATTGCCAACAATCTTAAATTGAATGCACCCATTATCGAAAATTGGGCCGTTGTTGTATTACTTTTTGTTCTTATTTTTTATATCCGATTATCAGTTGCAATGGCAATTAAAATCGCTGTTTTCTCTGCTCTTTGTCTGATTGTGAATTATTACATCGGTCAGTTTTTACCTTTATGGCTGTTTTCTATTGGCGTGTTTGTAATCGCGTGGATTGGGCAATTTTACGGGCATAATATTGAGGGCAAAAAACCTTCGTTTTTAAAAGACCTTCAGTTTCTAATGATTGGTCCGGCGTGGGTGGTAGAGAATTTATTTTCTAAAAAATAATTCATATTTATGTTCAATTTTTTAAACTAAATAATAAAACACAAAATAATATACTACATGGGAATGATCGCTAATTTACTTCGCGTAACTACTACTGAACTTGAAACTTATTTACATGATAGTTCGCTTTTGGAGGAAAGAATTTACGATGAAAATGCATTCGAAGATCAAAATTTAAATGATGTTGACAAAGCTTGGGATGGTATTATCTTTTTGCTAACAGGGCAAAACATTCAAAATGCAGATCATCCACTTGTACAGGTTTTATTTAGCGGGCAACTTATTGATGAAGAACAGGATTTAGGTTATGGTCCCGGACATTATCTAACTTCTGATCAGGTTAAAAACATAAGCGAGCAAATCTCAAAAATTACAACCGAAGATCTAAAAAATAAATATAACTCCAAAACAATGAACGAGTTAGATGTATATCCAATATGGGATGAGGATTCTTTTGATTATTTAGATGAAAACTTTAAACTTTTGCAACAAATATATGCAGAAGCTGCCAACAACGACCAAGCGATAATAACGTTTTTAAATTAAGTAAAATTAAAAGCTTCTATTTTGTCAGAACAATATTCTACATACGTCAAAGAACAATATCAATATGTAAAAGGTTCAAGAAATGTACTTTTTGAATATTGTAAAACTATTAGTCCAGAAGATTTCATTAATCAAAATACATCATTTGGCCGTGACGGAAGCATGAGAAACTTACTCGTTCATATTGTCAACACATACGAATATTGGATTGCAAATCTTGCATTGAAAAAGGATCTAAAATATGCAGAATATGAAAACAATTTAACGATACAGGATGTTATTTTACTTTTTGATGAAGTAGATATTTTCATGGAAGAATTTATTTCTAAGATCGGTCTTTCTTATAAAGAGATAGGATACGAAATACAAGGCAATAAAAATTTGGCATCGCCTTTAAAATTTTTTAGTCATGTTATTACACATGAATACCATCATAAGGGTCAAATTTTATCTTTAAGCAGGCATCTTGGTTATATTCCTATTGATACAGATATTATGAGATAAATCTTGTAAATATTTAGTTTTTTCAGCTTTAATTTGTATTTTCGTTTTGTAAAAAATTACTAGTTTCAAATAACCAGCTCTGTAAATGATTAATATATTTATAGAAGCAACAAACTGCTGTTATGACACAATTAATTTGGGGTATCTTAAATATAGCAATCTTTATCGCATTTATTGTTATATGTTTTCAGGCATTGAAATTTATTCGTGAAAAATTGGGTCTTTTTGCTTGTGTTATTTTTGCTTTGGGTTTATTATCTTTTACCTCTAAACCAAAAGACAACAATTCTGAATTCAAACAATTTGATTTAAATAAGAAAACCGCTAAAGTCGCTAATAGCAATAATGGTCGAAATGAAAGAATAGTTATTGATGATAATCTAACTTCAAAAATGAGTCTTTCTGTAAATTATACAGCTAAGGAACTGCTTAATGCACAATCTTCCAGAGAAGGATTTATAAGTGGTACAAACTGGCACCCAATTAGTATTATTTTAAATAAATCTAATGGAGAAAATCAATACGTTTATTCTGTTGATGGAACTTTAGAATGGAGACTTTTAGGAATTACCATCTATTCGCAATTGAAAAAATTTGAGGGTAAAATAGAATTACCACAATCAGATTTATTGTATTCTCCATCAAACTAAGAGCCCAACTTTATGTTTCCTTTAATCAACTCATAATAAAATGAAAATAGATCCTAAGGAAATAGAAATTGAACGTGACGATATTTTCACTTACAGAAGAATCAGGCGGGCAATTGGTTATTTAGGAATTAGCATGCCAATACTTTTGGTTGGTTTGTCTTTTATTTCATTTTTCAAAACACAACTTCAGCCTTCTATAAGTCATTACTATTTCACGAATCTCAGGGAAATTTTCACGGGAACCTTATGTGCCGTAGGTTTATTTTTAATTTGCTACAAAGGCACAAGCAATGCTTCAATCTGGAAAAACGACAATTTATTGACTAATATTGCGGGAATCATGGCGATTGGCGTAGCATTGATACCAATGAATCCAGATGATTTTGCAATTAAAATTTACACAATAATTCCGTATCCGGAAAAATGGCTTGGCTGGTTTCATTATGGTTTTGCGGCTTTATTGTTTTTAATCATGGCCTTATTGTCTATTAATGTTTTTACAATTGGTCAGAAAAATGAAACCAGAGATCCTAAAAGTATTCTTAACGAAAATAACATTTATAGGTTTTGCGGATATTCCATCCTTGTTTTTATAATTATGGTGCCTGTTTCCGAAAACTTGAAATTTTTCACTTATTCAACATTAGTTTTAGAGGCACTTGCTCTTTTTGCTTTTGGAATTGCCTGGCTAATAAAAGGTCGCGCTCTTGGCGACAAAGGCATGATTGGTAAAAAATTATATCAGGAAAATAATCCTGTCAATACTGAAAAAGTTTTTGAGGAATAAATCGTTTACTTCAAAGTCCGTTTTGGGTGGTACATTTTTTGGATAAAAAAGTTAACTATTTTAAATAATTATCAATTTATAAAATCCATTTATTATGAAGATAACTTATTACGGACATTCTTGTTTTTCAGTTTATACCAATGGAAAAAATATCTTATTTGACCCTTTTATTACGGGAAACGAATTAGCACAAGATATTAATATTGACGAAATCAAAGCTGATTATATTTTTATTTCGCATGCCCATTACGATCATATTTTGGATGTAGAGCATATTGCAAAAAATACGGGAGCTAAAGTTCTTGGCAATTTCGAAATCTATAACTGGCTCTTAAAAAACGGAATCGAAAACGCGCATCCCATTAATCCGGGTGGAAAGTTTGATTTTGATTTCGGATCCGTAAAATGTGTTATTGCACAGCATCCAAGTAGTTTTATGGATGGAAGTTATGGCGGAATTGCCTGTGGTTTTGTGTTAACTACCGTTGATGGAAATTTTTATTATAGCGGAGATACAGCTTTAACACTAGATATGCAACTGATTCCAAAATTCACAAAACTTGACTTTGCTGTTTTCCCAATTGGTGATGGACTTACAATGGGAATTGAAGAAGCTATCGAGGCATCAAAATTAGTCGGAGTTAATAAAATATTAGGTGTTCATTATGACACTTTTGGTTTCATTATCATGGATCACCAAAAAGCTGAGAGAAGTTTTAAAAACGCAAATCTCCAATTATACTTACCAAAAATAGGCAATACAATAGAAATCTGATTTTCGAAATATCGCTAAAACATATTGGTTATAGCGATATAAAACAAAACATAAGAGTTTGAAATTCATTTCAATATCCCAAAACTATTGGTTCATAAATATTTTTCATTCAAGGCATTAAAATTGTTTATCTGAATTTATCATTAACCAAAATTCAAAAACAATGAAAACATTTACAATTCCATTTGTTTTTTTGATGCTTACAACAAATTTATCTATTATGAATGCACAAAAAATAACTGCTTTGAATTCTAAAACAGAATTTGCTGATGTTTCAGGCAGAAAAATCGCTTACCGTACTATCGGAAAAGGAACTCCCATTATTTTAGTAAATCGCTTTAGAGGGACATTAGATACCTGGGATCCGCTTTTTTTAGACAAACTTGCCGAAAACTACAAGGTAATTACTTTTGATTATACTGGCATTGGCTACTCAACAGGAACTTTACCGACTGATTTAAAAGATGTTGCTAAAGATGTGAAAGATCTCGCCGATTTTTTGAAAATAAAAAAAACAATTATAATGGGCTGGTCTTACGGTGGATTGGTAACACAAGTGGCAACGCTTCAATATTCTGATCTTATTTCACAAACTGTATTATTGGGAACTGGGCCTCCGGGCGAAAGAGTTGTTCCGTTGGAGCAGGCTTTTCTGGATTCAGCTTTAAAACCGGTTAATGATTTTGATGATGAAATTGTACTTTTCTTTGAGCCTTCTTCGAAAGAAAGTAAAGTAGAAGCCAAATTATCTCACGACAGAATCTCCAAAAGAATTGACGTTTCTAAAATCCCTTCTACTATGGATGTTTTTCAACTTTATTTTAAAGGCAGCGCAGGTTTAACAGAAGATAAAGATAATTTTAAAGAAAAACTTAAAACTACTAAAACTCCAATTCTAATTATTTCCGGAGATCATGACATTAGTTTTGCTGTCGAAAATTGGTATCCCTTAACAAGACAAATGCCCACAGCACAGCTTATTGTTCTACCACAAACAGGGCATGCGCCGCAACATCAGTACGTAAATCTTGTAGTAAATTATATCCATGCTTTTTTAGAGGATACAAAATAAATTGATGAACGTTTAAAATATCATCATGCTAAAATGAAAAAGCCAGTGAAAATAAATCACTGGCTTTTTTAACTGATTAGAATCACATTCTTTACTCAATAAAGAACTATCTTAATTATTATAAACTCTTAATATTACAATTTATAGTTAAGTCCAACTTCAAAAGTATTGTTTGCATAAGCGCCAAGACTTCCAAAATATTTAGAATAAGCCAGAAAAACACCCAAATCATTAAGCGAAATACCAAAAGCTGTAGAAACAGTTTTATTAGTATGGTAAAATGCTGATACATTCATCTTATAATCCGGAAAGTTAAATCTCGCCCCGGCATCTAAAATGTCTTTGTGTCCTTTAACGCCTCTATAAGCGATCAATGGCTCAATATTTAAATCTTCATCTTCATTTGACAGTAATATTTTATAACTTACTGCTGAATAAAAAATAGAACGATCTACATATTTTTTCACACCATCATTATTATCATACATTAAAGCATTAAGGTTTGGTAATGCAGCCTGGATTGTCAATAGTCTACTAGTATATGCAATACCCAGATCTCCATCAAAAGCAGCTCCTTCATTATAATTCTGTAATGAAGCGTCGTCCCTATCCCCTACAACTTTATTGTAATCAATAGAAGCAAATTTTGCACCTGCAGATAAACCGAAATTTAATTTTTGGTCAACTCCTATTGGTAAATGATAAGCATAAGTTCCCATTATTCTTGTTCTATTGATTAGACCAGCTCTGTCACTACTTACATTTAATCCTAACCCAGTTCTGTTGCCTCCATTATACTCGAAAGTGGCATTCATTAATATTGGATTTCCAGGAACTTCATCCCATTGTCTCTGATAACCTATGTTGAATTTCATCCCTTCCTCTAACCCTGCCATTGCAGGGTTATTTAAATATTGGTTTTGAAAATACATGGACTCGTATTCTGTTAACTGCGCATTTGCGGTATTTGCCCCTAATAGAATCAGGAACATCATTACCTTTATATAGATTGCTCTCATTAATTTAATTTTCATTGTATCATCTCTTTTGGTTATCCTGTAACCATTTAAACTGTTTATTTATTTTGCTCTCAATTGTTAGTCTCTAACAATTGTTATGAACCCTTTAATTTTTGGCGAGCCATTTCCTAGATCAATTAGATAGTAATAAGTATCTTCTGTAAGTGGAGATCCTTTATAAGTACCATCCCATTCGTTGTTATAGTTATTTTTAGAATACACTAATCTTGCTGCTCTGTCAAAAACTTTAACTGAATTATTAGGATATACATTCAGACCAGGAACTACCCAAACATCATTTTTACCATCTCCGTTTGGAGTAATAATATTTGAAGGGATAACTGGTACTGCATCTTCTCTGTTTACAATAATAGTATATGTTTCTTGTGTGCCATCTGGAGCTGTAACAACTATTGTAACTACATTCTCTCCTGTTTTTAGATCAATTGGAGCCGTATTATCAGCAACTGTTTTTCCGTCAACTATTATCTCAACAGTTGCATTTGGATCGATTGGTGTAGGAGTAATTATAATTGAATTAGTCTCATTTGGCACATCTACTGTATAATTTTTTGTATCTGTATTAAATTCTGGACTTAAAGTACCTTCACTTACAACAATATCTGATAAGCCAGCATTACTAGTTTCTTCTCTTGTTACAACTATTACATAAGTATTAGTAGTCCCATCCTCCGCAGTTACTACTGTAGTAATCGTATTTTCACCTACTTGCAAAGGAATTTCTCCAGAAGCTTTTCCGCTTGGTACTTCTACTCCATTTACTGTTACTGTTGCTGTAGCATCTGCAATAGTTGGCGTAACTGTAATACCTGTAACATCATTAGGTACTGTAGCTGTATAATCTTTAGTTCCTTCTGCAAAAGTTGGGCTTAATGTACCTTCACTGATAGTTAAGTCTCCCAAACCTGCATTGCTAGAAGCTTCTCTGGTAACAACTATTACATAAGTATTAATAGTTCCATCCTGAGCTGTTATTATCGTAGTGATTTCATTTTTACCTACTTCTAAAGGAATATTTCCCGAAGCAGTTCCACTTGGTACTTCTTTTCCATTTACTGTTACTGTTGCTGCTGCATCAGCAGTAGTTGGTGTAACTGTAATATTTTTAATATCATTAGGTACTGTAGCTGTATAGTCTTTAGTTCCTTCTGCAAAAGCTGGACTTAATGTACCTTCACTGATAGTTAAGTCTCCCAAACCTGCATTGCTAGAAGCAATAACAGTTAAAGTTCCAGGAACGTAGCTAATAATATAGTTTGATGAAACCGCTCCACTAGCTGTGATTGGATAATTTCCTACTGCACTTCCTTTAACCGCTGTAGTTGCAATTGTAGGTAATGTAGTTAAACTTGCCTGAGTATCGCCATTTACAAATCCAATATAACTTGCTGTTAAAACCGGGTTATCTGATCCGTAAACTTTACTGTTATCAATTGCAGTAATAGTTAACGCTGCAGGAGTAATAGTCAATACTGCATTTGCTCCATAAGTAATGGTATAATTTGATGAAGCTGCTCCGCTAACTGTAATTGGATAATTTCCTACTGCACTTCCTTTAATTGCTGTAGTTGTAAT
>Ga0247738_10000213_pt1 | contig 24381 bp, 24 predicted proteins | sample UWRJL013104B2_FD_180936 | JGI IMG/M metagenome (GOLD analysis project Ga0247738, IMG submission 180936) | Plant litter microbial communities from Arlington Agricultural Research Station in Wisconsin, United States - UWRJ-L013-104B-2 | ecosystem: Environmental > Terrestrial > Plant litter >...
GCTGGATATCGCCCCAGTGGACGATGACTGCATCGCCTTTGCCGTGATCGACACCGGCATCGGAATCTCGGACGACCAGCAGCGCGAAATCTTCGATGCTTTCCGGCAGGCGGATGGGACCATCAGCCGCAAATATGGCGGGACGGGCCTCGGTCTATCTATTTCGCGGGAGTTGGCGCGGCTGCTCGGCGGCACCATCACCCTCAGCAGCAAGCCGGGAGAGGGGAGCCGGTTTACACTCACCATCCCCGCAATTTACGATCCGGCACGGGTAGCGTCGCGCGACGAACCGGCAAGCAATCCAATTGCTCGCGCCCGAGTGAGCTCCATTTCCCCCTCAACGGAGCGCCCCTTGCCTCCAGCGCGGCGCGTGGCGGATGATCGCGACACTTTGGGTGGCAACGGCCGAATTCTGCTCGTTGTTGAGGATGACAGCAGCTTTGCCGGCATTGTCCGCGATCTTGCCCGCGAGATGGGTTTCCAGTGCCTCGTGGCGGGGACGGCGGAGGAGGCGCTTCAGCTGGCGCGCGACTATCATCCGAGCGCGGTGGTTCTGGATCTCGGCCTTCCCGACCAATCCGGGCTGGCCGTGCTCGATCGCCTCAAGCGGGCCGTGGAAACGCGCCATATACCGGTTCATGTGGTCTCGGCCAGCGACCATAGCCAGACCGCGCTGTCGCTGGGCGCGATCGGCTATCTGGTCAAGCCGGTCAAACGAGAGGAGCTGGCGGACGTGCTGGAGGCTCTGTCCGCGAAGCTTGCAAGCACCTCGCGGCGTGTCCTGATCGTCGAGGACGATGCGGTGCAGCGTGAAGCGGTCGCACAACTGCTCGCGAATGGCGATGTCGAGACCGTCACGGTCGGCACCGCTGCCGAGTGCCTGGAGCGCCTCAAGGCCGAGACCTTCGATTGCATGGTGCTGGATCTTTCGCTGCCGGATGCCTCCGGTTTTGCCCTTCTGGAGAAGTTGCATCAGGATCAGAGCCACAGCTTCCCTCCGGTCATCGTCTATACCGGCCATGATCTCTCAGCCGACGATGAGCAGCAGTTGCGGCGCTACTCTGACTCCATCATCATCAAGGGTGCGCGATCACCGGAGCGGTTGCTCGACGAAGTCTCGCTCTTCCTGCACCAGGTGGTAACCGATCTGCGGCCCGAGCAGCAGAAGATGATCCAGCAGGCGCGGAGCCGCGATGCGACGCTGGAAGGCAAGCGGATCCTCATCGTGGAAGACGACGTTCGCAACATCTATTCGCTGACCAAGATCCTTGAGCCGCAAGGGGCGTTCATTGAGATAGCGCGCAACGGCAAGGAGGCGATCGAAGCGCTCGACACGTCCGCCCAGGACAATGGCAAGACCATCGACCTTGTGCTCATGGATGTGATGATGCCGGTGATGGACGGCCTCACCGCCGCGCGGGAAATCCGCAAGGACGCACGCTGGAAGAAGCTGCCAATCCTGATGCTGACGGCCAAGGCCATGCCCGACGATCAGCAGAAGTGCATCGATGCAGGTGCGAACGACTATATGGCCAAGCCGCTGGATGTGGACAAGCTGCTCTCGCTCGTGCGGGTCTGGATTCCGCGGTAGACCGCCATGTCAGACGCCATTGAAGATATCGAAATCAGGCTGATCCTGGAGGCGCTGCACCAACGCTACCATTATGATTTCCGCAATTATGCCCAGGCATCGATCCGTCGGCGCCTGAGGCAGGCCCGCCAGCAGCTCGGTTTCGAGACCTTCTCTGCTATGCAGGACCGCCTGCTTCACGACGAATCCGTGCTGCCGCGCCTGCTCACCTATCTCACCGTGCAGGTCAGCGAGATGTTTCGCGATCCCGCTTATTTCCGTGCATTGCGCGAACATGTCATTCCGCATCTGCGCACCTATCCGTCGCTCAAGGTCTGGATCGCGGGATGCAGCGGCGGCGAGGAGCTTTACTCCTTCGCCATCCTGTTCCGCGAAGAGGGTCTTGAGGAGCGCACGCTCTTCTACGCGACCGACATCAGCCAGGACGCGCTGGAGACGGCGTCCCGCGGCATCTATGCGCTCGACCGGATCAAGGGCTTTACGGAAAATCATCGCGCTGCGGGAGGCAAGTCCTCGCTGTCGGACTATTATACCACGGCCTATGGTGGCGCGGTATTCGACAAAAGCCTCAAGGAACGCGTCGTCTTCTCGGACCACAGCCTCGTAACGGACGCTGTATTTGGCGAGATGCACCTCATCTCCTGCCGGAACGTCATGATCTATTTCGACCGCGCGTTGCAGGATCGCGCCCTCGGACTGTTTGAGGACTCGCTCGTTCGCAATGGATTTCTTGGGCTCGGCGCCAAGGAAAATCTCCGGTTCTCCAGGCATGCGTCTTCGTTCGCCGATTTCGTGCGGAGCGAGCGTATCTATCAGAGGCGGGACGCGTGAGCGCTGCTGCCGCCCGCGTGGTCGTCATGGGCGCGTCTGCCGGGGCCATCCAGGCTCTCACGCGCATCCTTCCCGCGCTTCCCGCCGGTTTTCCGCTGCCCATCCTGGTTGTCGTCCATGTGCCTGCAGACCGAAGCAACTTCCTGGCGCCCCTCTTCGAGGCAAAGTGCGCGCTGGGGGTGCGCGAGGCGGATGACAAGGAGCCCGCAATAGCGGGTACCGTCTATTTCGCGCCGCCGGATTATCATCTGCTGCTGGAAGCTGACGGCTCATTGGCGCTCTCCAGCGAGGATCCCGTGCAATTTTCCCGCCCTTCGATCGACGTCCTCTTCGAAAGTGCCGCCGATGCCTTCGGCGCCGAAACGATCGGCATCGTCCTCACCGGCGGCAATGCCGACGGGGCCGAAGGGTTGCGCGCCATCGCGGCTGCGGGCGGTACTGTCATCATCGAAGATCCCGTATCTGCTTATGCCGATGCAATGCCCCTGGCGGCACAGCACGCCTGCCCATCGGCAACACCCCTGTCGCTCGATGCAATTACGCACTTCCTCCTCGAGAAGGTCCAATGATGACTAGCGGCCAGAAGCCTGCCTCCCTCTTGCTGGTCGATGACCTTGAGGAAAATCTTCTCTCGCTGGAAGCGCTGCTCAGGACAGATGATGTGACGCTGCTCAAGGCGCGGTCCGGCGACGAGGCGCTGGAGCTGCTGCTGCAGCAGGACGTCGCGCTTGCTCTTCTCGATGTGCAGATGCCGGACATGAACGGGTTCGAGCTTGCCGAGTTCATCCGTGGCAGCGAGCGCACCCGCCATATCCCTATCATTTTCCTGACCGCGGGGACCGCCGATGCGCAGAGGCGGTTTCAAGGCTATGAGGCGGGCGCGGTAGACTTCATCCAGAAACCCATTGAGGGCGACATCTTGCGCAGCAAGGTCAACGTCTTTCTTGAGCTTTATCGGCAGCGCGAGCAACTCGCGGCGCAGCGGGACGAACTGGCGGCTGCGTCAGAGGCGCTGCGGGAGGCCGACAGGCGCAAGGACGAGTTCCTTGCCGTCCTCGCCCACGAGCTGCGCAATCCCTTGGCCTCACTGCACGCCGGGGTGAACCTGCTCCAGCGCAAGGCCGGGACGCCGCAGGCAGCGTCCATCCAGCAAAGCATGGATCGTCAGATTTTCCATCTCGCCCGCCTCGTCGACGACCTTATGGACATCTCGCGGATAAGCGAGGGGAAGATTTCCCTCCGGAAGGAGCGTCTGGAACTCGCCGCGATCCTCAGTCTCGCGATCGAAGGGAGCCAGGCCCACATCGATGCAGCCGGCCATCGGTTCACAACTGATGTGCCGGTGGAGCCTATCTGGGTTCATGTTGACCTGACTAGAATGGCGCAGGTGATATCGAACCTCCTTAACAACGCCGCGAAATATACGCCTGCGAATGGTGAAGTCAGCCTGTCTGCGCGTATGCTGGGAAATGATGTTGAGATCATGGTACGCGATAACGGTCTGGGCATTCCGGCCAATATGCAGCGTCGCATTTTCGAGATCTTTGCGCAGGTCGAGGCGCACCGGCAGAGTGCTGGGGATGGGCTGGGGATTGGCCTGGCGCTTGTTCAGCAACTTGTGACGCTGCATGGCGGGACGATCGATGTGAAAAGCGAAGGCGAAGGCAAAGGAAGCGCGTTCATCGTGAAATTTCCGGCGGCATAAACGCCTGCATCGGGCATATTTTCTAAACGTCGAGATCATATCATTCATCTGTCCAACAGCGACTCGTGGTCGGCGGGTGACCTTGTGTCTCAAGATCACGAGGCAGGAGGATTATGGTGCCGAGCCTCGATTTTTTGAGCTTGGGACCACATTCATCCAGTTGTTTAGTCGGGGCATTAGAATCAGAAGCGCCCGTTGCCGCCACAGCGCAGCGAGATGAACGAACCGCTTCCCGGATCGCTGAACAAAAAAATGATTGAACATTAGGAGCCGCGAAGCTGTCTCGCCCGACCGGCACCAGGAACGTCCGCTATCCCAATCTGCGATTCTGAAAGTCGCCATTCCGAACCGTCCGAAACATCCGGTCGACGGCGTCCACCCGACATGCCCTGCCGAGCGACAACATTTGGCTAAAAGCTCCCCTTCTGGCTCGAGCGTAAATGGCGGCTAAGTCCCATTTATCGCCGATCTGGCGTGCGGCAGCGTTCGATCAGAGCCGGCCGCTCCAATCAACCGTGATCAATGTCCGGTTCTGACGGAACCGCCGATCAGGCTGTGCGATGCGACTGGGCAGTTCTTGAAGAATCGCAGTTGAAAGCGGACTGATCGGACACGACGATAACGCCGACAGCTTGGCTTACCCCATTTCGGGCGGTGTATGTACGCGTCAGATTGCCATCAATCCTGCACCTGCCATCGCTACCGCTGCCATTAGTCCGGTTCCTAGCGTAACCCAGCTCTTCTGCCTTTCGCTGAGCTTGGTCGAGCGAACAACGAAGAGATTGGCGCCCACGGCAAGAAGGCCTACCAGCAATGCGGCGACGCCGGACCAGAAATTGGATCGATACCAAATCTCAACTGAAGCAAGCGTTTCAGAAGTTCGGACGCCGTAAAAGGCATTTGGCGGAATGAGTTGGAATGCCATCGGCAGGCCAACAACAGCGATCAATGCCGGAAGGGTCAACGCCTGAAAAAGCCCAACCGGTTTTTGCGACCTTCCGACCATGTCATCCTCCTGCTCTAAGTGCCCTGCCCGCCGCCTCGCGAAGGCGGATTGCCAGATCAGCATCGTCGCTAGCGTCAGCCTTTGGTCGGGCGACGCGAGCAAGCTGCTCGAAATAGATCGCGTCACGGATAACTTCCATTGGAACAACATTTGCGCTCTGAGAGGCAAGTCCTGCGGATCGTGGCGTTCCACGTCCAATTGCGAAATAAGTGATTTATGCGCTTCACTTCGGGAGCAGAAGCGGCTGGTGTCAGGGCTAACGGAATCCGATTATAGGGCGACGGGACGATCGCCGAGCGAAGAACCGGGTGACGCTCGCTTCAGCATGCGCGTCACCTCTTCGCCTGTCTCCGGCCGCCCGAACATAAACCCCTGCACCTGTTCGCATCCCTCCAGCGCCAAGCACCGGTATTGGGAGTCAGTCTCTACTCCTTCTGCCGTTACCGTGGCAGAAAAGCTTCTGCCCAACCCGATCACTGCGCGCACGATCGCCAGGTTCTCTGGCGAGGTCGTCAGATCGGAAATGAATGACCGATCGATCTTGAGCTTGTCGAACGCCAAGCGGCGCAAATAAGCCAAGCTCGAATAGCCCGTTCCGAAATCATCGAGCGCGATGCGCACGCCCGCGCCTTTAAGCTCCTTCAATACCCGCACATTCTCTTCGCTATCGGCCAGCAGCACCGATTCCGTGATCTCGAGCTCCAGTCGGTTCGGGTCCAAGCCCGATCTCTGCAGGGCTCGCATCACATCCGCCGCGAGACTGAAGCCGGTGAACTGCCTAGGTGACAGGTTGACTGCGATCCGAACGGTCTCGGGCCAGTTGGTCGCCTGCATGCACGCCTCCTCCAACACCCATTGCCCAATGAGCTCGATAAAGCCCGCCGCCTCGGCAATAGGAATGAAGTCCGAGGGTGGTACCATCCCCCGCAGCGGATGATGCCACCGCAAAAGCGCCTCACAGCATACTATTTCACGCGATCCCGTATTGATGATCGGCTGATAGTGAACCTCGAGTTCCCCTCGCTCCAGAGCAGTCGATAACTCGTGCCGCAATGCGCGTTCCCGATCGGCCTTCTCCTCCATCGAAGCTTCGAACCAAGCGTGGCCACCTTTGCCCATAGCTTTTACCGCGTACAGGGCGAGGTCGGCCCGCTTCATCAGAGATTCCGCACCATTCCCGTGCCGTGAGTTCAAAACGATACCAATGCTGCACCCCACCGAGACAATCTGACTATCAATCTCGAAAGGCTCACTAACGATCGAGACTAGACGCTGCGCGAGCGCGGAAGCGCTGCCTTCATCGACGTCGCCGCAATGCAGCACCCCGAATTCATCCCCCCCAATCTCGCCACGACATCGTCCTCACGGCTCAATGCCCGCATTCGGTCGGCAAGCCGGCGAAGGAGCTCGTCCCCGGCATGATGACCGAAGCTGTCGTTGACCGACTTGAATCCGTCCAGGTCGATGAAGAGCAGCGCGAAATCATCGCCTCTCGCGTCCGCAGCCACTAGCTTGCGCTCCAGCATGTTCTGGAAAAGCAGGCGGTTAGGCAGATCCGTAAGGACATCATGTAGTGACAGGTGGCGATTGAGCTCTTCCGCTCTCAGCCGTTCGGTCACGTCTTCTGAAATCCCCAATAGGTAGCGCGGCCTGCCATCGGCATCAGGCACGCCAACCTTCTGGGTTCGAAGTGACCGAACGCCTTCGGGAGTCGTGAGCGGTTCATTCTCGATCGTGACGAGATTACCAGAAGCAATGACGGCTTGATCGGCTTTGCGGAAGCGCACTGCGTCCTCACGATTGAACAGATCGAAGTCCGTTTTTCCGATCAGGTCGTTCCTACTAAGGCCGAGCAAATCCTCTCCCGCCTTATTCAACAAGACGAAACGGCCGTCCAAGGCATCCTTGACGAAGACCATAGCCGGAATGCTTTCCACAACCGCATTGAGAAATATCTGCGTGCTCCTCAATTCAGACGCTGGTTCCCGATGGGCGGCCTCGACACTCCATACGAGCATGCAGGGTCTGCCGCGGTGCCGGAGACGCTGAGCAAACGGCAATATGTGCAAAGCCTCACCCGAAGCCGCCACGTGCGTGCGAATTTGATTCGACCGATAACTCCCGGCACTCTGAGTCATCTCGATGAAGCTACCGCAGTCCTGCCCCGGCTGCAGATCAATCGCCGATATTCGATGAAACTGGTCTCGGTCATATCCATAGAGCAAGCAGGCTGCATCGTTTACGGCGACGATTTCGAATGTTGCCGTATCGAAGATCCAGGTGGCAATGGGGCTGCTCTGAAGCAGCGTCTCAAGAACGCCATCCGTCTGTGGCTCTATGTACCGCGAGAACGGATCATGCTTTCCCATAGATCAGAATCAGCTCGTGAAATGTTCGGACTTGACGCGTGTTCACGCCATACCCAACTATAATTGAGTATGGGTTAAGCGGACAGCGAAGCTTCCAACGCCGCGACGCATCGGCATCCTTTACGAGAAACGACCGACGCGTTCGAGGATGACTCGCTACGGGCTGAAGCCTTCGACAGGATCCGGACTTGATCGAGAGCGTCGTGTTCACACCGGAGGGCGATGAACTGCCATCCATCGGCGCGGCGAACTGGGAGCGATGCTGGAGCTATGTTCTTGTTCGGACAAGCAAAAGCCCCCCCGCGGTTTGCACCGAGGGGGGCTTGCAAATCAAGTTGGTTGCGGGAGCATGCAGCCACCTTGATTTGCTAGTCTCGACACGTTGCTAACGGTCGTCCACCCACTGATTCAGGTCAGGAGCCAGAGCAACGCCTACACATTGATCCAGCAAATACCGGCAGTTGAGGGCTGGATCGATGCTGCTGCGCGCGGTCCGAAGCGATTTGCAGTGTTGGGCGACTGGAATCGGCAACTCGCCAAGCCCGGCGATCCATTTTGGGCTGAGACCGGCGACGGCGATCCCAGCAACGCTGATCTTTCGGCTAAGGCCAGGCACCTTCCGCACGAAAATCCGAATAACCGGATAAACTGCTGAATGACAGTTCACGGCGAGATCCGCAATTACTGACGATGGGCACGAAAGGCCGCAACGTCCGAGCTAAACGATTTCCGGTCTTTATGGGACGACACATCGGCTCCTCGGAGCGGCCCGTGGCCGTGCTGAACGAGCGACTACTTTTGAAGCCAGCCTTTGACCGCGAGCGACTGCAATAGGAGCACTTGCGGCCTTGGTCCCGAGCTTAACAGAAAAACGAAATGCCGCATGCGCACAGTTCCTAGGAAGACAGACCATCGCGCATTTGGCAATCTAAATAGTCACGAAGTCCGGCCATCGATTAGGGACGCAACGAGCAAATGTCTTGACCGGCGTCGCGCGATAGGCTGCTATTGTGGAATTTGGGGTGGATTTAGATGAAACGCGAATTATTCGTGGGCAAGCCGGATGTCCACAAGATGGAATCCTATCCATGTTTCGATTGGCTACGCCTTGTTTTGGCGCTGATTGTAGTTATCGACCATAGCGGGTTCAATATTGCTCCTTTCCTCACTGGAGGATTGGCAGTCAAAACGTTCTTCGCGCTGTCTGGCTGGCTGATCGGCGGGATATTGTTGACCACCAAGATCGACGACTTGCCACGTTTCTTCTTCAATCGCGCAACCCGGATATGGATACCTTATGCGGCGGCGATTGGATTGATCTATGGCACCGCCCTCCTCAAAGAAGGCATAGACATTTACTGGTTCAAATACCTGTTTTTGGACCTCACATTCACCCATCAGCTTTATACGTTTTTCCCTGCGGCGGCCTCGGAAATGCCGATGGCAGGAACCGGAAATCACTTCTGGAGCATCGCGGTCGAAGAGCAATTCTATCTTTTGGCGCCGCTTCTAATGTTGTTCGCTCCATGGGGTAAATCTCTCAAGCTCTGGGTGCCGATTGCTATCATCTGCACTCTGCTTGGAGGAGGCATGGCATCAATCTCACTGGGAGTTTGCGCGGCCATTGCTCAACGCGACTGGTCTTTCGCGGGTCGGCCTTCGACCTCTGTTGCGTCTTTGATAATTGCGTCCGTCTGCGCGATGGTCATCTCTCTCCGCGGGCACGATCATATCGTCGGCCCATTATTCGCCATCTCCCTAGTAGTGCTCCTTGCTTCGCCTGGCACCAGGACAAGGCTCGGCATTGTCGCCGGGGGAATATCGTTTCCCCTTTATCTGAACCAATGGATAGCAGCCTTTGCTCTGGGCTATCTGGCAAAGCATGGACTCGCCTTGTCTCCGTTCGCGCATATTGCTGTAATTATCGTATTAAGCATTGCGGTTGCCTTTGCCCTTTACTGGATGATTGATCGACCCGTCCTGAAATATCGCAGTCAATGGTTCACGCCTGACTTTGGCCGTCAACTGGGCTTCACCGCCTATGGACTTGTCGCACTAGGCATTGTGGGTGGCGGCGTTCTGCAACTGTACCCCCCTACCTAAGATGAAGTTCGTTTCTCATTGCAAGAAGCCCCGTTGGGACGCGTTACGGGACGCTGGATTTCGTCATTCCCCGCCGCCTAGTGAAGGGATTATCGTCAGTGAGGGAGCCTTCGACTTACTCACCTCACATGTCGCGGATTGCTCTTCGAGGTGAGGAAAGCGTCCATTTTGGATGGCTTTAGGCCGTATAACATTGTGTATTCTATATATAAATGCGAAGCTCGCTTATATTTACCGCGATAACAGAACAACGTTTCATTCTGGGGGGAATGGATGGATACGAGCATCATCAGCCACAAGTTGGCAAGGCATCGAGCAACCCTTGGCACTGAAACGCCATACCCTGTCCGGCCACTACGAACGGCTAGCGGCATCGGAGATGGAACGGCCATCTATTTCGCGGGCGACGATTATCTGCTTCACCTTTCGCCCGCAGCCCACCCCCAGGTGGCTGAAGAGCAGCGGGCAGCAATAGTTCATGCAAAAGCGGCACTCCCAGAGGCGCTGGCTCGACACATTATTGATGTCGTCGATCATGGAGAGATGGACGGGCGCAGCTGGATTTTGCAGCCGCTGCTTACCCCATTCAGTTCCAATTCGTTTATCTCCAAGTTCCAGCGCCTGTGCGTTCGTCCTCAACTCTTGCAATGGCTGCGAGACCTTGCGTTTTTGAGCTCAGCAAGCTCGGGCGCAATAGGGGACTTCAAACGATCGCTGGGTCACCTCGCAAACATGGCCAATCTGCCTAAGACACTTCGGTCTCGCGCCCAGGAGGGAATGGATTTAATTGCGGACGGGCAGTTTAAGCCATCTCATGTGCCAATGCACGGCGATCTCTGGAAAGGAAATATCCTACTCAAATCACGGTCGCATTTTGTCGTGATCGACTGGCGTGGATCGAAAATGAACGGCTATGGTATATTCGACTTGATCCGCTACGCGCAGTGCGAGGGACTCGGTTCGCGCCGCCTCCTTCACGAATTGCAGATTCACGCGCGTGCCTCGGATATTCAAACAGCCCACACAGACATACCGCTACTTGGAGCATTGGGCCATTTCGCACAGCATTTGGGGCAATTTCCGGAAAATCGCTTCATCGAGATGGCCGCAAACTGTCACGACACTTGGGAACGTGCGATTGGATGATTTTCTCTGTCGCTCCAACTTGGGAACGGATTCGATCCAACTTTACGCGCCGCATTCCGTTCACTGAGCTGGCTGTGGAACGTTTAGAATTGGCGCCTCGATGGGAGGTTGAGGAGAGGCCCGCGCTTGCGCTGCGGGACGAGTTCCAGCGTGTTGAAGGAACCCGGGCTTACACCTCGATCATCGAGCAGGCGGCTATTGTGAGAGGCGGACTGCGCTCTCACCTGCCAACGCTCGCGTATCGTTATCGCAACGCTCTCTTAGTCGACGGCACTGTTTATGTGCAGGGTGGCTTCGAAGGGATCGCTTCTCGCAGCAAACGCCTAATCGTGCTGGACCGAGCATGCGAATATTCCGACGCCCTGATTTGTGCCGACATAGGTTCAGACATGTTTTTTGGTCGGTGGTTGTGCGATTCGCTGGCAAAAGAGCTCCTTGCACGTGAACTCGGCTTGCAGCCGATCAATCAATCCAACGCGGCGCGCATTCACGAAAATGGCTATAGAAGTCTTCTAGAGCTCGACGCAGACTCACCCGACGTCGCACGCATCGACAATTTGCTTATCGTCGATGATCGAGGCTACAATGAAGATCACGTACGTCGCTTCCGAGAACTCCGGTCCCGCCTGCGCAAGCATGCATCCTGCACCGGGCCAACGCTGATCTATTTGAGCCGCGGCCGGATCGCAGTACCTGGTCGCGCGATCCATAATGATATGGAGATGGAAGCGACGCTCTTCTCTCTCGGTTTCACAATAATACATCCTGAAGATATGACGCCGGAGGAAGTTCACGGAGCGCTTGAAAACGCCCGCATTGTTGTCGCGGTCGAAGGTTCTGCGCTTGCGCATGCACAAGTTGCCATGTTGCAAGGAGGCGCGCTCGTTGCCATCCAACCATCAAATAGATTCAGCACAGCGCACAAGTCAGTGGCGGAGGCGGCTGGTTTGCGCTTTGGATATGTTGTTGCCCAAGCGGATCAGAACGGCTTGACAGTTGACATCAATCGACTGTGCAAAACGATTGAACTGGTTGATAAGGTTGTGCGTTAGGCAAACGTTACGGCGAACAGGGGGTTCTGATTAGGTTGTGGCTGCAACCTCTTCCCAGACGGGTCGCTTGCGGTTGATTGGGTCAAAATCGAGTCGCATGCGGTTCGCGTTGTCTTACGGACGACTTGTTTACCCTTTATAAGTCAGTTTGTGGCATCGTTCGGCGATCGAGCGGCCTTCAGTCACTCTTGACCAATCTGGACGGGCCCATGCTGAGTTTCTGTCGCCTTCTGCTCAGCCGCTTCACCCGACCGACGGACAAGACGCTTTGCGCCTGGGCGCGGCTACGTGAAGATGACTGGACAATACTCCGGCGGGATCACGCCGCGCCAGCGGTGCGAGATGCAGAAATATTGGAGGACATTCTGCCGTGTCAGGACCGGATTCCACGCTGCAAAACCTCAACGAAGCCGCAGATTTTGCCTGAGACACACATCGAGCCCCCCGTCGAAAGCCAAGCGTTCAGAATCCACTCCAGACGCGCTCCGTAAAATAGGTCACCATCGGCCGTTTCGATCAGATCGCGGATGATCGCTGCCGGCGCGCGCGAGCTAGGACTCGACCGCATTAGCGCCCGTGTCCGCAACTGACATTGGAACGGCACCAACTTACTCTCCTCTGATATGCAGAGCTAGTGGGTGCCCTTCGGCACAGGCGCTTGCGATCCACGTCATGGAGCATGCCGGTGGGTCTGGCGTCGCCTTCGCGTGGGAGATGCAGCTTCTCGCCGGTTGGGCGGGGACGGGCGCCTGAGGACGTCGGGGGCGAGATGTCGCGGGCGTGCCCAACCGCGCAAGCCGCGCTACCGCGACCGAGATTCCGCTCGGCCTAGCCAGAACAAGGGAATTTAAGTGATGGACATCATCATGTCGGCCGTCCCGACCACCATTGCCGCAGTGAGCCTGGCCGGGGACGTGCACGCTCGGGCACAGCTGTTTGAAGCGGGTACGTCCGAATGAGGGCGGGAGCACCCCGATTATTTCTTGAGCGGTAGAAGCCTCGCGTCGCTTATGTGAAATATGAAAATGTCAAACTACCCACCATGTCATTGCGACCCGAAGGGCTCTTAGCCGCCCGGCGAAGAGACCTCCAACTTACTGGCCCGCTCGAGCGATCGAGCGGGCCATCTTTTCAGAACACCGACCGATAGTGAACGAGTAACCGCTTTCGGCGATCCGCTGTCCACTTTGCAGGACAGTAATGTGGCCGATGCAGATGCTCGACGCGCTTCCGTCCACGCAACATAGCCTATGATGATAATCAATGAGGCTCAGCGAATTTGTTTCTGGATTGTACACATTTCGTAGTAATGTACTGATCGCAGCCGAAAGTTGTCGCTGTAATTGCCTTGGGGATGGCATCGTGCATTCTGAAAAATCAGATATAGTCGGATCCGAAGTATCGCGCCACGTAGAAGTCGTCTCGCAAATGTGGCCAGCCTCCGGTGCAGAGACGAAGAGCGCGAAGAGCGCTAATTGGCCCACGCTTGCCGACGCTTTTCGCGGCTTTCTAGTCGCCCGGCGCAAACGCGCGGAATTCTTCCCCGCCGACCTGTTCGCCGACCCCGCATGGGACATGATCCTCGATATGATGGTCGCGCGGCTGGAAGGCAAAGAGGTGTCGATTTCCAGCCTTTGCATCGCTTCAGCAGTGCCGCCGACGACCGCTCTGCGCTGGATCAAGGATTTGACTGATCGGGGTTTTATCCTGCGCATTCCTGACAAGACAGACCGGAGGCGCACCCATGTTGCCCTCTCAGACGAGGCTTGCAACGCGCTTCTCGGTTGGGTCGTATCGGTTGGTGTGCTGCCGGCCGCTCTGGTCGACCACGCTCGGATCCGACTCGATCCTAAGCGAGAATGATCAGGTCTATAGCCCAACGGGTTAGGTCAGCGGGAAACGGGTTACGCTTCATCAGGATCGCAATGATCGCGTGATGAACGGCGGCTCGTTCAGAAGCACTCAGATCGCTCGCAGCTTGGCTAAGAAGCGCAGCGAGCTCGTAGCGATCCTTTGCAAGAGTCCGATCCAAGGACCGACCAGCATGGAGAACAGGGTGGGCGAGCGGACCGACCCTGGTCGGCAGCCGCCAGCATCGAGGTCGTCCAGGTGCCGGGGCGGCCCGCCTGAAAGCCGCAGTCGGTTCGGTTGCTCTGCCGACTGCTTTTAGGTGTGAACAGTGATGCGTGAGAAGGGGCTCGTCTTCTAACGAGCCCCTTTTGTATTTCAGAACTGGCCGATCAAAGCGATCACAACCTGATGGCGCTGTGCCTTGAGGCCGGTGTCGACGCCGCCGGACTTGTAGTTGCCGTAGTCGGAATAGCGATATTCGCCACGGACCGCGAAACCACCGAAATCCTGCTGCACGCCGGCACCGACGCGATAGCCGTCCAGCGTGTCGCCGTCCGAAAAGCTGTCAACGCCGTCCGTGTATGTTAGCTTCACCTTGGCGTTCGTATAGCCAGCCTTTACGTAAAGAAGCGTCGATGACGCAACCTTGGCGCCCAGACGTGCGCCGACATAGATGTCGCGATCGGCGGACAGACGAGCGACGTCACCTGTCGTGATGATGTCAGTTGCTGACACGGAGACGCTTGAATCCGAGAGTTCAGCTTCGCCACCGACGACGATGTTACCAAGATCAAAGTCGTAGCCGAGCGTCACGCCATAAGTGAAATCGCCTTCGCTGCCGCTCTCCCCATCGGCACTAAGACGAACGGAATCATATCCTCCCATAACGCCAAGATAAGCACCTGTCATCGAGCCATCCTTGGCAAGAACAGGGCTTGCCGATACAGCGAGACCAAGAGCAATCAACCTATACGTTTTCATATAATACCTTTTTATTTGGCGTTCCACGAGAAGCGGAGGGCCTGTTAAGGCAAGTGATTATCACCTATCAAGAAAATTGAGCCCGTTCGCACGATAAGTAGCTAGATATGTGTCTTTTCCGCACTACCGCATACACGGTTGAAGCGAGTCGGATCAGGACGCCGTGACACCGTTTAAGGTGCGGAGTCCTCGGGCAACGGCCGGTCGAGCGGCAATCAACTCAAGCCGCTTGAACCCTTACGCCACAATCGAACAGTCAAGGCGGCCAACAGAGCCGACTTTCACAGCTCCATCTTAGCGATATGAACGGACGGTGACGTGCTCCCCGAAAACTCCTCCGGTTTGAGGTAGAGTCCACTTCGAGAAGGAGTGCGACGTGAAGAAGAGCAGATTTACCGAGGAGCAGATCATCGCGATCCTGCGGGAGCAGGAAGCTGGAGCGACGACGGCGGATGTGTGCCGCAAGCACGGTTTGAGCACCGCGACGTTCTACAAGTGGAAGGCGGCCTATGGCGGCATGGACGTGTCACAGGCGCGCAAGCTGAAGGTGCTCGAAGATGAGAACGGTCGGCTGAAGCGGCTTTTGGCGGACGCGATGCTCGACAACGCGGTGTTGAAAGAAGTTACCTCAAAAAACTGGTGAAGCCTGCCGCTCAGCGCAAGGCTGTCGAGCATGTTCGACAGCTCTTTGCGATCAGCGAGCGTCGGGCATGCTCCATCCTTGCCGTGGATCGGACGTCGATGCGCTATGCGCATCGGCGATCTGACGATGGCGACCTTCGGTCGCGGCTTCGCGAGATCGCGCTGGAACGACGTCGGTTCGGCTATCGGCGGCTCGGGATCATGCTGGCGCGCGAGGGCATCGTGATGAACCACAAGAAGCTACTGCGCTTGTATCGTGAAGAGAACCTACGTGTGCGGCGGCGGCGTGGTCGTAAGCGCGCCATGGGCACGAGAGCGCCGATGACGCTGCCGCAGGCTCCGAACCAGCGTTGGAGCCTCGACTTCGTCAGCGACACATTGGCCTGCGGCCGGCGGTTCCGCATGCTTGCCGTTGTCGACGACTTCACGCGTGAATGCCTGACGCTCGTGGCGGACACCTCGCTGTCAGGCGCCCGTGTCGGTCGGGAGCTGGATGCCATCATCGCAGATCGTGGCGTGCCGCTGATGATCGTCAGCGATAACGGCACCGAACTGACCAACTGGCAATCCTGCGATGGGCGCAGGACCGTCGGATCGAGTGGCATTACATCGCGCCCGGTAAGCCGCAGTAGAACGGCTGTGTGGAAAGCTTCAATGGTCGCTTACGCGACGAGTGCTTGAATGAGACGATGTTCGCATCGCTCAGCCATGCCCGATCGGTGCTGAGGAGCTGGCGCGACGATTACAATCATGTGCGGCCGTATAGCGGAATAGGCGGGCTGACGCCCGCCGACGCTGCCAGGCAGCTTGTGCAACCCCGCCCAGATGGGCACCATGAAAACCCGGACTCTACTTATGAGTGGAGGAACTTTGGGGAGCACGTCAGCTATGTTGGCTATGTTGGCGCGAGCGGCCCTCGATCGTCTGGGCAGAAGAAGAGCCCGCAATCTTTTGTTCGCTGTTCGAAACCTTCCTGCCTCTTCGAGGCCGGCGGCAGAACGGCGCCTGACCGTCCAAGAAGAAATTATGATCCAGAATTTTCCAACCCAAGTTTGGAAGGAAAAGAGAATGGAACGTACGATCTTCGACAAGAACATGATGTGGCAGGACCATCTGCCAACTGGCTGGAGCGCGCTCTACCAGCAGTTGATCGAACGCCTGACCGCGATCGATCCGACGTTGCGAGTCACGGGCGCGAAGCAGAAATTTGGCGAACTGTGCATTCACTTCGACCGCTATAACAGGGAAGCCGATGCTCTCGCGCGTATTGCCGAGCAATCATCCAAATCGCTGTGCCAGATGTGCAGCGCACCGGGCGAACTGCGGGCGGACATGACCGGCGTTTATGCAACGCTGTGCGATCTCCATGCTGGCGCGACACGGCCCTCCGACCGTCCGGTCATCTATACGATCATCGTCCATCCTTCGGACGATTGATGCCGTGGGACAGCGCGCCGGCGGCGCGCTGTCCCACGGCCAAGTTTACGACAGTCCGCGACCGGACGGTCGCCCCCCTTTCAGGACAATCTTTATGAAATACAGGACCGACGCCTATCGCGCCGATGAAGCCCGCGCGATCGCAGCCGCCCATATGATCGCGAGCATCGTCGGCTGGCAGTTCAAGTCCGAAGCCGGGCTCATCCCGGTCCGCAATGATCCCTGCTTCTATGAACCCCAAGCCTATCTGCTGGTTCTGCCGGACGTGGACGGCTGGCCGGCGGGTACCGCGACGGCACAGCGCGACCTGCGCGTGTCGGCGCTCCTGATCAGCATCGGGAGCACAATCACGGGAGAGCCGACCCTGTATGCGGGGCTGCGCCTTTGCACCGGTGGTAAGATTGTCGAGCATGGTTGCCTGCGCTTCTGGCGCGGTGATTCAGACGAACTTTGGCTGCTCACCGATCCCGATGAACGCGAGCCTGACCCGGTCTGCTTCCGTCTGACGCCCACCGGACCCGTCAAGGACGCGCCGCCGTGGCGCAACGATGCGGAATTGCAGGCGGGATTGGCGAGCGCTGGCGGGCTCGTTCCCTGACGTCGGGCGCAGGGCCGGGCCTCAAGAGAAGGTGAACTGGAAGGGACGCTCAGATGGGTTGAGCAACATTAGGAAATGGCCCCCGCGCTTCGCTCTGCCTCGCGGGCCCCAAGGAAGTAAAATGTACCAGATCAAGATTGACGGCTCACGGGCCGCCGAAACGCTGCCGCGCATGAGCAATGTCGTGAAGAGCCACGTCGCCGCGCTGGCGAAGATGATCAACTGCCCCATCGATGTGAGCCTTGAGGGCGTGGCCAGGGCAAATGCCGGCTGCTTCCGAATGCCGCTTGCTGGCCTCGCGATCACCGGCACGAGCTGTGCCGCGCCGCTGCTGCAGACCGAGGCCGATCGGATCAGCCGACTGCTCGAATGCGACATGCTCCTGCTGCGCTGTGAGGGCGTGAAGGGGATCAGCCTTGATGTCCGTCTCTCCCACAAGGACCGCTGGCTTGGCGGCTACCTGCCGTGGATGGGCGGCGATGAACTCTGGCTGGTGCCCAGCGACAACCGGCTGCCCGCGCTGGAAGTGTTCGGCGGTCTGTTCGAGCGCAACTTGCTGCCATTCGCCGATGAGCAGTCCCGCTCGGCCGGGCTCGACCGGGCTCATCGCGCCTTGGCCGATCTCGCACGCAGGAGCATCTGAGCCATGGCCCGCACCAACATCCACGCCAAGCGCCCGGCCCCCAAGGGTCTCGACTTCGTACCCGTCGAAGGCGGCCCCGATCGGTTGACCTTCGGGGTTGTCCGTCGGCAGATCGGGAACGGCCCGACACAGACGGCCGGCGAGACCCTGTTGCGGCGGCTTTGCCCAGGGATGGGCGCTTCGGTGTCCGAGCCGTGGAAACCAAGCTGCTATCGCTGGGACGTGCTGCTGCCGGCCAATGCACTGGACACTTGTTCCGATCCCAAACAGCTGTGCGACCTTTACGAGGCTCAGGCCTTTGATGCGATCAAGGATCTGGTGGTCATGGCCACCTTGCGCTTCCCGGACCCGGACCGCCTGCATCAGACCTGGGAGCAGGTGCGCGCGTTCGCGTTTGAGCGCCTCTGCACCCAGCGCAATTTAGCGGTCGTGGCGGCCATGCATCTGCCAGTGCTGATCGGGTCCACCAATGCGCCCCATGTCCATCTGATGATGCCCGCACGCGAGCTGCGCACCTACGGGTTCGGCGGGTTGGTTCGTCCATTCGCCTCCGATCAGGGCAAGCAGATCCTGGCCGATGAGCTCGCCCAGTTCATGCCTGGGTTTATCGATGCCTGAAGCACAGCACACAGGGAGAACGGACATGCTGGTCGTCAGCGCCGAAATCTGGCCCGGCGGAGATGAGAGCCGCGCCTGGCTGGCGGGCGAGATCATCGCTGCCAATCAGAGCGCGCTCTCACCGGTCAGCTCTTATTCTGTCTCGATCAGTCAGGGGCCTGCCCCATCGATCGGGATCGAGGGCTGGGAGCGCGAGCTCACACTTCACGACCATCGTCGCTGCGAAGGCGTGTGGTCGCTGGTCGCTGCGATCCTTGAGCAGGCGTTGCCCGCAGAGGGCCGCGATGACCGTCCAACGGATCAGGAGGGCTCACCCGATGGCAACGGATGAACCTAATCAACCCTCGATTCATGCGGTGCGATACCTTGCCGGCCGTGGCGCGGAGGCAATCGAGAACATCCAGACACTCGTGAACCAAGCGCGCGACCTGCTGGCCAGCGGCGCGCTGACAGAGGCCGATGTGACAGCCTATCCCTGGGAGCTGGACCGCTCGCGTCCTCCTGACTGGCGCAGCCGCGTCTGGGCGGCGTCGATACACGATTATGCCACCGGCGCTGGCCTCACGACCATCCTCTATGTCGCGCTCGCCGCCACCGAGCCCGCGTTCCGGCGGCAACTCGCCAGGGAGTTTAATCGGGAGGCAGCCAATGCCGCCCGCGTGACGATGGGGCTGGAGGAACTGGTGAGGCTTGAACCCGGCGTCTCTGCGCTGGCTCCAATGCTGCTGAGGGAAAGGCTGCTTGCATTGGGCCGGGGCGAGGATCGCCCGGCGGTGTTTAGCTTTATGGCCCAGACGCACGCCAATTATGCTTGAAAACCGAGCAAAAGGGGTGCCCACCGAGTCACCATGAACTGCCGATTGAGAAAGCTCTCCAGGCATTTTCCGGGCCATGCCCGATCCAAGCTGCACGCCGAAGCATCGGACCGAAAGAAAATGGGGGTATCTAAGGGGGTATTCCGCCCAACCATGTCAAAACGACCCTCGCATTTCCGCGAGTTTAAAGCAGAATTCGAATCCCTCCGTCTCCGCCAATAATTTGATTTTATTGGCTATTTAACGGGATCCCGGCAAGTTTTGCCGGTTCATGACCAGCGAAAGCGTGAAGCTTTTCCTCGGTCATGAAGCTTGGGTCGATAGAGCCGTCGGATCGGTCCATTGACCCCAATGAAGACACCCGTCCAAAATCGCCGAGCATCGTCAATCTCCTGCACGCCATCCTAAATGAGCTTATTTCGAGATCGCGTCATTTGGCATCGAGACATTCCAGCCGCGCGCATCGATCCTCGCAATAGACGGGAAGGCGCACGGTTGAGCCAACCTTCCCGCCGCTTGCAGGAAAGAGCTCGCCATTGACCGGGTCATGGCGACTATGTCCGGTTTCGGGCCGGATCGCGGCAATTGCGGACTTTGTCGCGATCCGATTCCAAGTCACGCCCGCCCCGGACAGGCGAGCCTCGTGATCCCCAACTTAGTGATCCGCTACTTGCCTGTGGACGACGTGGGCTTGTCGATCTGTTGATATTCGGTGGCGAGGCTGGGGTCGCAATCATAGGGATAGACGTGCTGACCAGCATGTTTTTTCCACTGGATAAAACGCGCACCGCGATTTTCGAGGACCTCCGGATCCTCAAACCACTGCGTCGCCATCAGCGTCTTGCCGTCGGGCGAGAGCTTGTAGCGCTCGACGAGATGGACATTCTCGCTGTGATCCAGGCCGTTATTGGTGATGGTCGCGGCCGCGAAATGCGTCGTGTCGATGACCAGTTCATCACCCTCCCAATGGCCGATGCTGTCACCCACCTTGCTATGGGGCGCTTCGGGCGGGAGATGCTTGCGGCCGTCCATGAAAATGACCCGGACCTGATCAAAATACTCGTATTTGAAGACGATGAGCGTCGGAGTCTGGTAGATTTCAAACGGAAACGGCCCCTGTTCGGCATATACGGTCGATGGCGCAGCGCAGACCCGCGACAGCGTCATTTCGTCCTCCGGCTGCCATACCTCCGCCTTGAGTTTCGCCTCAGGCTTGAGCTTCAGTCCACCAAACTCGCCCTTGCCATATTCGGCGACACCAGCGTCGGTCAGAAGGGCAGCATCGGCGGGCAACTTTGCAATCAAGCCGGGATCGGCCAGCTTCGAGTCGTTGAACCCGGGCGGCATGTCGATGTTCCAGAAGCCCGACAGGTCCGGGCGATCCGCTGCCACGGCAGGAGCGGCAGCGGCCAGCAGGAAGGCTGCGAGTCCAAAACGCATCACTTGTCGTCCCCCTGACCGAAGGGCGACAGGCCGATGGGCTTACCCTGGGCGTCCAATGCCTGTCGAAGCCGCAGATAGGGTTTGCCATCGCGTGAAGGCCAGCCTTCCACCGTGACCGTGTCGCCCGGCTTGATGCTATTGCGGCTCCAGCCGCGCCGCATCAGGACGGCGGGCGAGTTGGTTTCAGCAGCCCACTGCTTCACATTGCCATCGGCACCAACAACCTGGAAGGCAATGATGCCATGTGGATTGGTGAAGCGGAAGGCCACAACCTTGCCGGTCAATTTTATGGTCTGCACGCCGTCGAAAAAGGCCGCAAAACTGTGGTGAGCCTGCGCGGGAGGACATGCCATGGTGAGGAGCGCGGCACCTGCGGACAGGAGACAGCGAGGCAGAGGGCGGAACATGATTTTCACTCCTTTGTAGAACAGACCTTCGAGACCGACCCATTTTCAGCCCCGTGACCTGTAAATTGGAGCCGGGCTTTCCCCGGCCCGGCTCCCCGTTTGTTTCAGAACTTCTTCTTGACGCTCATGGCCCATTCGCGGGGACGACCCGGCTGGCCACTGGCATAGCCCTGACCGCCAACGGTCTGGTCGTAGATGGTCAGCAGATAATATTTGTCGAACAGGTTGCTGACCTCCAGCGAGATATCCAGATCCTTCGCCGCATTCCGCCATGTCAGGCGCGCGTTGGCAACGGCGTAGGCGTCGATGCGATTGCTCGATCGGTTGGCCGAGACCGTGTAGATCTTGCTCTGATATGATGCGTCCAGACGCGGCGTCAGCGAGCCGGAATCACCCAGTTCGATCTCATATTGCGCGCCGATGCTCCACTTCCACTTGGGGGTGAAGGGGGCATAGTCGCCATATTGCGGGCCGTTGAGGTTGGTCGGGCCACCCACGGCGACCGTTGTGGTCCCGAAGGTGTAGGTGCCGAAGCTCTTATACTTGAAATCGAGATAGCTCAGCGAGCCGTCGATGCTCATGCCCCCGACAGGCCGGATGGTCGCCTCGACTTCGATGCCTTTGACATCGGCATCGCCTGCATTGACCGGCAGAGCGCAGGGCGCGCCGAAACCAGCCCCGGTGATCGCGGTGCAGTTGCTCAGCGAGAGTTGGATGCCCTTATACTTCGAGAGGAAAGCGGCAAGGTTCAAGCGCAGCTTGCGGTCGAACAGGTCGGTCTTGAGGCCGAGTTCATAGGAATCCAGCGTCTCGGGTCCGAACGGCAGTGCCTGCTCCTTGAAGAAGGGCCGAGGATTGACGCCGCCGCCCTTGAAGCCGGTCGAGAACTGCGCATAGCCCATGACGTCGTCGGTGAAGGCATATTGCACGTTGGCGCGATAGTCGACGCGCTTGCCGCTATAGACCTTCGTAACGCCGTCCAGCTGAAGCACGCCGTAAGTTGTGTTATTGGGCGCAGTGCCACCGGCCGTGACTGAAGTGGGGTCGTTATAGGGCCTTTGACGAACATAGGTGTAGGTCTTGCTCTCCTCCGTGTAGCGAATGCCGCCGGTCACCGTCAGCTTCTCGAGCGGGTGCCACGCCACATGCGCGAAAAGAGCCTTGCTATCCGCGTTGACCGGATCGCTCTGCTGGAATTGAAGCGCCGAGGTGCGCAAATCCTGGAACGAGGTGTAGACCGACTTCTGGTCGCTGTAATAGCCGCCGATAGTATATTCGATGTTCTCGCCGACCTCGCCGTTCAGCCGCAGTTCCTGGCTGAAGAACCGGAATGTGAGCGGGCCATAACCAAGGCTGTGCGCCATCGGAGACACGTCGTTGTCGTTCGAGAAGTTCGATGTGTACTTGCGGAACGCCGTGATCGAATTCAGCTTCAGCTTGTCCGCCAGATCCCACTCGACCTGGCCGGACACGCCCCAGCCTTTGAAGCGGATGCGGCCATCCGCGGTTGATGCCCGATACTGGCCATCGGCGGGGTTATCATAAGACGCAAAGTTGCAATAGTTGCCGCAGATGAAGCGATTATCATAGCCCAGCAAGGTGCTGGAGGCCGCAAACGGATTGAGATCACGGAGCACGGGGTTCGCAGGAGTCGGGCTGGCTGGTGTTGCACCCGCGTAGTTCTGCGCGGGCGACGAGCCCGTCGCCGGAATCAGCGGCAACGGCCAGCGCGGGCTGGCGACAGAGCCGTCCGGATAATTGCGGAGCAACAGCACCGAGCCGGCGGCCGTGCGGTCATCATCGGTGAAATCGCTGACGATGTTGATGTCGAGCGTTTCAGTCGGGCGCAGGCGAAGCTGGCCACGCAGCGCGACATAGCCAACGCCACCTTCCTTTGCGAGCAGGCAGTTGCCGGCGTTTGTGCGGGCCGGGACGCCACCGACCGGGTTGATGAGCATTGGCGCCATGGTCGGGTTGGACGTGGTCGGGAAGGCCGGCGTGAAGGTCTTCGCTCCGCCAGCCGGATACATGCAGCCGAAGTCGAGGCGGTCGACATAGCCTTCCTGTTTCTTGGCCACGGCCGCCACACGCACATCGATGCCCTGGGCCAGATTGAAGTCGGCGCTTGCGCGGATATCGACGCGGTTGCGGCTGCCATAGGCGCCTGCGACATAGCCGCTATTCGAGCCTTCCGGTTTCTTCGAGTAGAGCTTGACCGCACCGCCGATCGAGTTGCGGCCCGCGAGCGTGCCCTGCGGGCCACGCAGAACCTCGACACGATCCAGATCGAGCAGATCGAGGATCGAGCCGGTCAGCGTGGCATAATAGACGTCGTCCACATAGAAGCCGACGCCCGGCTCCAGAGCCGGATTGAAGTCGAACTGGCCCACCCCGCGAATGTTTGCGCCCAGCGACGGGCCAAAGGCAGCACCTTGGGGCTTCAGCGTCACTGATGGTGCCTGATTGGCGACCTGGCTGATGTCCGTCTGGCTTCGCGCTTCAAGCATCGCGGCATTCACCGCCGTGATGGCCAGCGGCGTGTCTTGCAGATTTTGCTCGCGAAACTGCGCTGTCACAACGATCGTGTCGGCATCGTCCCCCGCCGCTGGCGGCACATCAGCTGGCTTGCTGGCCGCGCCGGGCTGGGCAATGGCCACCCCCGAAAACGACAGCGCGAATGCCGTTGAGCAAAGAATTGTTTTCTTGAATTTCACGATGAACCTCCCCTTCCATTTTAAATTCTTGTTTCGCAATCCTGTCGATTGCGACGTCTCAAAGGACGGTATTTCTGGACTCCCCAGCGATGAAACGCCCCGCCAACAGAAACGACAGACCTGCAAGAACGGCAGTCGCGGCAATGATCAGCATGGAATAGCGGATACCCTGGGTGCCGAAGCTGGGCTCCAGCAGATCGTTCATGACACCCACCAAAAGCGGCCCCATGGCCTGTCCGAACATGGCCGAACAGAATAGCAGGAGGGCCGTGGCAACTGCACGGCTGCGCACCGGAGCGATCGCCATGATGCCGGCAAATACCGGCCCTTGATGAATGAGCAGGAGAAACGCGCTGGCCGCGAAAGCGCCCAACCAAATTGGCTGTGCGTCCGAGAGTGCGAACAAGGCTTCAACCGGACCCAGAAAAA
>Ga0247738_10000214_pt1 | contig 24340 bp, 16 predicted proteins | sample UWRJL013104B2_FD_180936 | JGI IMG/M metagenome (GOLD analysis project Ga0247738, IMG submission 180936) | Plant litter microbial communities from Arlington Agricultural Research Station in Wisconsin, United States - UWRJ-L013-104B-2 | ecosystem: Environmental > Terrestrial > Plant litter >...
GCATGCTCATGTTGGAATGATCCTCCTGCGCGCTCGCCGGCGCAGATACGCCAAGCAGCACGGACACCGGAAACAGCAAAGACGATGAAAACAGGCGCGAGCGCATGCGCATGACGTGGATCCCCTCTCTCTGAACGGCGATTCCCGCCTGTTCTTATTTTGCGCAGGATCATGCAGAGAATGCATTCCTTTGCCAAGCGGTCGAATAACTCAGTCCAACCATGCCTCATGATGAACAAAAGGCAGCTAAAAAGCCGCCACACGGCGGGCTGGACGGCCGCTTTGTCGGCGACAGCGGTCGCGGAAATCAAATCGCCGGGAGAGCAGCTATCGACCAAACAAAGTCATTCTACATTTGGCGGGCGCAAGTCGGCTACTGACACAAGCGGACGCGGACGTCGAAGCGCCGCAGTTCTGTCAATGCGGTGTTATATGAACGTTCTGCCGACATCAGGCGACCTAGCGCTTCGCGGCAATGCCAGTCGCGTCCGGCTGCTCCTTGATGATCGGACATTCCCCATCCGCCCGCAGCCCTGCGCCTCCGCCTCTGGTGACGATCGCTGACTCGGGCTTGAAGCCTCGCGCAGAATGCGTTGAAGGTTTCCTGTCGACTCTAGACGAGCACCTGATTGGTTGCTTAATCGCCTCGCGCTCGGCTTCCGCGCCCAGCAGCTCATATAAAGGCAGATCGTCAGGATTTTGAAGCCCAATGAATTATCGCCATTCCTTCCATGCCGGCAATAGCGCCGACGTCGTCAAGCACAGCCTGCTGATCGCCCTTGTGCGCGCCTTGCAGCACAAACAGAGCGCGCTGACCCTGATCGACACGCATGCCGGCTGCGGGCTGTACGACCTTGACGGCGAGGAGGCCCAACGCACCGGAGAATCGACGCAAGGCGTGCTGCGGACCTTTGCCGACCCGAACCCCTTGCTCAACGACTACCGGACCGCCGTAGAGGCGGTGAATGTCGGGGCGGAGCCGCAGCTCTATCCCGGCTCCCCGCAGATTCTGGCGCAGCTTCTGCGCCCGCAGGATTTCCTGATCCTGAACGAAAAACACCCCGAGGACGTCCATACCCTGCGCGGCGTGATGCGCGGCACATCCGCCGCCGTGCACGAGCGCGACGCCTATGAACTTTGGCTGGCGATGCTGCCGCCCCGCACCGCGCGCGGCGTGGTGTTGGTCGACCCGCCGTACGAGCAGCCGGACGAACGCGCTCGTATCACAGCCACCCTCGTCGCCGCTTACCGCAAATGGGCGCATGGCGTGACGGTGATCTGGTATCCGCTGAAAGACCGCGCCACGCATTGGCGGTGGAAGGAGCAGTTACGCAAGCTCGGCATCCCGAAATTGCTGTGGGTGGAGCATTGGTTGTACGATAGCGATCAGCCCGGCATCTATAACGGCGCAGGCCTTTTTATCGTCAACCCACCCTACGCCTTCACGCAGGCGCTCCCGCCTCTGCTGGAAGCCTTGCGCGCCGCCCTGGTGCCCGAGGGGCATAAGGGCGAGATTACCAGCGATTGGTTGGGCGATTAAGATAAACCCTCATCGCCCCCTTCTCACAAACGAGGAATTGCCCCGTTGTAGGTTGCAAACAAGGCATCTCGCGAGATTCGCTCGCTGTCGGAGGTTTGCTGGTGACCACCGCTGCTTGTGCTCCGCATTCACCGGGGAACGCTGGTAGGTCCGCTTTCTCCGGAAGCAGTTGATTGCCGACGACGCCGGGAACGGCAGCTAAGTCACAAATCCGGTCGTCCACATTCGAAGCTCGGCTGCCTGATAGCTGCCGCTCGTTAATAATGGCTCCATCTTCCGGCTCTGATGCGCCGGCGGCATTTTGAACGGTGACCGAAATGGGATGGAAAGCGGACCTCATTGGTCGGTATGTCAGCCGGCGTGCGGCCAGCGCCGGGCTTTGACGTATGGAAATGGCCGCCCTGCGTTAAGCTTTATGCAGTTCTGATCGATCGGGTGTTGCGACATAGCTGGCGCTGGTGCCGATCTTGCCGCCCGGCGCCTCGACCTGATCCATTGCCTTGACGTCGGTCTTCCATCGTTGAGGCGTGATATCGAACAGATGATAGCCGCGGACATTGTCTGTCATCTTGAGGTGGGGGTTATTGGCAAGATCGCGTTCCACTTCAGGGAGCGGACCGCCATTACCATTTGATGTGATTGACGTTGCGAGAAACTCGATCGCGGCCTGTTTTCCATCAGGTGCTTCGTCGCGTTCAGGCACGGTGCCGACGAAATTGCGATGGAAGTCACCCGAGGCAATGACGACATTTGTCAGCTCGTGCCGACGGATGCTGTCGACCAATCGCGCGCGGGCCGGGCGATAGCCGTCCCATGTATCAAAGGATGTCCATGTCTCCGTCGCGCCCGGATCGTGCCGCGCATAGGGCAGGACCAGCACTTGCTGGGCAAGGAGGTTCCAGGTGGCGCTATTGCCAAGCCCTTCATCCAGCCAGTTCTCCTGCGTCGCGCCAAGTATCGTGGGCGACACATGAGCTTCCAGAGGGCATGGCCTGATCTTGCCGTCATAGCAGGGCTGGTCCGACCGATGCGAGCGCGTATCGAGCACATGCATGCGCAAAAGCCCTCCATAATCGAGCCGGCGATAAGCCGTAATGCCGTTCGGGCCGGGCAATTGAGCACGGCGAACCGGCATATGCTCGTACCAGGCCTGAAGCGCCGCCATGCTGCGTAGCGCGAAATATTCCGGCGGCGTCCCGTCCTGATCCAGATCGCCCGCCCAGTTATTGTCCACCTCATGATCGTCGAACGAGACGGCGAAGGCGCAGGCGGCGTGCGCCGCCTGCATATGGGGATCGGTCTTGTACTGCGCGTGCCGACGGCGATAGTCGTCAATGCTGTAGATTTCGCCGCCCGCATGCTGGCGCACGATATGGGCGCCGAGGGGCCGCGACGAACCCTCGTAAATATAGTCGCCATAATGGAAAATGAGGTCGAGATCGGGCTCGCGCGCAAGATGCCCCCAGGCATCGAAGAACCCGGCCTCCCAGTGCTGGCACCCGGCGACGCCGATGCGAACACGGTCGGTCAGTTGGCCTGCGGCGGGCGCGGTCCGGGCCATGCCAATGGGGCTCGCGTCGCTGCCCGCAACGGTGAAGCGATACCAATAATGACGATGCGGCTGGAGGCCGTTCAGCTCGACATGGACCGAATGCGCCAGCTCCGGCCGGGCCAGCGCCTCGCCTTTGCGCACGACGCGGGTGAAGCGCTCGTCCTCCGACACTTCCCAGCTTACGGGCACGGCCGCGTGCGGCATGCCGCCATGCTCATCGAGCGGCCTTGGCGCCAGCCGGGTCCAGATCACGAAGCCATCGGGCCACGGATCACCGGCCGCGACGCCCAGTGTGAATGGGTTGGCGCCGAGCGTCGCGGCGAGCAACCGCTGCGGCGCCAACGCCGTGATGAGGCCAAGCTGACCTGCTGCCTTGATGATTGCGCGGCGATCGAACTGCATGATCTTGAGGCCTTAGTGGGAGATTGGTTATCGCTGGGGCGCTGCGGCCGCGCCGAAGCGCTGCTGGAAGTCGCTCAGGTCGACGGTGAATTCGTCGCGCGCCAGATAATCGGCGTCGGACAGCTTGGCCTGGCCGTCATGCGCCTTGTACCACGCGGCATAATCCGGGATTTCGGACGCGAACTTGCCATAATGGGTGGAGTAGGTGCGGACCTCGATGCTTGGCCGATCGCCGTCCAGCCGGAATTTCAGCAGCCGCAGCCATCCGTCGCCCACGTCATTGCCATCGGCGCCTGCGTCCTTGGCCGTCTGACCGCGGCCCTGATAGTCCGCCATCATCTGATAGACTTTGTGCCCGGCCCGGTTGGTGTCGACGCTGAAGCCCTGTCCGCCGACATGACCGCTCAGCACGAGGAAGATCTGGTCGTTCTGGCTGATGAATTCGTCCCACATCATCTGCGGGTTGTTGTCGCGCGGATCGAGAATGCTGTTGTCGGGATTGGAGCTGAGGTTCCGCTTTCCGTCGCGGCCGAGATAATCGTGGGTGGTGATGATGGTGGGCACGCCAGCGAAGCGACGGATCACGCTCGTCGCCCATGCAAGCGACGCATCCGGGGCGTGATATTGCAGGCCGATGTGGAGGAAGCGGCATTGGCCGGCGGTGAAGATCTGCGCACTGTCTGCGCCGCCGTCATGCGAGGCCACATACCAGGGCTTGCCGCGGAAAAATTCCGACCGCTCCGAGAAGGCGGACTGGAATCCGGACAGGCCACCGACGTGGCGCACGCCGTCCTTCTTGATCTCTGGCCGAGGCGGGCGAGCCGGGTCGGTCCACAGGGCATCGAAATCATGATTGCCGGGCACCACGGAAAAGGGGAGCTTGCCCGCGATCAACTGGAACGCCGCGATGGATACCGGGATCTCGAAGGCCTTGGTATGCGCCTTGGGGGATTGCGCAACTTCCGAGCCGCCATTGGGCATCCACTTGAAGCCGCGCGCTTCATGCGCGGGATCCATCCACGCGCTATAATGCTGCCAGACGTCGCCCAGATGCGTGGCGAACACGATGTCCCCGCCCGCATCGCGCGCGTTGGCGCCGACCCATTGCATCTGCGCGTAGAATTGCTCGACGCCGTCGAAGGGAAAGCCCGACCATTTCTGATGCCGGTAATCGACATAATTCTGGGTGTCGGGGATCACGGCCACCGTGAATTCACCGCACGTGCCCTGCTTATTTTTTGCGGGGCCTGCCGCCTGAACCGGCATTGAAGCCGCGTTCGCGAGCAGGACCAACCCGAACATCGAAATCGTACGACACATCGTCATGGGAGCGCTCCAACAATCGCCGGAAATTGGGGGAAGGCGACGTGCACCTTCCCCCAAAGACGGTTACATCTTGAAGGTGACGTCGAGCTGGAACGACCGGTTCTTGGTCAGCTCGTAACGGCGCATCGGATAGGCAACGCCATAATAGCCCTGCTGCACCGGCGCTTCGAAGATGTTGCTGACCTGGAACTTCAGCAGCACGTTGTCCGTCAGCGAGTAGCGGAATGCGGCATCGAGCTGCCCACGGCCTTCGAGCCAATAGGTCGTCCAGGGATAGGCGCCGAGCGAGATCGGGCTCTTGCTCTTCCAGTTATAGGCCAGACGCACTTCGCCATTATGCGGCAGTCGATAAAAGACCGTCGCGTTAGCCAGCCAGTCCGCCTGATATTGCAGGGCATTGAGATGGACGAGCGTTGTGCCCGAATAATAATCCATCTCGGCCCACATGCGGGTCAGGTTGGCGGAGACGCCGATCTTGTCCTTGAGGAAGCCGGGCAAGCCCGGAATGCTGTCGCTGACGAACTGAGCCTCAATGCCCTTCATCTTCGAGGAAGAGGCGTTCATCGGCTGCGTCACATCATAGATCACGCCGCCCACGTCGAGCTGCGTCGTCTGCGAATAGATGTCGTCCTTGATGGTTTTGTAGAAGCCACCGATGGAGACGAGGCCGGCGTTTCCAAAATAATATTCCGCAGCAATATCGAAATTGTCGGAGCGGCGCGGCTTGAGATCGGGATTGCCGCGCGAGATGGTGAGGTTCTGGACGTTCACGCTCTCCGCGCGCGCAATATCACCAAAGGCCGGGCGGCCGAGCGTGCGGCTATAGGCTGCCTTGATGCGGAAATTATCGGTCAGCCGTTTGGTGATGAGTGCGGACGGCAGGAGATACCGGTAGCCTCCGTCATGAGGCGCAAAGCTGCCGTCATAGCGGCCAGCGGTGGCGAGCGGCGACTGGGCGGAATAGTCGACATGATCGTAGCGAACACCGGCAATGGCGTTGAACGTGTCCGTCGAATACATCGCCGATGCATAGCCAGCGACGACAGTCTCCTTGTAGCGATAGTCAGCTGACCATTCGGCGTTGTTCGTGCTGGTCTGATTGATCGCGAGACCCGGCTTCACCGTCTCGGCAAATTTGGTGTAATCGACCCAGACGACCGGGTAATTATACATCCAACTGCTGATGTCCGGGACGAAGCCGATCGCGCCCATGGCGCTGCTGTTATTCACATAAGTGATGGTCCGTGAATCGCGCTTCGAGCTGACGCGACGGGCGTCCGCGCCGATGGCAAAACCAAAGCCGGACGCGCCGTTTCCGTAGTTCCACTTATAGTCCAGCCGGGCTTCTTTGGACGTCATCTTCGCATTGACGAAGAGGTCGGATGCAGCGGCCAGCTTGTAATTGCCGATCTTGATCAGGTCTTCGTTATTCTCGATCGTGATCTGGTCCGACAGATCGGACATGTCGAACGTGATGTACGCATTGGCCGGGTTATAGGCGTAGGATACGCCCAGATCCTTGTCGTAGAACTTGTTGAGGTTCCAGCCCGCGCGGAACTCCAGCGACGAGGTCGCATCGAACTCCTTGGTGACCTTGAAGATGACGCCGCGCGTCTCGTTCTCAAACCGGTCATAGTCATAAGCGGCTGTCGTGTTGCCGATCTTCAGCCGCGCCTTTTCCGGACCCTGACGCACGAGATTGGTGTAATTCTGGACTTGGAACTGATTGAACGTCTGGTCCTCGATCTGCTTATATTCATAGCCGAGGAGCGAGAGCTGCAGGCCGGGCGACGGCTCATATTCGAACTGCGCCGATCCGCCGAATGTGCGGGTGAAATGGGTATAGTCCATCGGGCGAATGAGCGTCGGCAGCGGGTGCAGCCCGTCCCAGTTGGAGAGGTTGGCGTTCCCGGCAGCACCGGCCGCCGTATAGAAGGTACGGCCGTTGGCGTTGCGCTTGGTATAGTCGAAGGTCTTCTGCCGATACACGCCGGACAGCACCACGCCGAACTGGCTGTCAGCGCCAAGTCTGCGCGCCCACAAGCCCTTCACGCCGCCGCCCCAAGGGGTGTCTTTATAGTTGCCCAGGCTGTTGGTCCCCGGCACATATTTGCCCTTGCCGCCCTGATAGCTGGCGAAGGCATCGATGTAGAAGGTCTCCCTGTCGTTCAATGCGCTGCGCGGGATGATGTTGTTGACGCCGCCGATGGCGCCGCCGTCCAGATCGGCCGTGAACGTCTTGAACACCTGCGTCGTGCGCGAAATCTGCGTGGGGATCAGGTTGAGATCGACGCGGCGCAGTCCATCGCCATCATTGGCGGAGGAAAACATCGCCATGCCGTCGAACGATGTGAAATTGAGATCGGGCGAGATGCCGCGCACCGAGACATAGGCGGCTTCCTGCTCGCCGTAGAGCGTCTGCATCGAGCTGACACCCGGCACGCGGATCAGCGCTTCGGCGAGCGTCTCGTCGGCCAGATCGCCGGTGTCGTCCTGTGTCAGCGTGTCGACCACGCCCAGCGATTCCCGCCGGTTCTTGACGGCTTCCTGACTGCGGAGCGCACTTCCGGTCACCACGATGTCGGCACCCTCCGCTTCGGGCGCCATATCCGCTGCCGGGGCGGTGTCGATTGCTGTGGTTTGAGCGTGGCCGGCGCTCGCCATTGCCAGCGCCGACGCCGTGAACAAGGCGCGATGAATGAAGGACATGAACTATGACTCCCTGAGGTTTGTGCTCCCGGCCGGTCGTGCCGCCGTGCCTGCGAGCGATTTTTGGAAAGGATGAGGGGGATCAGCTGGCCGGTTTGGCTTGCGGATCGAGCGGTCGATTGGTGAGAGCCGTGCGCTTGCGCTGCCCCCGGTCTTGCACCGGAATTATTTGCTCGGCGCCCGGAATGGCCGGGTCCGGCAGCGTCGCCGCGGCGTGATGCGCATGATGTAGGAGGCCGGCAGTGCTGGGCAGCAGTGGCGGCCTTGCGGCGGCATCGGCGAAGCGAAAAGCGGAGGTCAGATCGCCGAAGGTCGAGCGGCGCCAATGATGCAGGGCACGCGGAACCCGGCGCCCACTGGTACCCCATCGACATATTCGTCGGCGGCGCCCTGCGGCGCGACCGGCGGCGGCACGTGATCGAACAGGCCGTCATTCTCGTCATAATTGAGAATGAAAACGGTCTTCGCCCACACGTCGGGATTGGCCGCGATCGCATCCAGCTTGCTGGCGATGAATTCGGCACCGGCGGCCGGTCCGGAATTATGGGGGTGTTCCGAGCCTTCATTGGTCGGGTGCAGCCAGGTCACGGCCGGTAGGCGGTCGTGCAGCGCGTCATATTCAAACTGGCCGTCAGATGCGGACGGCATGCCCTTCATGCGCAGGGGCGAACCGGGCGGCGCGTCCATGAACTGCCGGAACAGGCGCAACACATTGAAGCCGGTGCCGCTATCTGCATGCTGGTAAACCTTCCAGCTTATGCCGGCCTCTTCGAGCCGCTCCGCATAAGTCTTCCAGCGCAGCCCCTCGGGCGGCGTTTTCTGGGTGGTCTGCGGCGGGCCATATTTGCCATCCGCGTCGATGGTGCCCGTCAGCCAGTAGAAGCGGTTCGGCCGCGTCGAGCTCAAGACCGAGCAATGATAGGAATCGCAGATCGTGAATGCTTCCGCGAGCGCGCGGTGGAACGGGATGTCCTCGCGCTTGAAGTAGCCCATCGTGTATGGACCATGTGCGCCGTCCGCCGCGCGGTGTGCAGGCAGCCACTGATCCATCCGGCCGCCATTCCAGGCCATGTGCTGCGTCGACCAGGCATGGCTGGTGGACGGCAGTCGCTGAGCGTTGGTCGAGAACGTGTCGAGGTGGAAGGGGAGCGTATATCCGAGCGGGTTTTCGCCGTCCGGCTGATGGAAGACGCTCTTGCCGTTGGGAAGAACGAGCGCGTGTGGATCGGCAAAACCGCGCACGCCGGCCATCGTGCCGAAATAGTGATCGAACGAGCGGTTCTCCTGCATCAGCAGGACGACATGCTTGATATCGCGAAGCGATCCGCCGCGGCGCGGACCCTGGGCCAGCAGCTTCTGCACATTGCTCGGCAGCAGCGTCGCGGCCGCCGCGAAGGATGCCGCCTGGGTCGCACCTTTCAGCACGCGCCTGCGGGTGAACGCGCTTCCCTTCGATAAAATCGTCACGGCAACCCCAAATTTTTCAAGCAAGCGCCATCGACGGCGCAGGGCTGAAGCCGTGCGTCGCGATCCGTTATCTGGATGAGAACGGTATGAGCCGGGCCATTACGGAGCCATCATGACAGCGGCATTGCTGGGATGTTACAATATGGCGGCAATGCCAGTTTTGGTGCACGTCGAGCGAGGTCAGAACGTTCGGACCGATGGCTAGAACGGCACCGTCAAGGGTGGAGGAATCGCCAACCTTTCAGATATTGGGGTCCGAAGAGGCCAGCCGGACAGCTGCGGTCCATTCACGTATCGTTTGGACTTGTCCGCACCCGGAAGGTTCTGACGCCCGGCCGACCGATGAGTGCCAATGCGGCCGTCTCATCGGCGCTGGCGGCGCAAGCGGCGGGGCGCCCTCGTTAGTGCGGCGGGGATGCGTCAGATATTTCCGTTCGCGGTGCCGCACTTGATGGGCGGATCGCTCCCCAGTTGAGTAATTACAATTGTAACTGCGGGGGCAGCGGATCCAAGCGCGAAGAGAGGTCGTTGCCTCACGCATCGTGAAGAATGCTGCGTGGAGCTGATTGTTGCGCTGAGGTCCCTTATGCAGCGGAGCAAAAATGATGCCCCGCTGCATAGGCAATTGAGCACTTTATTTCTTCCGGCGACCGCCCGCTCCGAGCCCGATCTTCTTTGCAAGAACGCGCCGCTGCTCGGCATAGGGCTCCGCAAGATGTGCCGTTTCGGGACTTGCGCTCAACGGATTCCTAAACATGCCCTTTGTTCATCAGGCTGTCGTGGCATAGTGATCGACCCGCTTTTGGGACAGTCTCGGCAGGCGACTTTTGGGTGGCTTTGCTAGATAGCTGCGGCTCCTATAAGTCGCGCAGCATGTTCACGACTAGTCGTTCCCGTTGTCGATGGGAGCACCCTGAAGCTGCAGAGTGGACTCTCGCCCGCGGATGGCGGACCACGTGTCAAGCCTTGCCTGAACATGGTACAGAGGTGATGCGGCTAGCGACGCGGAAGTCGTGCAAATTGCACACTATATCGATATATAATCCGTCAAATCCCTTCGATAATTTCGATTTTATTGGGGCCGCTTTGTAATAAAATTTCTTAATTCATAAATAAAAAAAGTAACGTGAAACTATATTCGATCTAGTTCGTTTGAAGTAACGCCTTCAATTTTTGATATTTTATATTATAAATTCCATTTAATGCTTTTTAAACGTTTGAATAGTATTCATTACTTTCGAGATTGGGAACCTTAACTCGGCAGGTCGAGCGTCAAGGCGTCCGAAAGACGAGTGACAGCGCGATCATCCGACTTGCTACGTGCACACCTCGACGCTGCTTGAGGGGCCCACGCTCTGATGACGCGCCAGCACTCGAGACATCCATGTTCAAGCCAAGCCATGTTGCGTTCGCTCTTCTCGCGACGACGCAAGCCGCACAGGCACAGCAGGTGCCCAGCGCGGGCACGCAGCTCCAGCAACTGCCCCAGCCGCCAGCGGCCGAGCGGCTGGTCCCCGACCTCTTAATTCCTCAGACTGCGCCATCGACCGAGCCATCGGGCGGCCCATCTGTTGTGGTGCAGTCGCTCCGCGTGACTGGCCAGACGATCTTTTCCGAGGCGGATCTGGTTGCGGCCTCCGGCTTCTCGCCCGGCGGGCAAATGAGCTTTTCCCAGCTTCAGGCGCTCGCGGCGCGCATCTCCGCTCATTATCATGCCCGGGGCTATTTCCTGGCCCAGGCCTATCTCCCCGAACAGGACGTGCAGGCCGGCGCCGTCATGATCAATGTGATCGAGGGCCGCTACGGCAAAATCGACGTCCGTAACGGCGCGCGCATTGCCGACACCGTGCCGGCACGGGTCCTGCGCGGTCTCGAACCCGGCGACCTCGTCACCCACGCGCCGCTCGAGCGCCGCCTCCTCCTGCTATCGGACATTCCGGGCGTGCGCACCAAAGCCACACTGGCGCCGGGTGCGCAGGTCGGCACATCCGATCTCGTCGTCGATGTTGCGCCAGGACCGCTTATCAGCGGCAATCTGGAAGCCGACAATGCGGGCAGCCGCTATACCGGCGAGTATCGCTTCGGCGGGACAATCAACTTTAACAATCCGTTGGGCATTGGCGACATGCTCAGCGTGCGCCTGCTCGCATCGGACGGCGGGCTCGCTTATGGTCGCGCCTCCTATCAGCTGCCGGTCGGCAATCTGACGCTAGGCGTCGCTTATGCCCATCTGCGCTACTCGCTTGGCCGCGAATTCGAAGTGTTGGATGGCTCGGGCACGGCCGACATCTTCAGTGGCTATGCCAGCTATCCGCTAATCCGCTCGCGCCGCGCCAATCTCTACGCGCTCGGCGGGATCGACTACAAGATCCTGCGCGACAGGATCGGCGTCGTGCCCGCCGACTCGCACAAGAGGATCACGGCCGGCACGCTGGGGCTCGCCGGAGACTGGCGTGACGGCCTTGCCGGATCAAATGTGTTTTCGATCGGCTGGACCACCGGCGATCTCAATATCCGCAGCGCCGCAGAGCGCGCGGTCGATCTGACGACGGCCCACAGCGCCGGACATTTCAACAAGGTGCAGGGCAGTTTCGCTCGGCTTCAGCCGGTCACAGGGCCTTTGTCGCTCTACGGCTCGGTGCGTGGCCAATATGCCTTCGACAATCTCGACAGCTCGGAGAAGATGGAACTGGGCGGCGCCTATGGCGTGCGCGCCTATCCCGAGGGCGAGGCATTCGGTGACAGCGGTTACATCGCGACGGCCGAAGCCCGGCTCATGCTGGGCGGGCAGCGCGAGACCATGCCGGGACAATTCGAACTGTTCAGCTTCGTCGAGACAGGCGAAGTCCGCTTTGCCAAGAGCCCCTGGTTTCTTGGGCCCAACAGCACAAGACGCAGTGCTTATGGCGCTGGCCTGAGCTGGGCGGGACCGGAGGGCTTCTTCATCCGGGCGACCTATGCGCGAAAGCTGGGCACTGGCCCGGCCACCTCTGCGCCCGACCGCGACGGACGCTTCTGGTTCCAGATTGTTAAGATGTTTTGACGCGCGGCAACGAATGCCTGGGCTTCGCACCCGCGCGCATACAAGGAATATGACAATGACGCAGACCGACAGCCGCAAGATTACGCTCCTCGGATCCACCGCTCTGGCGAGGTTCGTCGGGCTGGCCGCGCTCGGCCTCCTCACGTCGCTCGCCTGCACGGGTGCGGGACAGGCGCAGACTCTGCCCACCGGCGGCTCAGTCTCAGCAGGTGCGGCGACGATTAGCGCGACGGCCAACACGCTCATTGTGAACCAGACGAGCCAGAATGCTGTGCTGAACTGGCAGTCTTTCTCCATCGGTCAGGACGCCAGCGTGGCCTTTGTCCAGCCGGATAGCCAGTCAGTCGCTCTCAACCGCGTCACTGGCGCCGATCCCTCGTCGATCCTCGGTAGCCTGTCCGCCAATGGCAAGGTGTTCCTGGTCAACCCCAACGGCGTAGTCTTCGCGCAGGGCGCGAACGTCAATGTCGGCGGGCTGGTCGCCTCGACGCTCGACTTGTCCGACGCAGATTTCATGGCCGGCAATTATGTCTTCGCTGGGCGCGGCGGCACCGTTCGCAATGAAGGCACGATCATTGCCGACGGCGGCTATGTCGCCCTGCTTGGCGGTCATGTCGATAATCAGGGCATCATCCGCGCCAATCTCGGCACGGTCGCGCTCGCCGCGGGCGAGGCGATCACGCTCGATGTCGCGGGCGACGGCCTGCTCAATGTCGCGATCGATAAGGGCGCTGTGAATGCACTGGTCCAGAATGGCGGCCTGCTGCAGGCCGATGGCGGCCAAGTGCTGATGACGGTGCAGGCCGCCGGCGCGCTGCTGGGCACAGTGGTCAATAATATAGGCGTCGTCCGGGCCCGCGCGCTCGGCAATCGCGACGGCAGAATCGTGCTGCTCGGCGACATGCGAAGCGGCACCCTCACGCTCAGCGGCGAACTCGACGCGAGCGCACCGAACGGCGGCAACGGCGGCTTCATCGAGACTTCGGCCGCGACCGTCAACATTGCGAGCGCCGCGCATGTCACCACGGCCGCGCCCACGGGCGTCACCGGCACCTGGCTGATCGACCCGGCCGATTTCATCGTCGGCCCGGGCGGGAACATCTCGGGTGCGACGCTCTCCACGCAGCTGGTCCTGAACAATGTCGTAATCAGCACGATCCCGCTGCCGGGCGACCTGACCGCCGGCAATGGTGACATCATCGTCAATGATGCCGTCGCCTGGGTCTCCGGCGCGTCGACGACTCTGACGATGAATGCCTTCCGCGACGTCGTCATCAATGGAGCGATCAGCGCGACCAACGGCAATATCGTCGCCTGCTGCGGCCGCGACGTGATCGTCAACGCTGCGATGACGACCGTCAATGGCAGCATGTCGCTAAGCGCTGGCCGGGATGTCCGCATCTTCCATGCGCTGACCACGACCGATGGCAACATACGGCTATGTGCCGGTCACGATGTTCATATCGATGACGCTGTGACGCTGACGCGCGGCAGCACCATTCCGGCCCAGAGCCTCGGTCTGCCGGTCGGGCTGACACTGATCGCAGGCGCTGACGGGACAGGCCCTGGCGTCAATGGCGGCACGATCATCTTCGCGCCGCTCGCGGCGCCAACCACAGTCACGGTCGCGCCCGTCGCGATCTATTATAATCCGGTGTCCTATACGTCGCCCAGCGACTTCTCGACCCGGTTCGTCCTGACCGAAGGCGCGGCGCTCACTCAGCGGATGCTGGTCTATCCCAGCGGCACCAAGACGTTCGACGGCACGAACGCGGTGGTGCTGAACGGCTTTAACGCGACGGCCGGGTCAGGGCTGCCAAATGGCGTGGCCCTGATCGCCGGGCCGAATGCCACGGCCGCATTCGATGATGCCGCTGTCGGCGCAGGCGTCGGGATCACCTACACCGGTTATAGCCTGGCCGGGCCGAACGCGAACCAATATGCGCTGGCGGATTCATGCTGTACGGCAGGCGCGCGGACGCAGGGCAGTATCACGGCGGGGCCAACTCCCACGCCTACGCCGACGCCGACCCCAACCCCAACGCCCACGCCGACTCCAACGCCCACGCCGACTCCGGGGTCCACTCCCACTCCCACTGCGGGCGCCACTCCGACTCCGACTCCAACGCCGGCCCCTACTCCAACACCCACACCATCCGCGACGCCGGGCCTTCCCTACGTTCAGCAGCCCCTGACCAGCATCGCTCCCGTGGTGGCCGCCCTTCCCGTCGCGCCCGGGCTTGCGATCAGAGAGGGCGGACTCCTGATGCCGAGCGCTCAGCTTGCCTCGTTGCAGGTGCCGCAGGCCGTGGCGCTTCCCGTCGAACGTACGGTAATCACAGAACAGGTCGCGCCCGCCTTCGTGCCGCCGCCAGTGCCGCGTCCACCGGTCGTTCCCGTCTATCCGCGTAAGCAGGCGCGTTACTAGGCCGTTCTCGATCATGCCCGTCCCCCGCCAGACGCGTTCGATCGCCGGTCCTCCCAGCCAGAGCTATTGGCGGTCACATGCGTGCTTCGCATTCGCATCAGCCGTCGGTATGCTCGCTGCCATCTGCTGGCTCGTCCCGACCGCATCCGCGGATTCCGCGACCGCGCGTCACGCGCCTGCGCCGGAGCAGGGACGCGCTGACTTCCTCGGCGAGGCGGCGTCACGGGAAACCCAGGACGTCGCCAACTGGATCGTCAGATCCGACGACAATCTCGGCCTGCCTTTCATCATCATCGACAAGCTGAACGCGCGCGTCTTCCTGTTCGACAGCCAGTATCGGCTGCGCGGCGCAACATCGGCGCTGCTTGGCCTTGCGAACGGCGACGAGTCCGTGCCCGGCATCGGGCATCGCCGGCTGGCGACGATTCGCCCCGAGGAGCGCACGACGCCCGCGGGCCGGTTTCAGGCGTCGCTGGGCCATGATTTTGAGCAGGACATATTGTGGATCGACTATGAAGCATCGGTGTCGCTGCATCGCGTGATCGTCGGCAAGCCGTCCGAGCGGCGTCATGCCCGGCTGGCATCGGCGACCCCGCTCGACAACCGCATTTCCTATGGCTGCATCAATGTCCCGGAGTTATTCTACAATCGCATCGTCGCGCCGGCGTTCAAGGGGACGGTCGGGATCGTCTATATCCTGCCCGAAACGAAGCCGATCGAGGCGATCTTCGCCATGCACACAAGACGCGCCCCGCTCCCGGCCAATGTGGCGCCTCCGACGCAAACAATCAGCCCTCAGGCGATGTCAGCCAATTAGGCTGACGGGCATAAACGGCGCCAGCTTTCGGGTCACGCGGATTACTTCATGGTGGTAAATCGGCTCACCGCCCGCCAGCTTGTCGAGCAGATAGTTGGGGCTCTCCGCGGAAATATACTCATTCATCGGGTGTTCTCCTTTCGTGAAGGGAAGACCCCAACCACACCGGAGATCGTCCGGGCGACCAACATTAGAGAGCGATCGTGTTTTTTTGATCAGTCGTTCCGAGCCGCTGCACACCTGCCAGCGCCGAGTCATTCGCTGCTACCCTCCCTGCAAGATTCCCTGTTCTTTAAGACAGGGAATCTGCCTCGGAATGCGCTGTAACCACGGCGCCAATCAGGAATATCAGTGAAAATCGATGCGATTTTCGGGAGTTGCCATTTTAGCAGGGAAATACAGGGAATCCCGGTAGTGAGACCAGTGCGCTTCGCACTGCGTCGCGCACCATACAGCTTATCAAAATGAGATTTTCGCCTTCGGGCGCCCCCTTCGTGGGCCGCGCGCAGTTATGCGCGCTTTGCGCCTGCATCCAATCGATGGTGAAGACGGAGAACCAATGGGCCGGTTGATCGAGAGCCAGAATAATGCCGGATTCCGTCTGGAAGAACCCGGCTTCACCTGCCCTCAGGACGATTGCGATGTTGGATGAGCCAAGATAGCGCTGTCAGAGGACAGATCGCTCTTTGCTATCGGGGCTGTCTGCCGCTCAATAAGACTGGGGAATCCGAATGAAGGAACTGATTGCTTTCGACCTCGACGGAACATTGGCGGAGAGCAAGCAGCCGCTTCACGACGATATGGGCGAGGCCCTGGCCGATCTTTTGGGCGTTGCCGATGTGGCGGTCATTTCGGGTGGGGACTGGCCTCAGTTCGACAAGCAGGTGGCGTCCCGCCTTCCCGAGCGCGCGAATCTATCTAAGCTTTGGCTCATGCCGACGACCGGGACGAAACTCTACGTCCACCGGGACAACGCCTGGACTCAGCTCTACGCCGAGCTTTTCGACGACGATCAGAAGGTGATGATCCTCAATGCGTTCGATGAATCGCTGCGGGTGACGGGCTTCGTCCCCGAGCAAACATGGGGCGAGCGTATAGAGGATCGCGGCACTCAGATCACCTTTTCGGCGCTGGGACAGCAGGCCCCCATTGACGCGAAGGCGCAGTGGGATCCTGACTTCGCCAAGCGCAAGATCATTCAGGCGGATCTCCAGAAGCGGTTGCCGGGCTTTTCAATCAACATGGGCGGCGCGACGTCCATCGACATCACGCGGGCGGGCGTGGACAAGGCCTATGGTCTCAAAAAATTGCGCGACGAGAGCGGCATTGCGCTCGACAGGATGATATTCATTGGCGACGCCATATTTCCCGGCGGAAATGACTATCCGGCAAAACAGCTCGGGCTCGACACCGTCCGCGTGCGGGATCCTCTGGACACGCTGTCGGTCATCGCGGCGATCGTCGCTTGCCAGAAGTGACGGGGTTCAGGCGCAAAGAGCATAAGCTATTCTGAGAGCCGCATAGACGTAGGGGCTGACTGGGAGAGAGAATGTCTGGCACCGATATCATGACGCATTTCGAGACGGTGCTGCGACCCGACCCGTCCCGAACCGTGATCAGACCCTTCGACCTGGCAGACCCCTCCGCCTTCGCGATCGAGGGGCACAGCCGCGCGCAACGCATCGTCGATCGCATTTTGACGCTCGAAGAGGATGACCTGCGGATCGAACTCAAGCGGGTCGTTTCCTCGCTCAAGGAACGTCATCTCGATGTCGAACAAGCCCTTCTACGCCGGTTCGAAGAGGTTGGCGGGCTAACCATCGATCGAAGCACGTTCAGCAAGGACAAGGCCCTGCTGGTCGGTGCCTATTTCAGCGCGGAATATTCGTTCGAATCCGCTGCACTCTTCAATCCCAGCATCCTCCTTCATGCCGATCAGTCCGAGCTGCCGGAGAACACAATCCGGTTCGGAATGTCCCTTCGCGGCATCGGCGAAGGACATGTTTCATCAGTGACGTTTCGGGTAGGCACCTGGGGGCCGGACGGCGTCACGATCGACGCGCCAAGCGCGATGGTGGTCTCTCCGCGCATCGAGTCCGTTGACGGGGAAGGCGATGGCGCATTGACGCGCATCCACTGCCCGGGTGCGCGAAACCTGTCGGAGGTCGTGCTGTTCCCCGTCACGCCAAGCCAGCGTCAGGGGATAGAGGATCTGAGGCTGGTGCGCTTCGTGGACGATGACGGCACTGCCAGTTTTCTGGGGACGTACACTGCCTTCAACGGATCGACGGCGCGCTCCGAACTTCTACGGGCGAAGGACTTCAGAACGTTCGAGATGCAGCCGCTAAAGGGCTCTGCCGCGGGCGGCAAAGGCATGGCGCTGTTTCCACGGCGCATTGACGGGCGCTATGTCATGCTCAGCCGGCACGACAATGAAAATATCTGGCTGCTGACGTCTGACGATCTGACCGTCTGGGACAAGGGCGTCCGGATCATCGGGCCGGAATATTTCTGGGAATTTGTCCAGATGGGCAATTGCGGATCCCCCATCGAGATCGACGAGGGCTGGCTGGTGCTCACGCATGGCGTCGGAAGCGTGCGAAATTACTGCATTGGCGCGTGCCTGCTCGACAAAGACGACCCGACCAGGCTGATCTCCCGCATGACGCTGCCGCTCGTCCATCCGAGCCCAAAAGAACGCGACGGCTACGTGCCGAACGTCGTCTATAGTTGCGGTGCGCTCGTGCACAATCGCAGGCTCCTGCTTCCATATGGCGTCGCCGACAGCTTCACGAAATTCGCCAGCGTTCACCTCGACGATCTGCTCGCCGCGATGAAATGAGGCGCCATTGCATATTGCGGGGCGGCCCATCTCTCTAGGGATGGGCCTGCCCAAGTGCATGAACGAACACGACGAGATCGGAAATTTCGGCTCCACTTGTAAAACTTCTGCCTTTGCACTCACTAACCAACTCATGGGGGCTGCAAGGTAATGAGTTCGGATAGCAGGGCGCAGAACGCGCAATATGTTGCGGCTGCCCGCGATCATGGCGCCATGATCGAACGGCTGGCGCGCGGCTACGAAGCGGATCCAGAGCTTCGGCGCGACCTCGTGCAGGAAATTCATGCAGCGCTTTGGCGCAGCTTTGCGATTTACGAAGGCCAGTGCGCGGAACGCAGCTGGGTCCATCGGATCGCGCATAATGTGGCGGTTGCCCACATGATCAACGGCCGGCGCGGCAGGAGAATGCCGCTGGTCGGGCTCGATGAGATCGTCGAGCTTCCGGCAGGCGGCGATACCGAACGGGAAACGGGGGAGCGCGGCCTGGCAAAGCGCCTGTTGGCCGCGATCCACATGCTGAAGCCTGCGGATCGGCAAGTGATGCTGCTCTATCTGGAAGACCTTACCGCTGCCGAGATCGGCGAGGTGACCGGCCTATCCGCCGGTGCAGTCGCGGTGCGCATCCATCGTCTCAAGGCTTTGTTGGCCCAACCCTATAATGCCGAGGAGAAGCAAGCATGACGCTCGATCCAAAGCACGCCTGGCAGGCCTCTGGAGAAACATATGATGCGCCCGCGCTTGCCGAGGTGCGCGTTCGCGCCGACAAATTCTACCGCAAAATCCGTCGCCGCAATCTCATTGAATATGCCGCCTGCATTGTTGTGGTGATTGCGTTCGGTCGCAATGTCTTTGTGCTGCCGAATGTTCTGCAGAAGATCGGTTCAGGGTGGTTGATAGTGGCCACCTTCTATGTCGCATGGCAGCTTCATCGCCGCGGCTCGGCCGTTTCGCCGGACAGATCAGGCGAAATGCCCCTTTCGACTTTCTTGTGCATGCAACTGGCCCGTCAGCGCGATGCACTGCGAAGCATCTTCTGGTGGTACATACTGCCGTTCATCCCGGGCATTGCGCTGATCCTTATCGGTAACGGGCAAGACCCCCAGATGGCGAAGCATGTCCCCATTTGGCTACGGTGGGTGGGGCTGGGCGCTACGGCCACGATGTTTGCGGGCGTCTGGTGGCTCAACCAGTTGGGTGCGCGGAAACTGCAACGTCGCATCGAGGAGATCGACCAGTTGATTTCGGAGGACTGACCGACAGTCGGGCGGCTCGTGCTAGTCCCCGACCCCGCGACGGAAAGCCCGTTTATCGGTATCTCTGCTTCTCAAGGAGGTTCTTATGCGCTCGACCTTTAAGGCTGTGTTGTTGGCATTGTTGCTCCTTGGGGGCTTGAACATAACCGCGACCGCACTCGCTCAGACCTCACCCGACCCCGTCGGCCCCTGGTATGGCGTGATCGAGACGCCGCGTGGCGGGCTGACCCTGGTTATCACGATCAGCCGCGGTGCGGACGATGCACTCAAGGGCGAGTTGGAAAGCCCCGATCAAAACCCGGGCAAGATTCCAGCCACCAGCATCAAGTTAGAAGGCGACCAGCTCATCTTCACGGTCGCACCGCTCAGCGTCACATATAGGGGTCGCTGGGACGCTGTCGATCAGGCCTGGAATGGCACTTTCACGCAAGGCGGTGATCTGCCGCTCAAACTGAAGAAGGGCATGCCTCCACCCAAGCCCGTGGTTGCCGGGGTCGACGGCGACTGGAGCGGCAAGATCAGTCGCAACGGCGTCGATCTGCGCCTCATCCTGCATGTCAGGACAACGGAGCGTGGCACCATCGTGGCCCTCGATTCTCCGGACCAGCTTGCCGTGGGTCTGCCGGTGCAGGACCTGGTCCGCGAGGGACAGAAGGTCCGCTTCAAGCTGAACAGCGTTGGCGGAAGCTATGAAGGGGCCTTGTCGGACGATCAGCAGAGTCTCAACGGCACCTGGACGCAGGCGGGCGTCGCATCGCCTTTGAACTTCACGCGAAGCGAGGCCCGGGCCGAGCGGCAGCCGCCCAAGCGCCCGCAGACGCCTCAGCCGCCCTTCCCTTATGCTGCCGAGGATGTGGCCTTCGACAATCCGGTCGAAAAAGGCGTGCACCTGGAAGGCACACTAACGCTGCCGCAAGGCAAGGGCCCCTTCCCCGCTGCCATCATGATCACAGGCTCGGGGCAGCAGGACCGCGACGAGACCCTGGTGGGCCATAAGCCCTTCTGGGTGATCGCGGACTATCTCTCGCGCCGGGGCATCGCCGTGTTGCGTGTCGACGACCGGGGCACCGGCAAGTCGACGGGTGAAGTTGGCAAGGCGACCTCAGCCGACTTCGCGACGGACGCCAATGCAGTCTTCGCCTATCTGCGCACCCGCAAAGATATCCGCCCCAATGCCATCGGCTTCATCGGCCATAGCGAAGGCGGGATGATCGGCCCCATCGCCATGTCGACCAACAGGGACGCAGCCTTCCTTGTGATGATGGCGGGGCCGGGCACGGCGCTCGACCAGCTGATGCTCTCCCAGCGCCGACTGATCGGCGCGTCCATGGGCCAGAGCGAGGCGGAAATGGACCGCGCGGCGCCGGTCTATGCCGCTTTATTCAAGGCGATCGGTAGCGGCGCGACTTATGAGGACGGACAGGCGGCGGCGCGCGCCGTGCTGACACCCGAAGCAATGACGGCGATCGGCGTTCCGTCCAGCGTCGATCCGAAGCTCGTTCTCGTCCAGATGGGGACGCCCTGGTTCCGCTATTTCTTCCAATATGATCCCGCGCCCAATCTGCGCAGGATCAAGGTGCCGGTGCTGGCGATGAACGGCAGCCTCGACCGGCAAGTGCCGGCCAAGGAAAATCTCCCGGCGATCAAAGCGGCGCTCAAGGATAATAAGGACGTGACCATCGTCGAGCTGCCTGGCCTCAACCATCTGTTCCAGACAGCCAAGACCGGCGCGGTCGGAGAATATGCCGAGATTGAGGAGACGGTGGCGCCGGTGGCGTTGGATATGATGGCGAGCTGGATCAACGCGCGTTTCGGCAAATGAATGGCTGAGACCGGGGATGCAGAGCAGGCAAGGCGTTGCGCCATAACAGGATGCGCGGGTTAATTTCGCGCCGGGACTTGCCCACTGGACAGTGTGAAGTCGTTCGACAGCGCTTTGATACGCTCAGTGAGATCGGAGGGCACAGACGCGTCCGCCAGTGCCGCCAGTTGCTCGCGGATCATTCGTGCTTCTGCAGGGCCGCCCAGCAGCGGCTCAACCCCGCGCAGCATCGTGAAACTCATGCCCGCATGCACGCCATCCTGATCTTTACGTGCCGGCAATTTGGCCAGATCGCTGGCGGTCGTGCCGAGGACGTGCATCAGAGTGAATGACGCCTTCACCAGCATTTGCTGATCGTCCTGTGCATGCGGTCCTGATCGCGCAAATGACTGACCCAGAACCCTGAGCAGCAATCCATAAGTCGCGCAGGCGAAGTCCAGCAATCTTGCCGAGGCGGGATTGTCGATGAAGACCTTATCTTCCGGTTCGGGAGGCTGCCTGAGCACCGGGTTATCGGCCACAGGCCAGGCAGGATCGAACGCGGGGTCGGCATCGCTGAGGCGCTGCAATTCATCGCGAACGGCGCGGAAGGTTCGATAATGCGACTCTTCCCGGTCGGCTGGCGAGCCCTCCCCCTGTTCGACGATCAGGTCGATGGCCCCATGAGCTTCCGCCAGATTTGTGATCGTTGTGATGCCCTCGAGGTCAACAACATCTGCGCCCAGTTGTGCGCTCCCTTCGCCGATGAAGAGGTCTTGTTCACCCAGCCGTGCGGCCAATGCGATGAGATTTTTCCGGATGGCATCATAGAGATGGCCAATTGTCTCATAATCCTGCGCGCTCGGCATGATGCCCGGCCTGGCCTGATCGCGCGCATAGTCGCCCTGGTCATAATCTGCGGCATCATTGCCTTCGATGCCGCGGGGGCGCTCAAGGAAAATGAAGTGATCGAGCGTCTCGGGCGAGAAGCCACTGAGCCGGACGACGACGCCAGACGGGAAATAGCCGGGGGATATCGGGAAGTTCGGTCTCGCAAAATGCGGCCGTCCGCCCACCGCCACCGTCAGGTTTGCGACCATCAACAAATGCCCCATTTCCTCAATAGCGACGTTCATGATGGCTTTGCGCCAGCGCTCGACTGCCCTTCCCTGCTCCTGAGAGAAGCCCTCATGATCCGCGCGCTTGAGGCTGAAGGCCGCATATAAATAGCTGCACATCAAGCTATGTTCGATTTCGGAGGCTTCCGCGAGCAAGTGCAGCAGCTGCTCTCGCGACCCTATAATGATGTCCGGCTCGGGCTGCGCGGGGCTTTGATCCGTCAACGCGCTTCTCCCGTTTGAAATCAATGGCAGGTTCGTTCGAGCTGGGTAAAACCAATCAAATTACCCAGTCGCCATCGTAGCTAACCAACGTGCTACGCTTGCCATCGTTCCTGGCAGTCCCGAGCTTATCTGCTGACCGCTATACTGGCTTGCAGATCCGTTGGACGAATGACCGGCATGATCGGAGCAGCAGCCACCAGTTTGACCCAGAGGGCATCCCCGTTCCTGAAATAGGACGTCTCGTTCGCCTGGCGCAATGCGGCCATGCTGCCCTTTTCCGTTCCGGAGGCTGCCTTGGTGAAGCCCGGCAGTTCAAACATCACCCATGAGCCCTTGTCCATTTCGGCCAGACTGAGATTGACTTGCGGCCTTTCGGTTTTGACCTGGATTTCGGTGCCGGCACGGACTGTGCTCTGATCACCGCTGATCTTGAATTCCTTGCCGTTGCGAACAAGCGCGATGGGCGCCTGCGGAGCACGACGAGCGAAGAGCGCGGCACGCTGGGCCTTGACGAGGGGCGTGTCCGGCGCATTCGGACCGAGCGACGAGAGCAGGGCGAACCGGGCGGTGCGAGATTCCAGATCGACTGCGCTTGGAAGCTCGCCCCTGCTGTCCGAGAGATTCAGGCGTCCGATATCGCCCGTGCACACGGAGGCGTTCCACGTGGGATGAATCTGGCAGCTATCGTCAGTGGCGACGCTGTCATTTTCGCCGTCATGCAGCAGGACTTGGGAATTGCGTACGCCGGTCACCGATCCGTCGAGGTCGCGGAAGGACAGGGTCCGATATGTATTGCCGCCGCGATTGTCATTATCGAACCGGGAATCGAATTTCGGAAAATAAACCGGCTTGGCGTTGACGAATTTCGCACCGCTGATGGTGCTTCCGGTACTGAGCCCCGCACTGGTGAACATCAGGAACGATAGCGCACCCGTCTTTCGCCTGTCGTTGTCCTGGAAGTTCACGAATTTCGTGTTCACGACATCGCCGCGGTAATCGTAATATTCGTAGCCGCGGATCGGGAAATCCGGAATGGATGGCTTGGGGAGGCTGCGGCCATAGGCGAGTTCCTCGGGCGTCGTGGGATTGCCGATATTGGCGGTCTCGCCCACGACCAGTGCGTCCACCAGCCGCGAACTGAACGGCAGGCTGCCGATATCACCCGCCGCCTGCGTCATGCCGATCGCGTTGTCCGCGAACTTGGCGTTGCTGTACACGTAAAGATCCCCCCGGCCCCAGAGACCGCCATTGCGGTTCTTGTAGGCGGTCAGGGTCTCGAAGTGCGTCTCCAACACTTCGCTCTCCAGATCGGTGGGATCTTTCAAAGGCAGCAAGGGGACGGAAGCCAGCCCAAACGTGTTGTCCTGGTCGATGTGCCGGTCGATCAGGAACCCGTCGAAGTTGGAATGGGCAGTGTTGCCCCTGAATGCGCGCAGCGGTGTACGGCGCGGCCAGGTCTTGAGGCTGACTTCCGTACCCAGGAAGGCGCCATTGGGGTGTTCCGGGATCGACAGCCAGAAGCCGACCTGATCGGAACCGGCCGCCACATTGTCTATATAGCTATTATCCGGGTTGGTGATCCAGAAGGACGACACCGTGTTGTCCGAAGGTAGCAGGGTGTTTCCGCCGTGGAAGCTGGCTTGCCTGGCGGCCGCCGCATTCGCGTACTGGATGTGCTTCTCGCCGTTGGCGGCGAGGTTGGTGGGCACGCAGTCCAGTGTCGGGTGACATTTGGTCTGGATCGCCAGATTCTTGATGAACGCGTTGCCGTGCTCGATGCCGTCTTCCATGAAGAAGCAGTGGCCGACGGTGTTGTA
>Ga0247738_10000215_pt1 | contig 24294 bp, 24 predicted proteins | sample UWRJL013104B2_FD_180936 | JGI IMG/M metagenome (GOLD analysis project Ga0247738, IMG submission 180936) | Plant litter microbial communities from Arlington Agricultural Research Station in Wisconsin, United States - UWRJ-L013-104B-2 | ecosystem: Environmental > Terrestrial > Plant litter >...
GCAACAGCGGCACACCATGCACGGGCAGGATATTCTTGTCGGTGAGCGAACTGCCGCCCCGGCCGATCATCAGCGCGGCGACGCGCGGCGCGGAGTTGCCTTCGCCGCTCATGCTGCTGCCGCCACTGGCGTCGGTGCCGCTGCCGCCGTTCGTTTATATTTGTGATGCTCGCTGGCGTTGACGCGCTTCGCCTCGGATCCGACCATCAGTTCCGTCTCGCGGATCTTCGCAACATAATCGCGGAAGTCCGGCGTGGTGAGGTCGACTGCGACGGCATCGAAATGCGCCCAATCGGTATTGCCGAGCTTCACATGCTTCTCGACCATGCGGCTTCCCGCCGCCACGGCGAGCGCGGAAGCCATCCAGCCGAAATCATGGCTCGAATAGCCCGGCACGATGCGCTCATTCGCCTTGGACAGCGCATGATAATGGCGCACGACGCCGATATTGCAGTCCGCAGCAGGCGTTGGATAGGCGGAGTTGCACTGGAGCAGGTACAGCTTCTCGCAATTGATGAAGCTCTCTACGGCCCATGCTTCATAGGCTGCGTCGGTCATGCCGGTCGACAGCACGACCGAACCGCGGAAATTCTGCGCCACATAGGCGAGATAGTCGCGATGCTCGGAGATCGTGCTCGGCAGCTTGACCAGCGCGGGCTTGAACTGGAGCATGAACTCGAACGAAGGCTGGTCGAGCACCGAGGCGAACCAGCCGATGCCGAGCTGGCGGCACAGGCCGTCGACAAAATCGAAATCGTCCCGGTCCAGCTCGAGCTGATGGCGATAGTCCGCAAATGTCTTGCCGAAGGGCGACACATAAGGCGAGGCGAGCTGCTCGCGCGTGTAGAAGCTCGCGACGTCACGCTTCTGGAGCTTCACATAATCGGCGCCAGCTGCGCGCGCGGCACGGATCATGCGCTCCAGCCGGTGTCGGTCGCCGAAGTGATTGGTGGTCAGTTCGGCGGTCACGGCGACGGCGGAATCGGAAGAAGCGCGCGGCGCAGCACGCTCGGTCTGATAGAGGCCGTTGAGTTCGTCCGGCGCCATTTGCGAGAAATTGCGATGGCCGACATGGACAACGTCCAGTGCGCTGTCCTTCAGCATGTAGAGTGTGTTGAGGAAGTAAAATTCCTGCAGGCTGACACGGAAGAAGCGATCGGCGCCATTGCCCGGCGCGAAGTCCTGCTCGATGGCCTGCGAGAGGCCGCCGGATGCCTGGAAATCGAAGCCGGCCATATAGACGGTCTGCCGCCGCCCGCGCGCCTGCGCGATGCGCTTGGCGACCTTGAGGGCGGAGAGGAACAGCACTTCCTCGATCGCAAACGCGTCGCTCTGGAAGCGCTGCATCATGAGATCGCTGGCGTCATTCTGCAGCGGCTCGAAGGGCGCAAGCAGCGCTTCGCCCCGGCCGGGCTCGAACGCTGTCGGGCAGATATAGAGTCGCGACCGGAACCCGCTTTTCGCGAGCGCGTCCTTCACCCAATCCCCATGGAAGATGGTGATATCGGCAGGCGCGATCCGCTCTGCATCATTGACGGCGATCACCAACGATCCGGCGAACACATCCGGCGAGATTGCGTCGATCGACGCGCCCTTACCCAGGATGAAGATCGTATCGGTGCCGTATGTCGACGCGATACTTTCGATCCGCTGCCAGAAATGATCCATCATAGCTTTTCTCATCTATCAGGACGTCGCAACCATGCTCGCGCGCCAGCAGGATGCCGGCGAGGAGATCCCATGAATGGGCGCCTTTCGGGTTTACGAAGCGGGCGAGGGCGCCGCGCGTGACGTTGAACAAATTATAGACGGCGCATCCCAGAATGCGGGCTTCCTCCGCCTGTCCGATGCCCTGGGCGATCTCGGGCACGATGGATGAGGAGAAGCCGGTGATGCGCGAGCGCATGTAGCGCACCGGCTGGCCGGTCCGCAGATGCTCGCCCAGTTCGGGCAAGGCCAGCAGGCTGCCCATATGCGCGCCGTCCTGCCAGAGGCTGAGCGAGACGCCCCACTCCTTGAGGCCGGAGCAGAAATTCTCCGTCCCGTCGATTGGATCGAGCACAGCGACCCAGCCGCTTGAGGGCTGGGCGGTTGTGTCGGCCACATAGCTTTCCTCGCCGATCATCGCGATGCCGGGCAGGCGCGCATCCAGCCAGGCGCCGAGGCGGCGCTCCAGGGCAATGTCGGCTTGGGTGACGGGGCTGCCATCCGCTTTCCAGCTTATGTCGTAACGGCCAGCCTGAATCTCCGGCAGGTTCGCCAGGATGAAGTCATTGGCGCTGTCGAGCAGGTCACCAACAGGCGACACAGCACTATGAGCCGAACGCATGGGCGTGTTGATGGCGGCCGGGGCGTTCATCAGGCTGCGGCCTCGCGGGGCAGGCGATCGAGCACCATGTCGAGGTTGACGGCGACCATATTGGGGTCGATTCGCCCGTTCACACGCGCCATCAGCTCGTCGAGGCTGAACAGGTTCGGGTCGAGCAGTCGTACGCCCAGATGATAGCCGAACCAGCGCCGTGCAGCGGTGCGGTCGGCGCCGCGCAAGCCCTGTGGGAACTTGGCCAGATCGTCGCTCACCGATACCCAGTCGGCAATGGGCGTGGTGCCGATGCGCAGGATTGGCGTGCCACAAAAGGCAGCAAGCGACCAGCATTTGCTCTGGTCGATCAGCATGGCGTCGGCATATCGCGCGAACAGGCCAGTCGAACCGAGCGGCAGGGCGTTGGACTGGCAAAGCCGCGCGCGGTCTGCATTGGCGGCGATCAGCGCATCGAGCGCACTGCGGTCGAGCTTGTTGCGGTTCAGCGGATGATCGGTGACCGCAAGGAAGGCGCGGTCGCCCAGACTATCCAGCAGGCTCGAAATAAGCTCGATGGCATGCGGCGAGGCGCTGTTGCCGACGAAGAAATCTTCCTCATGCTCATATTGCAACGGGACGCAGAGAATCGGCCGGTCATGCGGCAGGCCCCAATGATTGCGCCAACCAAAGGGCGGCTGGATCGACATTTCATGCTCTGCATATTGCCACAGCGGCGCCAGCACGCGCGCGCACTGATCGCCGATATCCTCGGCTTCCTTGGACATCAGGCCGAAGGAGAACAGCTTTTCCTCGAAGATCACCCAGCGCCGGTCGGTATCGATGGGCGCGGCGCCACCTTCCATGATGTAGCGCACAGTGCCGGGGAACAGCGCCGGCGTCGCCTGATCGGCGCTGCGGCAGATGGTGAGATCGGGCGCGATCTCGTGAACCATATCGAGCAAGCCGGGGATCGACGCGCCGTTCAGGCGAAAGGCGGCCGGGTCGTCATGATCAATGATATGCCATTGAATATGCTCAAGATCGGACAGCGGGAGCAGATGATCGGACTCAAGGCCCGTGCTGCTCCAGAGCGGCGCAATCATGATGTGCAGCTCCGCTTCCGCGTGAAGCGTGCGCAGCATCGGCGTGATGATATTGCTGAACCACCAGGGCGTCACCACTGGCAGATAGAAAAGAATCTTCAAGGCTGGTCCCCTTGTGCGTCCTGCGCGCGTTCCGGTTCGTTATTGAGAAATAGGGTTAAAGTTCGGTAACCAGAGTGCGCGCCGGTGCGCCGATTGACGAAGACCGGGCGAAGCGTCATGCCCATGGGACATGCGCTTCTTCTCCGACAATGCTGCGATCGTCTGCCCGCAGGTCATGGCCGCCATCGAGCGCGCCAACCGGGTCGATACGGCTTATGATGGTGACGCGCTGAGCAAGGCGCTGGATGGCGCTTTCTCTACGCTGTTCGGCCGCGATGTCGCCGTGATCTGGACCTCGACCGGCACCTCGGCCAACGCGCTGGCCCTGTCGCTGCTCTGCCCGCCGTTTGGCGCGATCTTCTGCCATGACGAAGCCCATGTAATGATGGATGAATGCGGCGCGGTAGAATTTTACGCCGCCGGCGCACGGCTGGTCGGCTGTGCAGGTGAGGGCGCCAAGCTGACACCCGCGACGCTAGCGGAACGGGCGGGGCAGATTCGCCCGGACGTTCACCGCATGCAACCACATGCCGTGACGATCACCAATGCGACGGAATATGGCCTCGCTTATGCACCCGGCGAGGTCGCAGCGATTGGTGACTTTTGCCGTGAGCGCGGCTTCAAGCTGCACATGGACGGCGCCCGTTTCGCCAATGCCATTGCGAGCGTCGGGTGTTCGCCAGCCGACGTTACCTGGCGTGCGGGCGTCGATGCGCTCAGCTTCGGTTTCACCAAAAATGGCGCAATGAATGCCGAGGCGCTGATCCTGTTCGATCCCGCGCTCGCCGATGAGGCGCGTATTCGCCGCAAGCGGGCAGGGCATCTCCTTTCCAAGGGCCGGTTCGTGGCAGCGCAACTGCTGACGATGCTTGAGGGCGATCTCTGGCTCGCCAATGCAGCCGCGGCCAACCGCGCAGCGCAGATCCTTGCCCAGTCCGCCGGAAGCCGATTGCTTCACCCGGTGCAGGCGAACGAACTGTTCCTGCGCCTCAGTGCGCCGGAAGCGGCAAGCCTTCGGGCGCAGGGCTTCGATTTCTACGACTGGGGCGAGGGCGCGGCGCGGCTGGTGACGAGCTGGCATCATGGCCCGGCGGATGTCGAACCACTGGCCGACGCGCTGAAGACGCTATGACGTCACTGTCCCTGCGCGGCGGGATCATCCTGCCGTTCGTCATCATCACGCTGATCTGGTCGTCGACGTGGATCGTCATTCGCGATTCGCTGGGTGTCGTGCCGCCGGGCTGGTCAGTCTGCTATCGCTTCGCCATTGCCGCGGTCGGCATGGCCATTCTCGCGCGCATGAACGGTGAGAAGCTCGGCATCGGCGCGCGAGGCGTGCTGTTCGCCGGAATCCTCGGGCTGGCCCAGTTCGCGCTCAACTTCAATCTGCTCTACCGGGCCGAGGCGCATCTGACCTCGGGGCTGTGTGCGCTCGTCTATGCGCTGCTGCTCATTCCCAACAGCCTGCTCAGCCGCTTCTTCTTCGGCGAGCGGATGAGCCGGGTCTTTATCGGTGGCTCGCTCATCGCCATTGCCGGGATCGCGCTGCTCTTTGTCCACGAATATCGGGCCAGCATAACAGCCGCACCGGGAGAGGTGCTGCTGGCGCTCGGCCTGTGCATATTGGCCGTGCTTTGCGCATCATCGGCCAATGTCATGCAGGCCTCGCCCTTTGCGCGAACGCTGCCGACGATGAGCATGCTGGCCTGGGCCATGGGGATCGGCGCGGCGCTCGACGCCATTTACGCGTGGATCACCTCCGGGCCTCCGGTGATCGAGGCGCGCATGGGCTATTGGCTCGGCACATTCTATCTGGCCATTGCCGGGTCGGTCATCACCTTCCCGCTCTATTTCCGGCTCATCCAGCGCATCGGGGCAGGCCCCGCCGCCTATACCAGCCTGATGATCCCGATCCTCGCCATGGGCATTTCGACGGTGGCCGAGGGCTATCGCTGGACGCCGCTTGCGATTGGTGGTGTGCTGCTGGCGCTCGGCGGCATGGCCATCGCGCTACGGGCGCGTCTCCGACAGGCAGGCAGCTAAGCCGGCACGATAGTCCGGATAGAGCGGCGCCCAGCCGAGCAGGCGCCTGGCCTTGCCATTCGCGACGCGCCGATTCTCGGCATAGAAAGCGCGCGCCTGTGGGGAGAGTCCTGCCTCGTCGAGCGTGAGCAATGGCGGCGGGTCGCGCCCGAGCAGCGCATAGCCATGAGCGATCACCTCATTCTGTCCGCAGGGGGCATCGTCCGCGAGATTATAGACGCCAGCCGGCCCATCGAAGCCGGCAATGACACCGCGCGCAATATCATCGACATGGATACGGCTGAAAACCTGCCCCGGCGCGTCGATCATCCGCGCCTTGCCTTCGCCGATCCGTTCGAGCGCGCTTCGCCCCGGTCCATAGATGCCGGGGAGGCGGAAGATGTGCACATCGCGGCCCAGCGCCTGCCAGCGAAGATCGGCCTGCGTCCTTGCGCTGCGCCGCCCGGTCCCGATCGGGGCGCTCTCATCCACCCATGCGCCGCCGGTGTCGCCATAGACGCCCGTGGCGCTGAGATAGCCGATCCAGCGCGCCGGAGCCGCCAGCAAGTCCGCGCCATATGCAGCGAGCACCGGATCGCCATGCTCGCCGGGCGGCACGGATGAGAGGATATGCGTCGCGCGCCTGATCCCAGCCAAGACCGCCTCGCGATCCTCGAAGCGCATTATTCCGGCCGATCCGGTCGACTCGACCGTCCATCCGTCCCGCGAAAGCCGGTTGGCGAGGCGGCCCGCGCTATATCCCAGACCGAAGATGAAGAGTGACGCCATGAATCCCTCACTAGTGCACTGTTTGCGGCGCACCAGCCCGATTTGACGGACGCGCGGCTTGTGTGGCGGCTGGCCGGACCTTAGTTACGATCTATGGCAGATTCCCAGACAACGCAGACTTCCGCCCCGCCGCCCGTCATTCGCCGCGAAGATTATCGCGCGCCTGACTGGCTGGTACCGAACATTGCGCTCGAGTTCGATCTCGATGCCGCGACGACGCAGGTGCGGGCACGCCTCGCGGTCACGCGCAATGGCACGCATGATCGGCCGCTGCGGCTGGAAGGGGACGGGCTGACGCTAGTTTCCGTGACGCTCGACGGCACGCCGCTGGGCGCAGGCGCTTATAGCCGCGATGGCGATGCGTTGATCATTCCGATGACGGGCGATGCGCATATCGTCGAAACATTGGTGTCTGGCTCGCCGGAGAAGAACACGCAGCTCATGGGGCTTTATGCTTCCGGCGGCCTGCTCTGCACCCAGTGCGAGCCCGAGGGCTTCCGCCGGATCACCTTCTTCCCGGATCGTCCGGACGTGCTCTCGAAGTTCGAGGTCATCATGCGTGCCGACAAGGCGCTCTATCCGGTGCTGCTCGCCAATGGCGATCCGCTGGCGCAGGGCGATCTCCCCGATGGCCGTCACTGGGCGCGCTGGGTCGATCCTTTCCCCAAGCCGAGCTATCTCTTCGCTTTGGTGGCGGGCGATCTCGCCTGCAATGAGGACAGCTTCACGACCATGAGCGGCCGCGCGGTCAAGCTCGGCATCTGGGTGGCGGAGGCAGACCTGCCGCGCACCGATCATGCGATGACGGCGCTCAAGAATTCCATGGCCTGGGACGAGCGCGTCTATGGCCGCGAATATGATCTCGACGTGTTCAACATCGTAGCGGTTGCCGATTTCAATTTCGGCGCGATGGAGAACAAGGGCCTCAACATCTTCAACTCGCGCTACATTCTGGCCGATCCCGATGTCGCGACCGATCCGGACTATGACGCGATCGAGGCTGTCGTCGCTCACGAATATTTCCACAACTGGTCGGGCGATCGCGTCACCTGCCGGGACTGGTTCCAGCTCTCGCTCAAGGAAGGCTTCACGGTCTATCGCGATCAGAGCTTCTCGGCCGACATGGGCTCGGCGCCGGTCAAGCGCATCGAGGATGTGCGGATGCTGCGCGCGGCCCAGTTCCAGGAGGATGCCGGCCCGCTGGCCCATCCCGTGCGGCCTGAATCCTACATGGAGATCAGCAACTTCTACACCGCGACCGTCTATAACAAGGGCGCCGAGCTGATCCGCATGATCGCGCTGCTTCTGGGGCCGGAGCGGTTCCGCAGGGGCACCGATCTCTATTTCGACCGGCATGACGGGCAGGCCGTGACCTGCGAGGATTTCGTCAAGGCCATGGAAGATGGCGGTGACATTGATCTCACGCAGTTCCGCCTCTGGTACAGCCAGGCAGGCACGCCGCGGCTTTCGGTTGCGCAGGAGCATGATCCGGCGAGCGGTACAGTGACGCTGACGTTCAACCAGTCTGTGCCGCCCACGCCCGGCCAGCCGGACAAGGCGCCGATGAGCATTCCGCTCAAGCTTGCCCTGTTCGATGCGGACAGTGGCGCTTCGCCCGGCGAAGAGCTGTTGCTGCTCACCGAGGCCGAGACGAAGATCCGCCGCGAGGGCTTTGCCAAGCCGCCGATCCTCTCGATCAACCGGCAGTTCTCCGCACCGGTCATAGTATCGGCGCAGCGCAGCCATGATGAGCTCGCATTCCTGTCCGCACATGACGATGATCCGTTCAGCCGCTACGAGGCGATCCAGCAGCTGATGATCAATGTGCTGCTCGGCCATATCGGTGGCGGTCCGCTGGAAAGCGCGCCGGTGATCGAAGCCGTTCGTCTCACCATCGCAGACAAGACGCTCGACCGCGCGCTCATTGCCGAGGCTGTGCGCTTGCCGAGCGAAGCCTATCTGGGCGACCAGATGGGCCTTGTGGACCCGGACGCGATCCATGCCGCGCGCGATGCCCTGCAAAGCGAGATCGGCCACGCGCTGGAAAGCGAGTGGCGCACGCTTCATCATGATAACGCGCGCAACGGCTTCTCGCTCTCGCCCGATGCCCGCGATGCACGGCGCCTGCGCGGCGTGGCGCTCAACTATCTGGTCGCTTCGGGCGCGCCGGACGGCCCCGCCATTGCCTTCGATCAGTTTGATAGCGCCGACAACATGACCGAGCGGCAGACGGCGCTCGCCATCCTCGCCAGCGGCCGCAGTCCGCAGCGGGACACGGCGCTTGCGGCGTTCCACGGGCGCTATGCTGGCAATGCGCTGGTCATCGACAAGTGGTTCACCACGCAGGCCGTGAGCCTCCATCCCGATACGATCGAGATTGTCGAGGCGCTGGCGGCGCATCCGGACTTCACGCTCAACAATCCCAATCGGGCGCGTTCGCTCTGGGGCGCGTTCGGTGCGAATCAGTGGGCGTTCAACCGTGCCGACGGCAAGGGCTATGCACTCATGGCGGACGCGATCATCGCGCTCGACGCGCTCAATCCGCAGACTGCGGCGCGGCTGGTGCCGCCGCTCGGCCGGTGGAAGCGCTTCGACGCGGGTCGCGCTGCGCTCATGCGCGCTGCGCTCGAGCGGATCGTGGCGACGCCGGGCCTGTCCAAGGATGTGCTGGAGCAGGCGAGCAAGAGTCTCGCCTAGTCGCGATCAATCCTTCAGGGCTGTGCGATCCATTCGGCGATTCCCGCTGCAACCTCATTGGCTGCATCGCTGATCGCCGGCGCCACGCTGTTCTCGTCAATCTCGCGCAGAGGCCGGCTGGCCGAGAAGCGCTGGCGCCGCACGGTCTTGCCATCGGGCGCGAGCAGGCTGGCGTCGAACGTGACGACCGCCCGGGCCGAGCGCGCATCGACACCGAATTCGACGAGATCCCCGTGCAGCACCTGGCCGACCTGCGCGGGATACTGACTGGGGTCGAGTACGAGCCGGCCGGTCTTGGCGGCGAGCGTCTCGCTGAGCAGCGCCTGGAACTGGCGGGCAGGCGTATCCACCCACAGCGCCTTCTTCACATAGGCATAGGAATTGGGGTCGGTGCGGACGGCCACGCGCTGCGTATCAATGGCCTTGGGGACGCCGGGAATCTCGACGAACAAGGCTGAAAGCGGCGCGCCGGACTGTGTGGTGCCCGGCGCCAGCCGCGCCTGCGATTCAATGCCGAGCAGTTTTTCAGGCGGCTTGCTGCCGAGCTTGACGCAGCCGGTCGTGGCGAGCAGCAAACCGACGGCAGCAAGGCTGAACATGCGGCGAGTGACGGAGCCTGCGGGCATCGCTGCTGATCCTCTCATTTCTTGTAATCCGGCAGCCCCGGCGAGCCAAGGAGCGAGGTTGCCCCCTGCTTGTCGAGCTTGTCGGTGACTTCACGCAGCGACTGCGACATCAGCCGCAGATCACGCACCAGCAGGGAAACCTGCGGCATCGTGTCCCGCGAGAAGCTGGTGACGCCGGGCCGCGCTTCCTGCACGGTTTCGTCGAGGCTGGCGAGACTGGTGCGGGCCTGTGCGATTGTCTTGCGCAGTTCTTCGGCGAGCGACTTGCCGTCGTTGTTGAGCAGGCCATTGGCGGTGTTGGCCGTGTCGGCGATGGCCGACGCCGCGTCGGAGACACTTTCGAGTGTCTGGCGCGCCTGTTCGATGGTTGCGTTGAGTTCCGGTCCGCTGCGGGCGAGATTGCCCGACAGGCTTTCGACATTCGCCAGAATTCCGGTCAGATGCTTCTGGTTCTGGTCGCCCAGCACTTCGGTGAGCCGCTCGGTCAGGGTCATGAGCCGCTGGAGCAGCTGCGGCGCGCCGTTGAGCAATTCGCCTAATGCGCCTGGCTTGGTGGGGATCACCGGAACGCCCTCGGGACAGGTGGTCTCCGGATTCTCTTCAGGGCAGGTAATGGGCGGAGCGCCGCGCACGGCGCCATCGAGCTGGATCTCGGATGGCCCGGTCAGGCTGACACTGTTGATCGTTGCGGTCGTGCCCTGCAGGACCGGCGTGGCAGGATCGACGCTGATGCGCACGCGCACGAAGTCGGGATCTTTCTTCCACAGCTCGATCGATTTGATCTGGCCGGACGGCACGCCCGCGTAGCTGACGCCCGAGCCCTTGGCGAGACCGCCGACGGACTGTTTGAAGAAGATGTCATATTCGCGCTTATTACCTTCGCCGATCCGCGCGAACCAGAAGGCCGCGGCGATGGTGAGCGCAAGCATGGCCAGAACAACAGTGCCGACAAATACGTTGTTGGATCGCGTTTCCATTCAGTCCCTGCCGTTTTCTGCCGCCGTTATGGCGAGGGCGCCCAGCGCTGTCCATCTTGGAGCGTCGGTCCAAGTCCGGAGAACCATGGCGGCGCTCATGACGTCACGCGCCGTTCGAGCGCTGCATCGCCCGCCGCGGCGATCCGCCCGCGCGCGCCGTTGAAATATTCCTGTATCCAGGGATGATCGAGCGCGAGCAGCTCGGGAATGGTGCCCACGGCGATCACATGCTTGTCGGCAATGACCGCGACACGATCACAGATCGCGTGCAGCGTATCGAGATCATGCGTGATGAGAAAGATGGTGAGGCCGAGCGTCTGCTGGAGCGCGCGGGTATGCTCGTCGAAAGCGGCTGCACCGATCGGATCCAGCCCGGCGGTCGGCTCATCGAGGAAGAGTAGGTCGGGATCGAGCGCGAGTGCGCGCGCAAGGCCGGCGCGTTTGCGCATGCCGCCGGAGAGCTCGGAAGGATATTTAGGCCCGGCATCGGGCTGGAGGCCCGTCAGCAACACCTTGTAGCCTGCAATCTGCCTGCGCAGTTCAGAGGGCATGTCCGGATAATATTCGCGCAGCGGCACCTGAACATTTTCCGAGACGGTGAGCGTCGAGAACAAGGCGCCGCCCTGAAAGAGCACGCCCCAGCGCCCGCGGATCGCGATCTGCTCGGGATCTTCCTCATCGCGGTCCAGCATCTGCTCGCCAAAGACCGAAATGCTGCCTGCCTCTGGCCGCTGCAGGCCGATGATCGAGCGCATCAGCACGGATTTGCCGGTGCCCGATCCGCCAACCACACCCAATATCTCACCGGAACGGACATCGAGGTCGAGCCCGTCATGGACCACCTGATCGCCAAACCGGTTGACGAGGCCCCGGATCGAGATGGCGGGCATGGGCTCGCTCATATCCATCCGATCCATGTGAAGAAGACAGCGAAAAATGCGTCGACCACGATGACGAGGAAGATCGCCTGCACAACGGCAGCGGTGGTGCGCACGCCCACTTCCTCGGCATTGCCGCGCACTTGCAGCCCCTGGAAACAGCCCGCAATGCCGATGATGAGCCCGAAGACCGGCGCCTTGACGAGGCCGACATAGAGATCCGTGATCGGCACGACTTCGCGCAGGCGCTGGATGAATGTGACGGGCGGAATGTCGAGCGCGACGGCACACAGGAAGCCGCCGCCAATGATCGCGACGATCGAGGCATAGAAGCCGAGCAACGGCATCATGATGACCGAGGCGATGATGCGCGGCATGACCAGCGCTTCCATGGGTCGCACGCCGATGGTGCGCATGGCGTCGACTTCCTCGTTGAGCATCATCGTGCCGATCTGCGCGGCGAAGGCCGAGCCGGATCGCCCCGCGACCATGATCGCCGTCATGAGCACGCCCAGCTCACGAAAGGTGAGGCGGCCGACGAGATTGACGGTGAGAATTTCCATGCCGAACTGGCGCAACTGCACCGAGCCCTGCTGCGCAATGACGATGCCGATGAGGAAGCTCATGAGGCCGATGATACCGAGCGCCGACACGCCGACCACTTCGAGGCGCTGCACCACGGCGGTGTAGCGCAGGCGGTGGGGATGGCGAATGAGATGGCCGATCGTGATAACCACCGCGCCGAGAAAGCCGAGCAGGCCGATCATTGTGCTGAACGTCATGCGCACCGCCAGCCCGATCTGGTCGAGGATGCGGATCACCGGAGGCAGGTCTTTAGGCCCTTCTTCGGCCGGCACGTCGTTGCGCGCGACAACTTCGATCAGGCGCTCCGCATCGGCATTGGCGCCGGTGATGGTCGCCTCGCGATCCTGCGAGAAGCGGTGGATCACCCACGCGCCAATTGTGTCGAGATGCTCCACAGCGGAGAGATCGATCGCAGCAACCGGCCCGCTCAGCGCATTAAGACGCTGCGGCAGGTCGCCGAGATTGGCCAGCGACAGGTTTCCGGTTAGTGCAACCGTCCGCCCTGCGGCGTCGTCACGTTCAGTCAGATCGGCGGCCTGTGTCATGCAACGCGCACAGTGGCGCGGATTGGATTGCGCGGCAAGGCGATTTGCCCCATGCGCTCGGACAGGCCGAATAGCGAGATAGTATGAACCGCATCGCCATTTACGACATGGACAAAACGATTACAGAGCGTGCGACCTACGCCGCTTTCCTTGTTCATATGGCATTAGAACGTGCGGCGTGGCGATTGGTTCTCCTGCCCGCCGTTGGTATCGTCATGATCGGCTATGTATTGCGGCTGGTCACACGTGCGCGGGCCAAGGAATTGAATCAGGCAATGCTGATCGGCCGCCGGGTGCACCGCGCTTCGATCATGCCCGCGGTCGAGCGCTATGCCGACAAGGTGGTGGCGCGCAATATCCGCGCAGGCGCGCTGAGGCAGATCGCGGCAGACAAGGCTGCGGGCTACAAGCTCGTCCTGGCCTCGGCCAGTTACCGGCTTTATGTCGATCCGATTGCCCGGCGCCTCGGCTTCGATGCCGTGATCGCCACTGACCATTTCACGCAGGACATCGATTATATTCGCGCGCGCATCGCCGGCGATAATTGCTACGATATCGCCAAGCTGCGGATGATTGAGGCATGGATGGCGGAGAGGGACTTGGATCGGAACAAGACCCACATCCGCGCCTATAGCGACCATGTTTCGGACGCGCCTTTGCTGGCCTTTGCCGACGAAGGGTTCGCCGCCAATCCCCATGAGCCCCTTGAAGTGATGGCGAAGGAAAGAGGCTGGCCGATCCTGCGCTGGAGCTAATGGCTCAGTTGCGCAGCGCGACTTGGGCTTATCGCAATCCGATAACCGAGATCTGCCGCCCATAGCCGGGTTCGCCCAGATGGCATGACCGGCGATAGCTGTAGAAGCGCTCTGGCTGACTATACGTGTCCTCGTCCATGAGGCTGACGGTCCCGGCACCTGCTGCCGCAAGCCGCGCCGCGACATAGCCGCCAATATCGAACATGAGATGGCCCGCTTTGCCCTGGCCGAAGAAGCGGGCGTCTTCGCCATCGCGTGCCAGGAAGGGGTCGGCAAAGGCCTCGGTCACTTCATAGCTCGCCCGCCCGATGCATGGCCCGATCGCGCAGGCAATGGCGCTGCGCTCGGCGCCCAGCACGACCATCGCGTCCATCGTCGCTTCGCCGACGCCGTGGAGCGCGCCCTTCCAGCCCGAATGCGCCGCACCGATTATGCCGCGCGCTGCGTCGGCAAACAGGATCGGCACGCAGTCAGCCGCGAGCACGCCCAGCAGGAGGCCGGGCCGGTCGGTGACCAGCGCGTCGGCATTCGGGCGAGCATCGTCGGGTATCGGCGCGCTCACCGTCACCACATCGGGCGAGTGAACCTGATGCACAGTGACCAAGGTCGATCCGGGTAGCACCGCGTCACGCACCAGCTCGCGATTGCGCGCGATGGCACTGCGCTCGTCGTCCGATCCCCAGCCGACATTGAGCCCGGCATAAAGTCCGGTCGACACGCCGCCGCGCCGCCCGAGAAAGCCGTGCGGGACACCGTCCAGATTGGCCGAACGAAGAGCCTCGACACTCATGCCCATATCCTCATGAAAAGCCTGCGGGCATTGGCCAGTCCGCATGTCGCACCGACAGCGCCTTGAATAAACGACCCATGGCTTCCGGCGCGACCAGCCTGTGCCGCGCGGTCTCAATGTCCTGCGCCCCGGCAGGGTTGGCGCGGGCCAGCGCTGCTGCGCGCGCATCGATCCCGAGCGCTGTCAGATATGCGCCCTGCGTGACGCAGGGGCTGGGACGCAGACCATGAGCACGCGCGATCATGGCCAGCATGGCAAAATCGACATGGGCCGTGAGGTCGCGCGTTCCGGGCGCGTCCAGTGGATCGGCAAAAGCATGGGCAGTCATGGCCTGAAGCGTATCGCCCGCCGCCGGCCCCTCATAGCCATAATCGAATGCCAGCAATGCACCGCCCTGCGCGGCGATGCGGTCGGCCAGCGTGGCCATGATTGCCTCGGCTTCCGGGTTGCGCTCCACGATGGCGCCGAGCGGGGCATCGGACAGCGCCAGCGGGATTGCGTCCGCGCAGTCCGCTTCGCCGCGGAGAAAACGCCCATTCGCGACCATCCGCTCGCGCCAGCCAAGGCCTGTGCGCTCATATTGGCGGATTGGTAGCGCATCGAAAAATTCATTGGCCACGATGACCAGCGGGCGATCGACCGGCAGCGTCGCGACATCGTCATGCCATTGCGCATCCGGCACGGCGCCGCGTTGCTTCTCGCGCAGCACAGGGCTTGTCTCGACGAAATGCACGGGCGGATTGAGTCCGGCCTTGGCCATGGCGCGGCGGGCATCGGCTGCCAGTGTGCCCCGGCCCGGCCCGAGTTCGACATAGGCGAAGTCCGGCGCTCCGGCGCGCAGTGTCAGATCGGCGCACCAGAGCCCGATGAGCTCGCCGAACATCTGGCTGATCTCCGGCGCGGTGATGAAGTCGCCCGCGCGGCCCAGCGGATCGCGCCCGCCATAATAAGCGGCGTTCGCGTCGCGCATATAGTCATGGAGCGAAACCGGGCGACCGGCTTTGGCCTCAGGCGACACTTTCCGTACCGGCGATCGGCTCGATCTGATTGCGGCGGCTCTTCGCCGTTGCGACCAGATACAGACCGATGAGGATCATCGGCAGCGTCAGCCACTGGCCCATGTGGAGGCCGGTCCGCTCAGCAAATTCCATAAGCTGCGCATCCGCCTCGCGATAATATTCGACGCCGAAGCGCGCGGCGCCATAGCTGATCGCGGCGATGCCGAAGAGCTTGCCGGGATGGTAGCGGGCCTTGGTCTTCCAGAAGAAGAATGCGAGGATCGCGAACATGATCGGCCCCTCGAGGACCGCCTCATAAAGCTGGCTGGGGTGGCGCGGCATCGGCGGGAGCGGCGCATTGGGGAAGACGATGCCCCAGGGCACGGTCGTCACTTTGCCCCAAAGCTCGCCGTTCACGAAATTCGCAAGCCGCCCGAAGCACAGGCCGAATGGCACCACGCAGGCGATATAATCGCAGAATCGCAGGAAGGAGAGCTTCTCGTTTCGACACAGGAGCCAGATCGCGAAGAGCACGCCCAGCACGCCGCCATGGAGCGACATGCCGCCCTGCCAGAGCTTGAGCACGTCGAGCGGGTTTTTGAGAATATCGGGCTGGTAGAAGAGCACATAGCCCAACCGCCCGCCGACGATGATGCCGAGCGTCGCATAGAAGATGAAGTCGTCAGCATGGCGCCGCGCCATGGGCGCGCCGGGCTGGCGGATCAGCACCGTCAGGTACCAGTAGCCGATCAAAATGCCCGCCAGATAGGCGATGCTGTACCATTTGAGCTCGAAGGCCCCGATGGAGAAAATCACGGGATCGAGCCCGAGATCGGTGAACTGGATCGGTGCGGCAGCAGCGGCGAGAAGTGCGAGGTTCAAGTCATTATCCCCGGAGGTTTTGCGCTGCATAAAGCAACTGGCAGCCGAGACCAAGGCCGGAGACTGCGATGGCGGATCAAGGCGATCATGTCGTCCGCAAAGATGACGTCATGATGGACGCCAGCTTCTATGCGTCGATCCGTCCGCGCGCGCTGCGCAGGCCCGCTTCAGCGCTGGCGGCGAGCTGGCGCTTGAGCACTTCGGGCGGCGGCGCGATCAGGAAGCCGAAGCTCACATTGCCCTCGCGCGTCTCGACGACATGGTGCAGCTTATGCGCCTGCACGATCCGCTTCATATAGGGCGAGCGGGCGACGTAGCGGTGGCGCAGGCGCTGGTGAACGATGATGTCGTGAAAGCCCAGGTAGATCGCGCCATAGCCCGCGATCCCGGCGCCGACCGCAGTGGCCCAATTGCCCCAGCCCCATTGCACGCCGCCGAGCAGCAGCAGGATCGATGGTGCCGCGAAGATCACGAAATAGAGATCGTTGAGCTCCCAATTGCCTTTGCGCGGTCGATGATGGCTGGCGTGCAGGAACCAGCCCGGCCCATGCATGACCCAGCGGTGCATCACATAAGCGAAGCCCTCCATGAGAGCGATGGTGAGCAGGAAGAGGGCGATAAGTCCGATAAGGGGCATGGCCCAAGCCTATAGGCGCACGGGGGCAGACTGTGAAGCGAACTGGTCGAGCAGGGGGCACTGAAGCGAGGCAATTGGCCGCAGCATGGCTTGCCAAGCGGAGCGCGCGCGCTAGCATTGCGCCCATGATTGCTCTCCTCCGACTTCCTCGCCTCATGCTGCCGCTCGCCCTGCTGGCCGTGTCTTCGCATGCCATAGCGCAACGCTCCGAGGCGAAGATCCAGGCGGAGATCGAGGCGAAGCTCGCAGCAGAGTTGAAGGCAAATCCGCCAGCAGCCGCACCGACGGCCGCCGAGGCGCCCCCGCGGCCTGTGACGCCGGCTGTTACACCACCATCCACACCTGCCGCGCCCGCACCGCCTGCCCGCGTTTATCAGACAGTGCCGGTCATCCTCACGACCAGTATGGGACCGATCACAATCGCCGTGGAGGTGGAGCGCGCGCCGCTCACGGCCGCCAATTTCCTGCGCTATGTCGATCAGAAGCGGCTGGACGGCACGGTCTTCTATCGCGCCTTCACCTTCGCGCCGAATTTTCCCGATGTCGGGATGATTCAGGGCGGCACGCAGAATGATCCCAAGCGCATCCTGAAGCCCGTTGCGCATGAGCCCACGACGCAGACCGGCCTCACGCATGACAATGGCGCCGTCTCCCTCGCTCAGGGAGGCCCCGGCACGGGCACCGCCGATTTCTTCATCATCATTGGCGACATGAAGGCCCTGGACGCAAAGCCGGGTGATCCGGGCTTTGCCGTGTTCGGTCATGTCACGCAGGGCATGGATCTCGTGAGGGCGATTGCCGTTGCCCCGCGCAGTGCGACCAAAGGCATTGGCGCGATGAAAGGCCAGATGCTCGAGCCGACCATCACCATCGCGACGGCGCGCCGAGCTCCCGCACCCACACCGTAACGCCTAGTCGACCAAGGGAATCGGCTGGGGCGCGAGGCGTGCCCAGACCCGTCCTGCCAATCGCCGCCCATGTGCCAAGCCGAGCAGCGCGATGCCGAGCGGCACGGCGAGCGCGAGCAGGACAACGGCAAGGGCGAGCAATCCGTTGAGCAATGTCGAGGCAAAGCTCAGGGCCGCCTTGGTGGTGCGATCGATGCTGAGGCCGGGCATGTAGCCGTCCGTCGAATAGATGAAGTGCATCGGCGTGGCGTCGATCAGCGTGCGCGTCTCGCGTTCCTCCCGTGTGGCGCTTTGCTCGAAACTGCGCTGGGCTGCGAGTTGCTCCGTGAGGTCGCGTGCGACGGCGGGCGGCGTGGCGCGGTCGGCCAGTGCCTTTTCCAGCCGGGCGCGTTCAGCGCGTGCCAGCGTGAGAGATTCGGCGCTCGATTGAAGGGCGCGGCTCTGGTCGACGCCGCCAATCTGGACATCGGCCAATGTGCCGCGTGCCGCTTCGACCGCCGCGGCTGCGTCCTTGCCGAACTTGCGTGCGATCTCCGGCGCCAGCACCACCGACAGGTCGGCGCGCGCCCGGTCATTGCCGGAGCGCTGATAGCGAACCCCCGTGATGCGGCAACGCGCCAGGCCCAGTGCTTCGCAGGCCGCTGCGTGCTTTTCCTGCACTGCGGCGATGTCGCCCGCCGCGAGCGCGAAGCGATAGGCATAGCTGAAGGCGACATTGGGCGCAGCGCTCGGCGCAATGTCCGGCGTGCCATCCTCACTGGAAACATCATTGCCGCCGGCGAAATCATTGTCCTGCTTGCTGCAGGCGGTGAGGGCAGTGCTGGCGGCCAATATAGTGACCAGCAGAGTGGGCGTCAGGCGCATCATCCATCTCCCTATTCTACTCAAGTAGAATGGTAGAGATGTATCATTCCGCAGGCCCGTCAACGACGAAGCGAGGCAGGCGTGCGATGAGTGCCATAGAAAAGGGGCCGCAACCCTAAGGCGCGGCCCCTCTTTTTTACCAGTCGCCGGTCCCACACCGGCAACTGGACTTTATTAGAATGCTGCGGTGAGCGAGAAGACCACGCCGCCGTCAACGCCGCGCGAAGCAGGCTTGATGTCGGTGTCAACGTAGGAGACGCCGAACGTCAGGTTGCGCCACGTTGCGGTCGCGCCGATCGAATAATCCCAGGTGTTGCCCTTGGTGTTCGACCAGTCGAGCGTCGCGTTGGCAGGGAAAGCGTCGCTGACAGCATAGCCGACATGTGCGTTCAGGCCGATCGGGGTGTTCGGGATCGCGATCGAAGGCTCAGCATGGAAGTAGAACGAGCTGGCCTTGCCAGTGCCTGTCTTCAGGTTGCCGAGTGCGTCCTGTTCCCAAGCGTAGTTCACGCCGACCTTGACGGTCGCCGGACCGACGGCGCCGGTCAGGTTCACGTAGGGCTCGTAGAAGTCGGTCGGCGAGTAAACGCCGCCGCTGTGCTTGGGGTAGAGATAGTAGAGCAGGCCGATGTCAGCCGTGACGCCGGGAGCGATTTCCTTGGCATAGCCAGCGAAGAGATCGATTTCGGCGCTGCCGGCGAAATTGACGCTCGAACCCCAGGTGCCGACATAGAAGCCGCTGTCGTGGTTGAGAGTCACGCCAGCCTGAACGGCTGCGTTCTGGCCCGACTGCGAAACGCCACGGAAGCGATAGTCAGTGACCAGCGCAGCGCTGCCCGTGATCTTGATCGACGATTCAGCTTCGTCCTGAGCGAAAGCCGGTGTCGCGAGTGCGATGAGAGAGACGGCCGAGAGGCCGAGAATGGACTTGCGCATTGGGTGTACCCCTTTTTGATATTGAAAAACGCGATCGTCCCGCCTGCGTCGCCGGCGATCGCTTCCTTTGTGTCCGCGGCCTGCGCGGTCGAGCGAGCTGTCCAGCGGACGTCGTCAAATTGCAGATCGATGGTGCGACGCACAAGTAAAATCGTCACTCACGATGCTGCAATGCGCAACATTGTTGCCATCATGCAACGCCGGGCCTTATCGGTCCGTCCCGTTCATGTGTGAGCAATCAAAGGCTTGGGCGAGGTCGGCGATGAGATCGGCAGGGTCTTCAAGGCCGACGCTAAAGCGTACAATCGAGCCGCGTTCTCCCCAAGATGTTGCAGTGCGCATGCGGGCTGGATCAACCGGCAGTGCCAGGCTTTCAAAGCCGCCCCAGCTATAGCCGATACCAAACAAGGTAAGTGCATCGACAAATGCAACACGTGCTGTGTCGGACTCATCCGCAAGCTCAATCCCGAACAGGCCGGACGCGCCGGAAAAATCGCGCGCCCAATATTCATGGCCGGGGCAGGCGGGCAACGCGGGGTGCAGGACGCGGCGCACTTCGGTGCGCGTCTCCAGCCAGCGCGCGATCTCCAGTGCGCTCTCGCCCTGCCGCCGCAACCTTATGTCGAGCGTGCGCAGGCCTCGTGAGGCCAGCCATGCGTCGTCCGGGCTCGCCATCTGCCCCAGCGCCAGCGTGCGCTTCCGGACCGCTGGCCAGGTCGTCGCATTGGCCGTCACCGAGCCCAGCATCACATCGCTATGGCCGACAATATATTTGGTGCAGGCCATGATCGAGATGTCCACGCCCAGCGTCATGGCGGGCAAGAGCAGCGGCGTCGCCCATGTATTGTCGATCAGCGTGACGATCCCGCGCGCCTGAGCGGCTGCGACGATCGCCGGCACATCCTGGACCTCGAACGTGAGGCTGCCGGGGCTTTCCATGAAGATCGCCCGCGTCCGCTCCGTGCAAAGCGACGCAATGTCCGCCCCGATCAGCGGATCATAATAGACCGTCGAGACGCCGAACTCCTCGAGGAAGCCATCGCAGAAGGCGCGGCTCGGCCCATAGGCGCTGTCGACCATGAGCAGCTCGTCGCCGGGCTTGAGCACTGCAAGCAGGGCCGTGGCAATTGCGGCGACGCCGGAGGGATATAGCATCGTCCCCACCGCTTCCGGCTCCATCTGCGTGATCGCCTCGGCGAGGCTCCAGGCCGTGGGTGTGCCGCGCCGCCCATAATAGAGTTCATGCGGATCGGGCCGCGCTTCGGCGGCGCGCAGATGCGCGACATCGTCATACAGGATCGTGGAAGCGCGCCACACCGCAGGATTGACGATCCCGCCCTTGCGATCGGGCAGCCCGGTCCATTCGCTCCGCCGCCCGGCTTGTGCGAGCCGCGTGGCGGGGGTGAGATCCTTGTCGTTCTTCTTGCTCATGCCGGTCCGGTCGCCTTGGGTGTGTCGGGGTCAGCGCCCCATTCGGACCAGCTGCCGTCATAGATGGTCACATCATTCTTGCCGATCAGCGCCGCGCCGAACAGCAGGTTGCAGGCTGTGACGCCGCTGCCGCAGGTCATCACGAGCGGCCGGTCCAGATCGACGCCGGCCTCTGCAAAACTCTCGCGCATGGCCTCGCCGCGCTTCCAGAGCCCGTCTGCGCCGATCATCTTGCCGGTCGGAAGATTGACCGATCCGGGAATATGCCCCGAGGCCATGCCGGGCCGTGGCTCCGGATCGTCTCCGGTAAAGCGGGCCGCCCCGCGCGCATCGACAATTTGCGCCGCGCAATTCGTCAGATTGGCGAGCATATCCGCCTTGTCCTTCACCCAGCCGTGATTCTTGTCGGCGGTGAAGATGGCCGGAACGGGCGCCGGAGCGTCCCCGCTTTCGGTCGGCCGCTCCTCGGCAATCCACTGGGCCAACCCGCCATCGAGAACCGCGACATGCTGCGCGCCGAACAACCGAAACAGCCACCAAGCCCGGCCCGAACTGTTCAGCGGCGAATTGTCGTAAATGACGATGCGGTCGCGCTCGCTGATGCCCAGCGCGCCCACATAAGCGGCAAACTGCGCGTTGCTCGGCACCATTGAGGGGCGCGGATCGTCGCCATCCTTGAGATTCGAGAGATTGAGGAACTGCGCGCCGGGGATATGCGCAGCCACATATTCCGCCTGTGCGTCGCGCGGAGTGCCGGGCAGGAAGCTGGTCGCATCCAGAACATGCAGGCCCGGCGCGCCAAGCTCTCCGGCCAGCCATTCGCAACTCACGAGCATGTCCATCTGCAAATCCATGGCCTCCGTCTCTCGGCCCGCGTCCACATTGACGCAAGGGGGTTCGCGCCGCGCCAGAATCATATTAAAGGCCGCGCCATGACACTCAAGCATCCGCTCACGCATCTGGGCCAGACGAGTGCGCTTCCGGCATCGCCCGAAGAAGCCGTGCTCGACTATGTGCCCAATCCTCGCCCCGGCACGCCTTATCTGGTGCGCTTCTCCGCGCCGGAGTTCACATCGCTCTGCCCCATCACGGGCCAGCCGGACTTCGCCCATCTCGTTATCGACTATGTCCCCGGCGAGAGCATCGTCGAATCAAAGTCGCTCAAGCTGTTCCTGAGCAGCTTCCGTAATCACGGTGCTTTCCACGAGGATTGCACGGTGGGCATCGGCCAGCGGCTGTTCGACGAGATGAAGCCGCAATGGCTGCGCATCGGCGGCTACTGGTATCCGCGCGGCGGCATCCCCATCGACGTCTTCTGGCAGTCCGGCGAGCCGGTGCCGGGCGTATGGCTGCCCGATCAGGCTGTGCCGGGCTATCGCGGCCGGGGCTAGTCGCCGTCCTGCTGCGGCCGGCCAAAGAACAGGACATGACCGTCAGGATCTGACAGCTCGAAGCCGCGCAGGCCGTCGCTGCTGTTTCTGACGGCCTGATCGAAGCGGACATTGCGGCCGGCAAATTCTGCAGCCAGCGCCGCCGGGTCGGGCGTGTAGCAATAGGCGTCCCAGCGCAGATGCGGGTGCAGGGTGGAATTGGGCGCGGGCGCGATGCCGTCCTGCGATTTCACGAACAGCATGGCGCCTTCGCGGTGCAGGATCGCGAAGAAGGGATCAGGCGCGCCTTCGGCATGGACGACCGTGAAGCCGAGCCGGTCGCGATAGAAGTCGATTGCGATGCCCACGTCAGTGACCACGAAGAAGGGGGACATGCCCCCGATGGATCCCTGCGTCATGCGGCCGCTATTTGAACAGGCTGCCGAGGACGCCGCGCACCAATGCACCGGCAATTCCGCCGCTGCCCTTGCGCGTCGTCCCGCCGAAAATCGCGCGACCGACCTCATTGGCGACCTGACGCCCCACGGATGAGGCCGCCGAGCGGGTGGCGGACTGCACTGCGCGACCCAGAACGCTCGGCTTGGCCGCCTCACGTGCGGCTGCGGCATCGAGGCGGGCCTGCTCCTTCAGTTGCAGTTCCTGTTGCTTCGCTTCGATCTTGGCTTGCTCGGCCGCAGCCTTGTCGGCGACTGCCTGCGCCTTGGCAGCGTCTGCTGCTGCCGCAGAAGCCTTGCCGCGCGCCTCAAGAATCTCCTCGGCCGATTCGCGGTCGATCTCGGTGTCATATTTGCCGGCGACCGGAGAAATGGACTGGATGATCGCGCGCTCCTTGGGCTCGAGCGGCCCCAGTCGCGAGCGGGGCGGCGCGATGAGCGTGCGCTGGACGATGGACGGCGAGCCATCTTCCTGGAGCAGGGAGACCAATGCCTCGCCGACTTTCAGTTCGATGATCGCGCTCGCGACATCGAGGTCTGGATTGATGCGGAACGTGTCGGCAGCGGCCTTGATTGCCTTCTGGTCGCGCGGGGTGAAGGCGCGCAGGGCATGTTGCACGCGATTGCCGAGTTGCGCCGCGACAGCTTCGGGCACGTCGATCGGGTTTTGCGTCACGAAATAGACGCCCACGCCCTTGGAGCGGATGAGGCGCACGACCTGTTCGATCTTGTCGGTCAGCGCCTTGGGCGCGTCGGTGAACAGCAGATGCGCTTCGTCGAAGAAGAAGACGAGCACCGGCTTGTCGGGATCGCCCACTTCCGGAAGCGTCTGGAACAGCTCGGAGAGCAGCCAGAGCAGGAAGGTCGCATAGAGCTTGGGGCTCTGCATCAGCTTGTCTGCGGCGAGCACGTTGACATAGCCGCGCCCCTTCTCGTCCACCTGAAGGAAGTCGTGAATGTCGAGCGCAGGCTCGCCGAAGAATCGCGCACCGCCCTGCGAATCGAGCTGGAGCAGCTGGCGCTGGATCGAGCCGACACTGGCCTTGGTCACATTGCCATATTTCGCCGAGAGGTCGTCGGCATGCTCGGCGCAATAGAGCAGCATGGCCTGCAGATCGTCGAGATTGAGAAGCAGCAGGCCCTCTTCGTCGGCGAAGCGGAAGGCGATGTTGAGTACGCCTTCCTGCACCTCGTTGAGGTCCATCAGCCGCGCGAGCAGCAGTGGCCCCATGTCGGAGATGGTCGTACGGATCGGGTGGCCCTGCTCGCCGAACAGATCCCAGAAGATCACCGGATTATCGGCATAGCTATAATCGGTCATGCCGATTTCGGCGGCGCGAGAGGTCAGCTTGTCCGCATTTTTCGCGGTCGGAGAGCCGGCCATGGCAATTCCGGCCAGATCGCCTTTCACGTCGGCGACGAAGACTGGAACGCCGCGCGCCGAAAAGCTCTCGGCAATGCCCTGCAATGTCACGGTCTTGCCGGTGCCGGTCGCGCCCGCAATGAGGCCATGGCGATTGGCGCGGCGCAGGACGAGATTCTGTGGCTGGCCGCCGGTCTTGGTCTCGCCAAGGCCGATGAAAATGGACGTTTCGTCGCTCATGAACCGGAACCCTCTCCTGCTGAGCATCGAGTTAGACAG
>Ga0247738_10000216_pt1 | contig 24269 bp, 20 predicted proteins | sample UWRJL013104B2_FD_180936 | JGI IMG/M metagenome (GOLD analysis project Ga0247738, IMG submission 180936) | Plant litter microbial communities from Arlington Agricultural Research Station in Wisconsin, United States - UWRJ-L013-104B-2 | ecosystem: Environmental > Terrestrial > Plant litter >...
GAACAGGCTGCCCAGCGAGGTGATCGAGTCTTCGTCGTCGTAGCCGATGTCGGCCGTGCCACCTTGCACGAAACCCAGGTCGGCTTTGCCGGTGCGCAGCAGTTCGAGGTTGGCAGACGAGCCCTCAGAGGGCAGCAGCTCCACCGTGATGCCGTTGCGCGCGAGCGCCTCGGCATAGCGCTTGCCGAACTCGTCGTAGGCACTTTGAGCCGGGCCGGTGGCCAGCACCACGCGGTCGGGCGGGTTGGGTTTGAGCCACCAATAGGTGAAGCAGAGCAGGGCGACCGTGAGGACGGCGAACGGGCCGGCAGACAGCAGCATCTCGCGCAGAGAGAGCAGGGTGTATCGCAGGGTCTTTGGCATGGCGAGACATTAGCATGCCGCCCCCCTTGCGCTTGTTGTGACAGGATGTTCGAGCGGTGCCCGCTTTTCTCCAGGCGGAATTCTCCCAATCTCGCTTTGACGCCCTCGAGTGCGCTTCCTACGATGCATTCCAGTCTGTCTGTTGAGCAGACCCGAATGGAGACACCATGAAAGAATCTCTCAGCCGCCGCCCGGGCGGCGCGCTGCTCGCTTGCTGCGCTTTTGCGGCTTCCCTCGCGTGCGGTGCTGTGCATGCGCAGCAGGACTTCCCCAGCCGGAACGTGACCCTCATGGTCGGTTATGCCGCCGGTGGCGCGATCGACCAGTCGGCCCGTCTCGTGGGCCAGGCACTTGCTGCCCAATGGGGGCAGTCGGTGATCGTCGAGAACCGCGCCGGCGCCAACGGCACCATCGCCGCAGCGGCGGTGGCCAGCGCCAAGCCCGATGGCTACACCCTGCTGGTCACGGCCACCAGCCACACGCTCAACAAGTTCGTGGTCAAAGGGCTGCGGTACGACGTCGAAAAATCGTTTGCGCCGATTGCACTCACCGTCGACGTGCCGAACGTGCTGGTGGTCAACGCCGCGTCACCCTATCAGAACGTGGGGCAGCTGGTCGCGGCCATGCGCGCGAAGCAGAAGGCGTTCAGCTACGCCTCCCAAGGCGTCGGGGGCATTCCGCACCTGGCCGGCGAGATTTTCAAGCTGCGCACCGGCACCGACATGCTTCACGTGCCCTACAAGGGCGCTGCACCGGGCATGACCGACCTGGTGGGCGGTGTTGTCGACATGTCGTTCCCATCACCCGGATCCATCACCGCCTTTGTGACGGCGGGAAAACTTCGCCCGCTGGCGGTCACTTCCAGCCAGCGCTTCCCCCACCTCAAGGACGTGCCCACCTTCGCCGAGGCCGGCATCGCCGACTTCACCATCGGCACCTGGCACGGTGTGCTCGCGCCGGCCGGCACGCCGCCGGCGATCGTCTCGAAGATCAACGCCGACATCAACGCGATCATCCAGACGCCCGAGTTCCGCGATGCCCTGGCCAAGCAGGGCAACGTTGCGGCTCAACCGGTGACGCCGGCGCAGTTCAGCGCCAAGCTCTCGGGCGAGCTCAAGGCCTTCGAGGCGGTGGCGGCGAAGATCGACCTGAGCGCCAACTGAGGCGCGAGGCTGGCTGCAGCGCGCAGCCTGTGGTGCTCAAGCCCGAGCGACACCCGCGCGCTGCTGCAACCGGAAGACACGCACCGCGTCGTTCATCACCTGCGCCTGAGCCTGCAGGGAGCCCGCAGCAGCGGCCAGTTCTTCGACCATGGCCGAGTTTTGCTGGGTCACCGAGTCGAGCTGCCCCACGGCCTGATTGATCTGGCCCAGGCCCAGGGCCTGCTCTTGCGTGGCATGGGTGATGTCGGCGATCAGGCCGTTGACCTGTTCGACCGACTGCACCACCTCGGTCATGGTCTTGCCGGTGCTGTGCACCAGCTCGCTGCCGGCGGCCACCTGGTCGGTGGATTCATCGATCAGCGCCTTGATCTCCTTGGAGGCCGTCATGGTGCGCTGGGCCAGGCTGCGCACCTCGCCCGCCACCACCGCGAAGCCGCGGCCCTGCTCGCCCGCCCGCGCCGCTTCCACGGCGGCGTTCAAGGCCAGGATGTTGGTCTGGAAGGCGATGCCGTCGATCACGCCGATGATCTCGCTGATGCGGTTGGACGAGCGGCTGATGTCGTCCATGGTGTTGATCACGCGCGCCATGGCGTCGTTGCCTTCGCGCGCCACCGTGGCCGAGCGTTGCGACAGCACCGAGGCCTCGCGCGATGCGTTCGCGCTCTGCTGCACCGTGCTGCTGAGTTCTTCCACCGAGGCGGCGGTCTGCTCCAGGCTGCTGGCCTGCGACTCGGTGCGTGAGGACAGGTCCTGGTTGCCGGCGGCGATCTGGCTGGACGCGACCTGCACGCCCTCGACCTCGTGGCGCACGTCGGCCACCACGGCTTGCAGGTTCACGTTGAGCTGGTTGAGGGCTTTCGTGAGTTCGCCGAACTCGCCGTTGGCGTGGCCATGAAAACGCGCGGAAAGGTCCCCCGCCGCCATCTGGTTGGCAAAGGCCACGGCGCGGTGCAGCGGTGTAAGCACCTGGTGGCGCAGCAGCAGTGCCGTTGCCCAGGCCACGACCAGCAGGGCCACGCCGGTGCCGATGTGCGCCGCCATGCCCTGCGGTGCCATGAGTTCTCCTGCGAGCAGACCGACAGCCGCCATGCCCACCAGGGAGAGCAGCATGCGCTTGCCCAGCGTGAGCCGGGCCATTTGCTGCAACCGGCCCGGGAAGCCGGTGCGCACGACTTGCCCCTGCTGCAGCGAGAGGGTGGTGTGGCCGTTCTCGCGTTCGGACCGCATGCGGGCGTAGAGCGCCTCGGCTTGCTGCACCTGTTCGCGGGTGGGGGCTGTGCGCACCGACATGTACCCCACCGTCTGGCCGTTCTCCAGCACCGGGGTGGCGTTGGCCTCCACCCAGTAGTGATCGCCGTTCTTGCGGCGGTTTTTGACCAGCGCCGACCATGGCGAACCGCTGGCCAGGGTGGCCCACATGTCCCGGAAAGCCTCGGTTGGCATGTCGGGGTGGCGCACGATGTTGTGCGGCTGCCCCATGAGTTCATCGCGGTCAAAACCGCTCACGGCCACGAAGGCCGGGTTGCAGTAGGTGATTCGGCTTTGCAGGTCGGTGGTGGAAACCAGCGTGACCCCCTCGGGGATCACGAATTCGCTGTGGGTGACGGGCAGGTTGTTGCGCATAGGATCGTCATCGGCAATTCCGGCCGAAACCCAAGGGGAAAAGCACAACCACCCGCCCGCAACGGTGTCGGTTTGATGTAGATCAAACCGCCCGCTCGCGGCCGGCTCAGGGCGCCGGTTCGAGGCTCAGCACGGTGTAGGTGCCATTGAGCTTGTCGGCGGTGAAACGTACCTTGTCGCCCGCCTTCACTTTGGTGAGCAGGGCCGGGTCGCGCGCCTGGAACACCATGGTCATGGGCGGCATGTCCAGGTTCTTGATTTCGCCGTGCTTGAGTGTGATCTTGCCCGCAGCCGTGTCGACCTTGCGCACCTCGGCCTCGCTGGCCGGCAGAGTCCCGGCCGCATCGCCCGAGGTCGGCTTGAAGCCACCGGCGCCCGCGCCCGCGTGGCGCTGGAACACGCGCGAGCTCCCGTCGCGCTGCACCAGCAGCACGTCGTAGGCATCGCGGCGGTCGCCGTACACCGGGCCATCCATGCCCGGGCTGCCCACCGGCATGCCAGGCACGGCCAGGCCGATTGCATCGGGCTTCTCGGCAAGCAGGCGGCGGATCTCGCCGGCCGCCACGTGGCCTTCGACCACGTAGCCACCGACCAGGGCGGTGTGGCACGAGCCGTATTTGGCGGGCAGACCCAGGCGCTGACGCACGGCGGTGTTGCCGGTGTCGAAGACCTGGACCTGGAAGCCGTCGGCGCGCATCAGCGCGATCCAGTCGTTGCAGCAGCCGCAGTTGGGGTCTTTCCAGACCTGCAGTGGAGGAGGGGTTGCGCTCGATTGCGCGAATGCGCTGGCGCCGGCCAGGGACAGGCCGATCGCGGCGCTGAGCAGATGTCGTCTTTGCATGGGATGCTCCTGAAGGATGGGCGTCAGGCCTTGGGCTTGACGCGGATGGTGCCACGCATGCCGGCTTCGAAATGGCCGGCGATCAGGCAGGCGAACTCGAAATTGCCGGGCCGATTGAAGGTCCAGACGATGTCGCCGGTCTTGCCGGCGGGCACGTGGGCCATGTAGGGCTCGTCGTGTTCCATGCCGGGGTGTTTTTTCATCATTTCGGCATGGGCCTGCAGGTCCGCCGCAGTGCCGAGCACGATCTCGTGCATCACCTTGCCCTTGTTGACGGCGCGCAGGCGCAGCGTCTCGCCTTCGCGCACTTCCAGGTGGTTGGGGCTGAGCTTCATGTCGTCGGTCATGCGGATGTCCACCGTGCGCGTGGCGGCGCCGGGGTCGCCCGCGATGCCCCAGGGCTTCTGTTCCTTCACCACTGCACTGGCGGCTTTGCCGTGTTGGTCGCCGTGCGCGCGCGCGGCGGGCAGGGACAGTGCCCAGGGCAGGGCGAGCAGGCTGAGCTGGAACTGGCGGCGGTTGGTCGTTGGCGTTTTCATGGTGGGTTCCTTTCAATGGTGTCCGTGGGCTGGGCTTGCATCGGCGGCGGGTTTGCGCACCGTGGCGTTGGCGGGTGGGTTGGGGGTGGCCGGGGCCGGCCGCGTGGCGGTGGGCGCAGTGCTGGTGTCGACCAGCCGGGCCTGCGTGCCCGCCGGCATGGCGTAGGCGCCAGGATCGCTGTAGTCGCCGGCCTTCTGGTCGGCGCGCACCTTGAGCGTGGTGAACATGCCGCCCATCTCGATCGGGCCATAGGGGCCGGTGCCGGTCATCATGGGGAAGGTGTTGGCAGGCAGTTCCATCTGCATCTCGCCCATGTCGGCCATGCCGCGCTCGCCCATCACCATGTAGTCGGGCGAGGCCCGCTGCAGGGGCTTCACCAGGCCCCGGTGATCGGCGCCGATCATGGTGGGCACGCTGTGGCCCATGGCGCCCATGGTGTGGTGGCTCTTGTGGCAGTGCATGGCCCAGTCGCCCGGCTCATCGGCCACAAACTCGATCTGCCGCATCTGGCCCACGGCCACGTCGGTCGTCACCTCGGGCCAGCGCGAGCCCTTGGGCGTGGGACCGCCGTCTGTGCCACTCACCTCGAACTCGACGCCGTGAATGTGGATCGGGTGGTTGGTCATGGTGAGGTTGCCCACCCGCACCCGCACGCGCTCGCCCAGACGGGCCACCAGCGGCGTGATGCCAGGGAACACGCGGCTGTTCCAGGCCCAGATGTTCTGCTCCAGCATGGTGTTGACCTGTGGCGTCATGCTGCCGGGCTCGACGTCGAACGCGTTGAGCAGGAAGCAGTAGTCGCGCTGCACTTCGTCGATCAACGGGTGCTTCTGCCTCGGGTGCGTGACCCAGAAGCCCATCATGCCCATCGCCATCTGCACCATCTCGTCGGCGTGCGGGTGGTACATGAAGGTGCCGGGCCGGCGCGCGGTGAACTCGTAGACGAAGGTCTTGCCAGCCGGAATGGCCGGCTGGTTCAGGCCGCCCACGCCATCCATGCCATTGGGCAGGCGCTGGCCGTGCCAATGGATGGTGGTGTGCTCGGGCAGGCGGTTGGTGACGTACAGGCGCACGCGGTCACCTTCCACCACCTCGATGGTCGGTCCGGGGCTCTGGCCGTTGTAGCCCCACATGTTGACCATGAAGCCGGGTGCCACTTCGCGCACCACGGGTTCGGCCACCAGGTGGAATTCCTTCACGCCGTTGTTCAGGCGCCAGGGCAGGGTCCATCCGTTGAGCGTGACCACCGGGTTGTAGGGCCGGCCCGCGCCAGTCACGCCCGGTGGCAGCCAGGGCGCGGCGGTGTCGGCCGAGGTCTGCTGCACGGCTTCTGGCAAGGCGGCGAGCGCCACGCGGCTCACGCTGGCGGCAGCGACCGCCGTGGCGGCCGCGCCGGCAAAAAAATGTCGTCGGTTGAGGGGGGTGCTCATGTCAGTGTCCTGCGGCGCTGGCCGTGCCATTGCCGGATGAAGAAGGGGGGGTGTCGGGGCCGGCGTAGTCGGCTCCCGCGAGCAGGGCCTGCCAGTCGGCCTGGGCGAGCCAGTAGGCGCGGCGCGCCTGCAACGCCGCATCGAGCGCGCCCATGCGTTCGCGGGCGCTGGCCAGCAGTTCCCAGGTGCTTTGCAGCATGCCGTTGTAGCGCAGCTGGGTCTCCTGCTCCAGGGCGATTTGCAGTTGCGCCACCACGCTTTGCGCGTGCTGAGCGCTGGCATGGCGCAGCTGCAGCGCGGTCCAGGCCTGGCGCGCCATGGAGCGGCGTTCGGCCGCCTGCCGCAACAGCGCCGCTTCTGCGCTCACGGCGCGCTCCAGTGTGTGGTCGCGCAACAGACTCAGGTTGTCGATGTGGGGCGGCGCAGAGCTCGCGTCGGTCAGGGTGCCCAGCGCTGCGTCCACCGCCTCGTTCCATTCCTTTCGGCGCGCCTCCGATGCCGGGGCAATGTCGCGCCCGGCGAGCAACCGGGTCTGCGCCAGCATCGGATGGCTGCGCAGCACGGTGGCTTCCAGCGTGACCTCGCTCGCGCTCTCGCCGGGCGAGGGTTTCGCGGGCAGTTCGGGCAGGCCGGCAGGCAACTGCCCGCCGAGTTGTGCGACGGCTTGCGCGTCCCACAGGCCCAGCAAGCGGGCCAACCGCTCTTGCGCGGCCAGGGTGGCGCCGCGCGCTTCCACGCTGGCCTGCCAGGCGCTGGCCTCGATCAATTGCTCGCGCATCTGCCGGGCCTGGCTCCAATTGCCCGCCACCACCATTCGCCGACCCAGTTCGCTGCCGGTGCGCGTGGCGTCCAGCACCTCGGCCAGCAGGCGCTCGCTCTGGCGCGTGGCCACGGCGTCGATCCAGGCGCGTTGCAGGTCTCGCACATGCGCCGCATAGGCCACGGTCACCTGGCGGCGAACCAGGGGGTTCATGTCGGCGTGCGTGAAGAGCTCGGGCCGGTGCCGCAGCGACAACCTCAGCGCCTGTGCGAAGTCCAGGCCTGGTCCACGTCGGGACTCGGATCGGTTTTCACTCGCCTGGGTCGACTCCCAGCGAAGCAGGTCGGCGTGGCCGCGTGGAAACTCGGCCACGCGCTGGTTGGCGCGTTGCCAGATGGCGCGTGCCGCTGCGATGTCGGTGGGCAACGCGGGCAGGTCGGCGTGGCCCGTGGGCGGCAGCACCAAAAGCGGTGCGGTGGCGGGGCGGGCCGGATCGGCCGCGCCCAGTGCATCAAGGGGTTGGGCGTGGGCCGATGCCAGGGCAAGGGCGCAGCCAATGAACAGGCCGGCCCGCGCGCGGGTGGGCCCAGGTGGCGACGTTCGCCAGAAAAGGGTCATGGAAATCTCCTGAAAACACAAACCAGCGCCCATCGCGCGCCCCTCATCGGGCGGCGGCGGACGCACCTCGGGTGTGTGCGCTCAGGAAATGGGTGGCTTGATGCCCCGGTGTGGCTCGGAGCTGACGAAGTGCTCGGCCGGTGGCGTGAGCATGCCGTGCAGTGCGGGCAGGGCAGGCACGTCGGGCGCAGAAAGTGCCATCGCCGGGCCGTTGCAGACCTCGCAGCTCTTGTGCGTGTGTTCGCCGCCGCCGTCTTGCATGCCGGCGCTGTGATCGGTCGTGCTGGCCGCGCTGTGGTCATGACCATTGGCGTGGTCGGTGTCCATTGCGTGACCTGTGCCGGACGCCGTCTGGTGCATGGCCTGCGCCGGTGCGGTCAGCATCGCCAACGCCATGGCGTCACCCATCCAGCCGCGAATCGGCAGCAAGGCGATCATGAGGGCGAGCAACAAGTGGCGCATGGCCTGGAATGATACGGCGTGGGCCGATTTGGTTCCCGGGATCAGGGCAACTGAGGCGCAACGCCGAAGCGGGGTGGTGGTGAAGGAAGGATCTCTTCCACCGGTTCAGGGGCCTTCGCCGCGCGAGGAAGCACCTGCGGCGGGAGCGCCATGCCGCGCGCCTGCATCACGCTGCGCAGGCGGTCGGGGTAGTCGGTGATGATGCCGTCCACCCCCCAGTCGATCAGGCGCGCCATGTCCTGCGTCTCGTTGACCGTCCAGGGGATCACGCGCAGCTCCAACGCGCGGGCGCGCTGCAGCAGGTGCTGGTCGATGTCGTTGAAGTTGGGCGACCAGAGCTTGCCGCCGGCGGCGGCCACCATGCCCGGCACGTCCTCGAAATCGGCCAGCCGCAGGCCCGCCGTCCAGTCGCTGTTTTTCAGGGTGGAGCGGGACGACAGGTAGGACAGCGGCATGCCGGGCGCGAGCTGGTTGGCCACTTTCTGGATGCGCCAGTCAAAACTCTGCAGGCCCACGCGCTGGGTCATGCCGTGGGCCTTGATCACCGCCAGCACCGCGCGCACGAAAGTCTCGGGGTTGGGCGATTCGTCCGGGCGGCCAGGGTTGATCTTGAGTTCGATGTTGAAGCGCACCTGGTGGGCGCCGAGCTGGCGCGCGCGCTCGAACAGCGCGGCCAGGGTGGGAATGCGTTGGCCGTCCTGCGCCTGCTGTTCGGCGAAATCGCGCGCATAGCGGCTCGCCGGGTTGATGCGGCCCACGTCCCAGGCGGCGATCTCGGCCAGCGTGAGGCGGTGGAAGGGCTGGCCGCGCGCTTGCAGCCAGCGGCCGTCTGCGTCGCGTGTGAGGTCGGGGTTGGGGGCGATGTCGTGCGAGATCACGGGCACGCCGTCGGCACTGAGCACCACGTCAAGCTCCAGCGTGCTCACGCCAACGGCCAGTGCGCGCTCGAAGGCCGCCAGGGTGTTTTCAGGCGCCAGGCCGCGCGCGCCCCGGTGGCCTTGCACGTCGAACGCGAGCGCGGCGCTCGCGCACCACAGCGAGAGGCCCAGAGCGGTGGTGCAGCTCCAGCGGATCCAGGTCAGGCGTTGCACGCCCTGCAGGGGATGTTCGTTCATGGGGGCAGTCTGACAGCCTCCCATGTCCGATGCAAGACAACTCAATGCCCGAGGATTTTGGAGAGGAAATCCCGGCTGCGTTCGTTCTGGGGGTGGGTGAAAAACTCGGTCGGCGTGTTCTGCTCGACGATCTGACCCTGGTCCATGAAGACCACGCGATCGGCCACCGCTTTGGCGAAGCCCATCTCGTGCGTCACGCAGATCATGGTGATGCCCTGGTTGGCCAGTTCGATCATCACGTCGAGCACCTCCTTGATCATCTCCGGGTCGAGCGCCGAGGTCGGCTCGTCGAACAGCATGATCTTGGGTGTGAGGCACAGCGCGCGCGCGATCGCCACGCGCTGCTGCTGGCCCCCCGAGAGCTGCAGCGGGTACTTGTGGGCCTGCTCGGCGATGCGCACGCGCTGCAGCTGCAGCATCGCCTTTTCCTCCGCTTCCTTCTTCGGCAGCTTGCCAACCCACATGGGTGAGAGCGTGAGGTTCTCCAGCACGCTCAGGTGAGGGAACAGGTTGAACTGCTGGAACACCATGCCCACGTTCTTGCGCACGCGGTCGATCGCCTTGATGTCGTCGGTCAGCTCGATGCCATCCACGGTGAGCTGACCTTGCTGGTGCTCCTCGAGCCGGTTGATGCAGCGGATCAGCGTGGACTTGCCCGAGCCCGAGGGCCCGCAGATCACGATGCGCTCACCCCGTGCCACGTCCAGGTCGATGTCGCGCAGCACGTGGAAGTCGTTGCCGTACCACTTGTTGACCTTGTCGAATCGGATGATGGAATCGGACATGTGTTTTCTTTCAACGGGCCTTGCTGGCACTGAGTTGTTTTTCGACCCACAGGCTGTAGCGCGACATCGAGAAACAGAATGTGAAATACACGAGGGTGATGAAGAGGTAGGCCTCGATCTTGAACGGCCGCCAGTTCACGTCGGAGTTCAGCGCGAGCGCGAGCGCGCCGGTGAGTTCATAGAGCGAGACGATGGTCACCAGCGAGGTGTCCTTGAACACCGAGATGAAGTTGTTCATCATGCTGGGCACCACCATGGCCAGAGCCTGCGGCAGCACGATCTTGCGCTGTGTCTGCCAGTACGACAGACCCAGCGTGTCGGCGGCCTCCAGCTGGCCCTTGGGAATCGCCTGCAGGCCACCCCGGATGATCTCTGCCATGTAGGCGGCAGCGAACAGTGTGATGCCCACAATGACGCGCACCAGCACGTCCAGCGTCATGCCCTGCGGCATGAACAGCGGGAACATGAACGAGGCCATGAACAGCACCGAGATCAGCGGCACGCCGCGAATCAGCTCGATGTAGACGATGCAGGCCGAGCGGATCGCCGGCAGGTGGCTGCGCCGGCCGAGCGCCACCACGATGGACAGCGGGAAGGCCATGAAGAGCGAGAGCGTGGCCAGCATCACCGTGAGCGGCAGGCCGCCCCAGAGGTCGGTGCGCACCGCGCTCAGGCCGGGCACGCCGCTGCGCATGAGGGTGAAAAACACCACCAGCACGCCGACCCACAGCAGCGGCAGCCAGGGCTTCCAGAAGGCGCGCATGCAGCTGAGCACCAGGCCACCGAGCATGACGGCGGTGGCGATCAGCGGGCGCCATTGTTCGTCGTACGGGTAGCGGCCGAACAGGATGATGCGGTACTTCTCGGTCACCACGCCCCAGCACGCTCCAATGCCGCGCGCGGCCTGGCAGGCGTCCGCGTCGTTGACATACACGGCGCGCAGGAAAGCCCAGTTGATCAGGCCGGGCAGTACGTAGAGGAGGAGCGCTCCCACGAACAGCGTGGTGAGCGAACTGCGCCAGTCGGCGAACAGGTTGCGCCGGGCCCAGGGCACGAAGCCGGTGGTCTTGACCGGCGAGGGACGGGGCGCGATGGAAACGTGGGTGTCGGCCATGCTCAGCGCTCCTTGATGGCCATGCGCTGGTTGTACCAGTTCATGAAGGCCGAAGTGGACAGCGAGGTGGTGAGGTAGACCAGCATGATGATGGCGATGCACTCCACCGCGCGCCCGCTCTGGTTGATGGTGGTGTTGGCGATCGAGACCACGTCCGGGTAGCCCACCGCCACCGCCAGCGAGGAGTTCTTGGTGAGGTTGAGGTACTGGTTGGTCAGCGGCGGGATGATCACGCGCATGGCCTGCGGCAGGATCACCAGGTTCATCTTCTGCTTCGGGTTCAGGCCGAGCGCGGCGGCCGCTTCATCCTGCCCCTGGCTGACGGACTGGATGCCACCCCGCACCACCTCGGCCACGAAGGCCGAGGTGTAGATCACCAGGCCGATCAGGATGGCCATGAACTCGGGCGTGGCGCTCACGCCCCCATCGACCATGAAGGCCAGTTGCTCGGGGATGTTCCATTCGCGCGGCATGCCGGCCACCAGCCAGCCCACGAGCGCGAAGACCACGATGAGTGCGACCGGCGCCCACACGCGGTCGGCGTTGCGGCCCGTGCGCTCGAAGCGCTTCTGCACCGCTTGCCGCCACACCCAGGCAGCCACCAGGCCCAGGCCCACCCCCGCCAGCACCTGGCCGACACCGGCGGAAGGAAACGGAAACGAGAAACCGCCCTTGCTCAGGTAGAACAGGTTGCCCACGTTCCAGGCCTCGTTGGACGGCGGCAGCAATTCGATGAAGACGAGGTACCACATCAGCAGCTGCAGCAGGATCGGCACATTGCGGAACACCTCCACGTAGCCGTAACACAGGCCGCGCACCAGTGCGTTGCGCGAGAAGCGGCCCACGCCGAGCAACACACCCAGAAGGGTGGTGAGCACGATGCCGATGACCGCCACCTTGAGCGTGTTGAGCACGCCGACCCAGATTGCCTTGCCGTAGCTCTCGCTCGGGGTGTAGGGAATCAGCGTCTCTCCGATGTCGAAACCGGCGGCGGCACCCAGGAAGTCAAAGCCGCTCTGGATGCCGCGAACGCGCATGTTCTCCTGCGTGTTGTGCGCGATGAACCACACGCCGGCGGCGATGAGGAGGAGGGCAATGGCCTGGAAGATCAACCCTCGCGTGGCCCGGCTGTTGAGCGACCACGTGCGTTTTCGGGGGGGCGGTTGCGTCTTGTTCAATGCGGCCTCGTCTTCTGTGCTGCGGGCATCATGAGGCGCCACGGCCCGGGCGAGCGATGCCTGGGGGCCGTGGCGGGAGAGGCGATGGGATCAGCGCACCGGCGGGGCGTACATCAGGCCGCCCTGGGTCCAGAGGTTGTTGGTGCCGCGTGGCAGGCCGATGGCGGTCTTCGGGCCGACGTGGCGCTCGAACTGTTCACCGTAGTTGCCCACGGCCTTGATCGCGCGCAATGCCCATTCCTTGTCCAGGCCCAGCAACTTGCCGGTGTCTTCGGTGCCCGCGCCCACCAGCCGCATGATGTTGGGGTTGGTGGTGCTCTTCATCGAGTCGGCGTTGGCCTGTGTGACGCCGTACTCCTCGGCTTCGATCAGCGCATAGCCGACCCACTTCACGATGCTGAAGAACTCGTCGTCGCCGCGCCGCACGGCCGGGCCCAGTGGCTCCTTGGAGATCAGCTCGGGCAGGATCACGTGGTCGTCGGGCTTGGGCGTTTCCTTGGCGCGGATCGAGGCCAGGCCCGAGGCGTCGGTGGTGTAGGCCTGGCAGCGGCCGGCCACGTAGGCGGCGGTGGCGGCCTCGACCTTCTCGAACACCACCGGCTTGAGCGCGAGGTTGTTGGCGCGCGAGAAGTCGGTCAGGTTCAGCTCGGTGGTGGTGCCGGATTGCACGCACACCGTGGCGCCCTTGAGCGCCTTGGCGCTCTTCACGTTGAGCTTCTTGGGCACCATGAACGCCTGGCCGTCGTAGAAGTTCACACCGGTGAAGGTCAGGCCCAGCGAGGCATCGCGTGTCAGCGTCCAGGTGGTGTTGCGCGCGAGCATGTCGACTTCACCCGACTGCAGGGCGGTGAAGCGCTGTTGCGCGTTCAGCGGCACGTAGCGCACCTTGTCGGCGTTGGAGAGAATGGCGGCGGCCACGGCGCGGCAGACATCCACGTCCATGCCGCTCCACTTGCCCTGGCTGTCGGCGGCGGAGAAGCCCGCCAGGCCGGTGTTCACCCCGCAGATCAGCTCGCCACGTTTCTTGACCGCGTCGAGGTCCTTGCCGGCATGGGCCGGCAGACTGATCACGGTGGCGGCTGCGCTCAGGCCCAGGGCCGCGAATTTCAGGGAATGCTTCTTCATCGGGTTCTCTCCAGTGGTGGTGAAAGGTCAGTCGCCGGCCTTGGGCGCGCACCTGTTGGGTGCATGTTTTGGTGGCCAACGAAATGTAGACCCGCCTTTTTGGGGTAGGGATCGGGGTTTACGTGGGCGAATCATGCAAATTGCACATGAGGGCATCGCGTTGCAGATTCCGTGCCATTGCGGTCTCTCGCGCGACAAACCCGGGTTTCGGGGGCGCAGGGCGCCCCGTATGCTTGTCCCACAACACCCATAACGGAGACAAGTGATGAGCAGCACCACCGAAGGCGGGCGCGCCGCGTCCACGCCGGATCCGGACGCGCACCACCGCTTCTGGCCCACGCGCCTGCCCCACCGCATCACCACGCCGGCCACCTCGCTCTGGCAGAACCTGGTGGTGAGTGCGCAGCGATACCCCGACAAGCCTGCACTGGTGTTCTTCGACCGAGTGCTCTCCTACCGCGATCTGCATGCGCAGGCCGAACGCCTGGCGGCGCACCTGCGGCAGCGGGGCGTGCAAGACGGCGACCGCGTGATTCTGTTCATGCAGAACTGCCCGCAATGGGTGGTCGCGCATTTCGCCATCCTGCGCGCCAACGCGGTGGTGGTGCCGGTCAACCCCATGAATCGCGCCGAGGAGCTCAAGCACTACATCATCGACCCCGATGCGCGCGTGGCCATCGCTGCGGCCGATCTGGCTGGTGAACTGCTCAAGGCCAACAGCGAGGTGCGCGAGGGCGACCGCCTGCGCCACCTGCTGGTTTCGCACTACAGCGACGCCATCGGCCCGCAGGCCGAGATACCGCCGGCCTGGGCCGACTGGCTGGCCACCCGCCACCCCGTTCCCTCGCTGCCCGGCGGCACGGTGAGCGACTGGGCCGAGGCGCTGGCCAACACCGGCACCGCGCCCGCGCACAACCGGGGGCCGGACGATCTCGCCGTGCTGCCCTACACCAGCGGCACCACCGGCCTGCCCAAGGGCTGCATGCACCCGCACCGCACGCTCATGCACAACGCGGTGGGGGTGGGCCTGTGGACGCACAGCACCTCGGAGAACGTGGGCCTGCTGGTGGTGCCCATGTTCCACATCACCGGCATGGTGGCGGGCATGCATGCCGGGGTCTACAACGGGTCGACCATGGTGCTCATGCCGCGTTGGGACCGCGAACTCGCCGGCCGGCTCATCTCGCGCTGGCGCTGCACGCACTGGACGAACATCCCCACCATGGTGATCGACCTGCTCGCCAGCCCGAACTTCGATCAGTACGACCTCTCCAGCCTGGTGCTGGTGGGCGGCGGTGGCGCGGCCATGCCGCAGGCCGTGGCGCAGCGGCTGCTCGACCAGTTCGGCCTGCGCTACTCCGAGGGCTATGGCCTGACCGAGACCGCAGCGCCCTCGCACAACAACCCGCCCGATCACCCCAAGCAGCAGTGCCTGGGCATTCCTTTCCTCGGCACCGACGCGCGCGTGGTGGACCCGATCACGCTGCAGGAAATGCCGCAGGGCGAAGCGGGTGAAATCATCATCCACGGCCCCGAGGTGTTCGACGGTTACTGGAAACGGCCCGAGGCCACCGAGGCGGCCTTCATCACTTTCCAGGGCAAGCGCTTCTTCCGCTCGGGCGACCTTGGCCGCGTGGACGAGGACGGCTACTACTTCATCACCGACCGGCTCAAGCGCATGATCAACGCCAGCGGCTTCAAGGTCTGGCCGGCCGAGGTCGAGGCGCTGATGTTCAGGCACCCCGCCATCGCCGAAGCCTGCGTGATCGCCACCGTGGACGCCTACCGGGGCGAGAGTGTGAAGGCGGTCGTGGTGCTGCGCGAATCGGCACGCGGCCACACCAGCGAGCAGGCCATCATGGAATGGTGTCGCGAGAACATGGCGGCTTACAAGTGCCCGCGCACGGTCGAATTCGTCAACGCGCTGCCCAAGAGCGGCAGTGGCAAGGTGATGTGGCGCCTGCTGCAGGAGCAGGAGGCCGCGAAGGCCCCCCAAGGCACCGCCTGAGGTTCAGCCCGACAGCTCCGGGTGCTTCGAGAACAGCTCGGCGACCCATTCCACGAAGGCCCGCACCTTCGCGCTGAGGTGGCGGTTCGGCGGATACACCACGTAGAGCGGAATGCTGTGGGTCGACCAGTCGGCGAGCACCTGCACCAGTTCGCCACGCTGGATCAGCGGCACGGCCGCGAAGGCCCCCATCTGCGCCACGCCCAGGCCGGCCAGAACCGCGCCGATCATGGCGTTGCTTTCGTTGACGGACAGCCGGCTCGGGCCCGTGATCTCCACGGTCTGGCCCTCCTTCTCGAATTCGTTGATGAAGGGGCGGCCGTTGCGCGCGGAAAAGTAATTCAGCATCGTGTGTTCGCTGCCCAGCTGATCCGGGTGCGTGGGCGTGCCATGCGCTTTGAGATACGCCGGCGCGGCCACGGTCATCAGTGCCATGTTGGCCACGCGCCGGGCCACGAGCGACTGGTCCAGCAGTTCGCCGCCGCGGATCACGCAGTCCACGTTGTCGGCGATGAGGTCCACCGCGCGGTCGGTGACGCCCAGTTCCAGCTGGATGTCGGGGTAGCGGCGGTAGAAGTCGGCGAGGGCGGGAATGATGATGTGTTGCGCCACCGAGGTGCCCACGTCCACGCGCAGGCGCCCGCTGGGACTGGCCTGGGCATTGGTCATGCTGGCCTCGATGTCGTCCAGGTCGTTGAGCACGCGGGCCGTGCGCTCGTAGTACGCCGCGCCATCGGGCGTGACGGTCACGCGCCGCGTGGTGCGGTTGAGCAGCTTGACCTTCAGTCGCGACTCCAGGTGCTGCACCAGCTTCGTCACCGTGCCCTTGGGCAGGTCCAGCGACTCGGCCGCCTTGGTGAAGGTGCCGGCCTCCACCACCCGCGCAAATACCCTGATCGATTGGATCTGATCCATGCCCTCTGTCCTTGATGTGCTTTGTGGCGGGATTGTTCATGCAATGGAAACAGACAACTGGCGGGACATGGCTTTATCCGCAGAAAGGGTGTGTCTATAGTTCAGACCATGGTTTCAACTGCCTCATCCTCTGCCGCCGTGCCGCCCGCACGCAACTTGTCGGTGCCCGGCAAGCCCCCGCTGGCGCTGCGCGTCTGGGGCGCGAAGCCGCGCGGCGGCGTGGTGCCGCTGGTGCTGCACTTCCACGGTGGCGCCTTCATCTCGGGCGACCTGGACAGCGGCGCCTGCCTGGCCGATCTGCTGGCCAGCTCGGGCGCGGTGGTGGCTTCGCTGGCCTATCCGCTGGCGCCGGCGCACCGGTTTCCCGATGCGGTGGAGGCGGGCTATGGGGCGCTGGAATGGCTGTTCAAGCAGCGCACGCGCCTGGCGGGCAGCGGGGCGCCGCTGTTCGTCGCGGGTGAGGAAGCCGGCGGCAACCTCGCGGCGGCCGTGGCCATGATGGTGCGCGACCGTGCGCACCCGCCGCTGGCCGGCCAGATCCTCGTCGCGCCCATGCTGGACCCGTGCGGCGCCACGCCCTCGCTGCGACAGACCATGGGCGAATCCACCGGCTGCAAATGGATGGACGGCTGGCAGCAGTACCTGCGCGGCCCGATGGACGCGGAACACCCTTATGCCGTGCCCTGCCGCGCGCAACGGCTGGCCGGCCTGCCGCCCGCGCTGATCCTCACCGGTGGCGACGACCCGATGCGCGACGAGGCCCTGGCCTACGCCGATCGCCTGCGCGAGGCGGGCATCGCGGTGCACAGCGGCCTCCTGCCTCCCACCACCGGTTGGCCCGAGTCGCTGAGCGAGCAGTCCGCCGGGGAATGTCCGTGTGCCATCGAGGTGCGCGGCCACGTCAGGGCCTTCTTCCAGGCCGCGACGCCCCCGCCGTCCTGACGGACCCGCACCCCCTTTCCCATCCACCTGAAATGCCCACCCCGGTGATCCACCGGGGGCGGCCCCGTTCGCCCTCAAAAAGGAAAAAACATGTCCGACCTGTCCCAATTCAAGCGCCGCGTCTGGTGGCCCACTGCGGCCGCGCTGGCCGCCCTCATCGTCGCGGGTGTCGTGCTCGTTCATGAAGCGAGCCCCGCCCGGGCCAGCGCGCCGGTGAGCGCGCCGCCGCCCATGCCGGTCTCCGTGGCCACCGTGGCCGAGAGCGACGTGGCCGCCTGGCAGGAGTTCTCCGGCCGCCTCGAGGCGGTCGAGCGGGTGGACATCCGCTCCCGCGTGGCGGGCGTGGTGCAGGCCACGCATTTCCGCGAAGGCGCGCTGGTGGCCAAGGGCGACCTGCTGGTGTCCATCGACCCCGCGCCCTACGAAGCCGAGTTCGCGCGCGCCGAGGCCCAGGTCATCGCCGCGCAGGCCCGCGTCACCCACGCCAGCAACGAACACGCCCGCTCGCGCCGCCTGTGGGACGACAAGGCGATCGCCCAGCGCGAGCTGGACGACCGTGAGAACGTGCTGCGCGAAGCCGAGGCCAACCTCAAGGCCGCGCAGGCGCAACTGCAAGCCGCCCGCCTGAGCCTGGGCTACACCCAGGTGCGAGCCCCGGTGGCCGGGCGCATCGGCAAGCTGGAGGTGACCGTGGGCAACCTGGTCGCCGCCGGCCCCGGCGCGCCCGTGCTCACCACCCTGGTCTCGGTCAGCCCGATCTACGCCAGCTTCGATGCCGATGAAAGAACCGTGTCCGGCGCGCTGCAGGGCCTGGCGGGCGGTGCGCGTCCGGCGGTCGAGCGCATTCCCGTGCAGATGGGCACCTCGGCCACCAGCGACACGCCTTACGCCGGCCAGTTGCAGCTGATCGACAACCAGGTCGATCCGCGCAGCGGCACGGTGCGCGTGCGCGCCGTGTTCGACAACAAGGACGGCCGCCTGATGCCCGGGCAGTTCGCTCGCATCCGCATGGGCCAGCCGCAGACCGCGCGCTCCCTGCTCGTGAGCGAACGCGCCGTCGGCACCGACCAGGACAAGAAATACGTGCTGGTGGTTGGCGAGGGCGACAAGACCGAGTACCGCGAGGTCACGCTGGGCGCACCGGTCGACGGCCTGCGCACCGTGCTCAGCGGTCTGAAGCCTGGCGAGCGCATCGTCGTCAACGGTCTGCAGCGCGTGCGCCCGGGCGACGTGGTGCAGCCGCAGGCAGTGCCGATGAACAACGCCCGCGCCGGCACGTCCGAGCGCGCCGTCGCCGTGGCCAAGTCCTGAGCTCTGCGCGTGAAAAGAACACCATGAACCTCTCGAAATTCTTCATCGATCGGCCGATCTTCGCGGGCGTGCTCTCGCTGCTGATCCTGATCGCCGGCCTGGTCGCGTTGCGCGGCCTGCCGATCTCCGAGTACCCCGAGGTGGCACCACCCTCCGTGGTCGTGCGCGCCCAGTACCCGGGCGCCAACCCCAAGGTGATCGCCGAAACCGTGGCCACGCCGCTGGAGGAATCCATCAACGGCGTGGAAGGCATGCTCTATATGGGCAGCCAGGCCACCACCGACGGCGTGATGACGCTGACCGTGACCTTCAAGCTCGGCACCGACCCCGACAAGGCCCAGCAACTGGTGCAAAACCGCGTGTCGCAGGCCGAGCCGCGCCTGCCCGAGGAAGTGCGCCGCCTGGGCGTGACCACGGTCAAGAGCTCGCCCGACATCACGATGGTGGTGCATCTGGTCTCGCCCAACGACCGCTACGACATCAACTACCTGCGCAACTACGCGGTGCTCAACGTCAAGGACCGGCTCGCGCGCATCCAGGGCGTGGGCCAGGTGCAGATCTTCGGCGGTGGCGACTACTCCATGCGCGTCTGGCTCGACCCGCAGAAGGTCGCGCAGCGCGGCCTCTCGGCCAGCGACGTGGTGGGCGCGATCCGCGGCCAGAACGTGCAGGCGGCCGCCGGCGTGGTCGGCGCCTCGCCGGGCCTGCCCGGCGTGGACATGCAGCTCTCCATCAACGCGCAGGGCCGGCTGCAGACCGAAGAGGAGTTCGGCGACATCATCGTCAAGACCGGTGGCGACGGCGCCGTGACCCGGCTGCGCGACATCGCCCGTCTGGAGATGGGCGCGGCCGACTACTCGCTGCGCTCGCTGCTCAACAACCAGCCTGCCGTGGGCATGGGCGTTTTCCAGGCCCCGGGCTCCAACGCGCTCGACATCTCGGCCGAGGTGCGCGCCACCATGGCCGAGCTGCAGAAGAACATGCCCGAGGGCGTGGAGTTCCGCATCGCCTACGACCCCACGCAGTTCGTGCGCGCCTCCATCCAGTCGGTGATCACGACCCTGCTCGAAGCCATCGCGCTCGTGGTGCTGGTGGTGATCCTGTTCCTGCAGACCTGGCGCGCATCCATCATCCCGCTGCTGGCGGTGCCGGTGTCGGTGGTGGGCACCTTCGCGGTGCTGCACCTGCTCGGCTTCTCGATCAACGCGCTCTCGCTGTTCGGGCTGGTACTGGCCATCGGCATCGTGGTGGACGACGCGATCGTGGTGGTGGAGAACGTGGAGCGCAACATCGAGTCCGGCCTGTCGCCGCGCGACGCGACCTACCGCGCGATGAAGGAGGTGTCCGGGCCCATCATCGCGATTGCGCTGGTGCTGGTGGCGGTGTTCGTGCCGCTGGCCTTCATCAGCGGCCTCACGGGCCAGTTCTACAAGCAGTTCGCGGTGACCATCGCGATCTCCACCGTGATCTCGGCCATCAACTCGCTCACGCTCTCGCCCGCGCTGGCGGCCCTGCTGCTGCGCGGCCACGACGCGCCGAAGGACGCGCTCACGCGCGGCATGGACCGGGTCTTCGGTGGTCTGTTTCGCGGCTTCAACCGCTTCTTCCACCGCGGTGCCGAGGCCTACAGCGGTGGCGTGCGGCGCGTCATCTCGCGCAAGGCGCTGATGATGGTGATCTACCTCGCGCTCGTGGGCGTCACCTTCGGCCTGTTCAAGGCCGTGCCAAGCGGCTTCGTGCCGGCGCAGGACAAGCAGTACCTGATCGGCTTCGCGCAGCTGCCCGACGGCGCCACGCTGGACCGCACGGAAGACGTGATCCACCGCATGGGCGAGATCACCAAGCAGAACCCGAACGTGGAAGACGCGATCGCCTTCCCCGGCCTGTCCATCAACGGCTTCACCAACAGCTCGAACTCCGGCATCGTGTTCGCCACGCTCAAGCCCTTCGCCGAGCGCCGGCGCGCCGACCAGAGTGGCGGCGCCGTCGCGGGCCAGCTCAACCAGGCCTACGGCGAGATCCAGGACGCCTTCATCGTGATGTTTCCGCCGCCCCCGGTGGCGGGCCTGGGCACCACGGGCGGCTTCAAGCTGCAGCTGGAGGACAAGGCTTCGCTCGGCTACGAGGCGATGGACGCGGCGGTGAAGGCCTTCATGGCCAGGGCCTACCAGACACCCGAGCTCGCCGGCATGTTCACGAGCTGGCAGGTCAACGTGCCGCAGCTCTACGCCGACATCGACCGCACCAAGGCGCGCCAGCTCGGCGTGCCGGTGACGGACATCTTCGACACCATGCAGATCTACCTCGGCAGCCTGTACGTGAACGACTTCAATCAGTTCGGCCGCACCTACAGCGTGCGCGCCCAGGCCGACGCGCCGTACCGCGCGCGCGCCGAAGACGTGGGCCTGCTCAAGGTGCGCTCGAACTCGGGCGAGATGGTGCCGCTGTCGGCGCTGATGAAGGTGAACTCCAGCTTCGGCCCCGAGCGCGCCATGCGCTACAACGGCTACCTCTCGGCCGACATCAACGGTGGGCCTGCGCCCGGTTTTTCGTCGGGTCAGGCGCAGGACGCGATCGAGCGCATCGCCGCCGAGACGCTGCCGCAGGGCATCGGCTTCGAGTGGACCGAACTGACCTACCAGGAAATCCTGGCCGGCAACTCCGCGCTGTGGGTGTTCCCGCTGGCGATCCTGCTGGTGTTCCTGGTGCTCGCTGCGCAGTACGAGAGCCTCACGCTGCCGCTGTCCATCATCCTGATCGTGCCCATGGGCCTGCTCGCGGCCATGACGGGCGTGTGGCTGGACGGGGGCGACAACAACGTGTTCACGCAGATCGGGCTGATCGTGCTGGTGGGGCTGTCGGCGAAGAACGCGATCCTGATCGTGGAATTCGCGCGCGAGCTGGAGTTCGCCGGACGTTCGCCGGTGCAGGCCGCCATCGAAGCCAGCCGCCTGCGGCTGCGGCCCATCCTCATGACCTCGCTGGCCTTCGTGATGGGTGTGCTGCCGCTGGTGCTGGCCACCGGCGCGGGCGCCGAGATGCGCTCGGCCATGGGTGTGGCCGTGTTCGCCGGGATGATCGGCGTGACCGCCTTCGGCCTGTTCCTCACGCCGGTGTTCTACGTGCTGCTGCGCCGCCTGGCCGGCAACCGCGCGCTCAAGCTGCACGGCTCCGTGCCGCACCTGGAGGGTTTCGCCTCCGGTGGTGGCGGCACGGCGCGCGCTGTTCCTGCCGCTCCCCTGACCCATTGAAGACCCAGAAGGTGAACCCCGTGAAGAATTTTCATCGCCTGCTGACGCTGACCGCCGCGCTCGTGCTGGCCGGCTGCGCCACCGCGCTGCCGCCCTTGCCGGCGGCCGTGCCCACGCCGCCGCAGTTCAAGGAACAGCCGCGCCAGAACGAACACTGGACCATCGCCCAGCCCGCCGAAGCCCAGACCCGGGGCACCTGGTGGAAGGCGTTCAACGACCCGGTGCTCGACGACCTGGCCGAGCGCGCCGCCGCCGGCAACACCAGCATTCACGAAGCCGCGGCCCGCCTGGCCCAGGCGCGCTCGCTGGTGCGCGGCGCGTTGGCCGATCGCCTGCCGCAGATCGGCGTGGGCGCCGACGCCTCGCGCGGCGCCGGTGCCAACACCGCCAACGGCGCGACGCCCGCCACGCTGCTGCAGGCGGGCGTCAACCTGTCCTACGAGCTCGACCTGTTCGGCCGCTTGGCGGGTGCGCGCGACGCGGCCGTGCTGGACGCGCAATCGCGCGAGGCCTTGCTGCAAAGCACGCGCCTGCTGGTGCAGGCCGAGGTGGCCCAGACCTACCTGGCCCTGCGTGCGGTGGACACCGAGCACACCCTGGTGCAGGACACCGCCGCTGCCTACGCCGACACGCTGCGCCTCACGCAGCGCCGCTTCGAGGCCGGCGACGTGGCCGAGCTGGACGTGATCCGCATCCAGACCGAGCTGGCCGCCACCGAGGCCGAGGGGTTCGCGCTCCATCGCAGTCGCGCCGAACTCGAACACGCGCTCGCCGTGCTGGTGGGCGAACCGGCCTCCGGCTTCACGCTGGCGCCCGCCGACGCGGCCCGCGTGCTGCCCGTGATCCCGGCCGGCGTGCCCGGCACCGTGCTCACCCGCCGGCCCGACGTGGCGGCCGCCCAGGCCGCGCTGCTGGCCGCCCAGGCCCGCGTGGGCGTGGCTCAGGCGGCGTGGTTTCCCAGCGTGTCGCTCACGGCGGCCGCAGGTTATGCCTCGCCCGACCTCGGCGACCTGTTCAAGTGGTCGGCGCGGGCCTGGGGCGTGGGCGCGCTGCTGTCGGCGCCGCTGTTCGACGGCGGCCGCCGCGAGGCCGGGGTGCAGGGCGCGCAGGCGCAGCTCGACGCCGCCGCCGCGAGCTACCGGGGCCAGGTGCTCACGGCCTTCCGCGAAGTGGAAGACCAGCTGTCCGCCCTGCGCTGGCTGCAGGACCAGTCGCTGGCCCAGGGCCGCGCAGTGAGCGCCGCGCAGCGCGCCAGCGCGATCTCGGAAACGCGCTACCGCAACGGCCTGGTGAGCCAGCTCGAGTTGCTCGATGCGCGCCGCAACGAGCTGATCAACCGGCGCCAGGCGCAGCGCGTGGAGGCCGCCCGGCAGCAGGCCACGGTGCGGCTCATCCGCGCGATCGGCGGCGGCTGGGAATCCGGCGCGTCGGCCCGGGGCGCCTGAGCAGCGGCGGCGGACCGGGGCCGGCACAATAGGGCATGCCGTCCCCGTCCGAGACCCTCCGCCGCCTCTGGCAGCCGCACCGTGGCCTGTTCTGGCTCATGATCGGCCTGCAGCTGCTGTCGTCCTGCATCGTGCTGTTCGTGCAGCTCACCGACCCGCCCGATGCGCTGCGCCTCGTGCTAGGCCTGATGGCGCTGACCGATTCGCTGCTGGCCTGGTGGTTGACGGTGCGCTTGTGGCGCGAGTCGGCACCTGCCACCCCTTCCTAGGAGATGCCCGTGTTTGATGCCCTGCTGATCACCAAGCCCGAATCGGGCTACCGCTGCGAACTCACCCAGCTCGACGAGGCGCAACTGCCCGCCAGCGGCGACGTGACGGTGCGCGTGGACTACTCCACCATCAACTACAAGGACGGCCTGGCCATCACGGGCAAGTCGCCCGTGGTGCGCAGCTTCCCCATGGTGCCCGGCATCGACTTCGCGGGCTCCGTCACGCAGAGCGACCACCCGAAGTGGAAGGCCGGTGACCGTGTGCTGCTCAACGGCTTTGGTGTGGGTGAAGCGCACTGGGGCGGGCTGTCGCAGATGGCACGCGTCAAGGGCGACTGGCTCGTGGCGTTGCCCGACACGCTGAGCGAACGCGACGCCATGTCGCTCGGCACGGCGGGCTACACCGCCATGCTGTGCGTGCAGGCGTTGCAGAAACATTGGGCCGACGCGGGCGTGGCTGCGGGCAGTGGCGAGGTGTTGGTGACGGGGGCGGGCGGTGGTGTGGGCAGCGTGGCAATCTCGTTGCTGGCCGGCCTGGGCCACACCGTGGTGGCCTCCACCGGCCGGCCGCAGGAAGCCGACTACCTGAAGTCGCTCGGCGCGGCCAGCGTGATCGACCGCCACGAACTCGACGCCCCCGGCAAGCCGCTGCAGAAGGAGCGCTGGATCGGTGTGGTGGATTCGGTGGGCAGCCACACGCTGGCCAACGCCTGCGCCAGCACGCGCTACGGCGGTGCGGTGGCCGCCTGCGGTCTGGCCCAGGGCATGGACCTGCCTGCGAGCGTGGCGCCGTTCATCCTTCGGGGCATCACGCTCTACGGCATCGACAGCGTGATGGCGCCCATGGCCAGACGCGAGGCCGCGTGGGACGCGCTGGCGAAGACGCTCAACCGCGAACAGCTTGCCTCGATCACGAAAGAGATCTCGCTGCAAGAGGCCATTGCCGCCGGCAGCGAGATCCTGGCCGGCCAGGTTCGCGGTCGGCTGGTGGTGAACCTCAAAGCCTGAGGC
>Ga0247738_10000217_pt1 | contig 24209 bp, 23 predicted proteins | sample UWRJL013104B2_FD_180936 | JGI IMG/M metagenome (GOLD analysis project Ga0247738, IMG submission 180936) | Plant litter microbial communities from Arlington Agricultural Research Station in Wisconsin, United States - UWRJ-L013-104B-2 | ecosystem: Environmental > Terrestrial > Plant litter >...
CGTCACCACGATCTACCCGCCCGCGAGCGAGATCGTGTTCGCGATCGAGCGGCTCATCGTCGGCCCCTCCCCCGAGTACTGGCCCATGCAGCTGACGGGGCTGCTCGTCTCGCTGGGCACCACCGTGCTGCTCGTGCGCGCCCTGCTGGCGCGCGGCCGCGACCCGCGCTGGGCCGCCCTGTGGGGCTGGTGCCCGCTCGTGGCCACCGAGGGCGTCACCAACTCGCACATCGACATCCTCGGGGCGATGCTCGTGCTCGTGGCCACCCTGCTCGTGTCGACACGGCGGCCCTGGCTGGGCGGCGTCGCCCTGGGCCTGGCCATCTCCACGAAGCTCATCCCCGTGCTGGGCTCGTTCGCGCTGCTGCGCCGGCACCCGGTGAAGGTCATCCTGGGCGCGGTGGCCACCTTCGCCCTGCTCTACGTGCCCTACGTGGCCGCGAGCGGCATCTCGGTGCTCGGCTACCTGCCCGGCTACCTCGGCGAGGAGGGCTACACGACGGGCACCCGGTTCATCCTCGTCTCGGCCGTCGTGCCCGGGCTCGCCGCGACCGTCATCTCGGGCATCCTGCTCGCCGCGCTCGCGGTCGTCGTGTGGGTCAAGTCGAATCCGGATGACCCGTGGCTCGCCCAGCTCGTCATGATCGGCGGCGCCCTGCTCATCGTGACCCCGCGCTACCCCTGGTACGCCCTGCTGCTCGTGCCCATGATCGCCATGACGGGCCGGTGGGAGTGGTTGCTGGTGCCGCTCGCGCTCACCGAGCGCCTGCTCTTCCCACCCGTCGAGGTGGCCCGCGTCACAGTCGCGATCGCGATCGTCGGCATCCTTGTGGTGACGTGGCTGCGGGCGAGATCCGCCAGATCACTGGGTTCTCGAACGGATTTGGTAACGGAACGGTAACAGACCAATCGCTTGTGAGCAGGTGGCCGAACTATCACCACGACCGGGGGCTGCCCCCACCAAGGGTCACTTCGGCACCATCTCACAAAGGAATGAAAGCCATGCGCACCATCTCCAAGATCACCATCGGGCTTGTCTCGGCCAGCCTTCTTGTCGGCGGACTCGCCGGCTGCACCGCCGCCTCGACTCCCGCCGAGACCACCGCCCCCTCCGTTGCCGCCGACCCCGAGCCCATCGCCTCGATCCCGGCCATCGAGGGCATCGACACCCAGGTCACCCTCGACCAGGGCTTCGTCGACGCGATCACGGGCCTCGGCCTCACCCCCGGCGTGACCGGCACCGCCACCCTGACGGACGGCGTTCTCGCCTTCCCGATCACGGGCGGAAACGTGGACTACTACGACCCCGCCGAGAAGTACCGCCCGTACGTGCAGGGCTCGATCGAGCACGACGGCTCGGGCATCACCCTGACCGCCGGTGACACCGTCGTCGGGCTGAGCGACTTCCGCATCGACCCGGGAACCTCGCAGCTGTTCGGCACCGTCACCGCCAACGGAACCCTCGTCGCCAACGACGTGTACATCTTCAACCTCGACGGCTCCACGCTGAAGCCGCTGGAGACCGACGCTGACGGCAACGCCGTGCTCGAGGGCACGACCGTGCTCATCAGCCCGGACGCCGCCGCGCTCCTCAACGAGACGTTCGGCACCGACGCGGTCACCGACGAGCTCGTCGTGGGCATCGCGAAGATCACCGCTCACGCCAAGTAACCAGTCGTAACGTCGACTGATGGCTATCACGGAAGGCCCGCCGCGCTACCAGCGCAGCGGGCCTTCCCGCGTTCGCACCACCCCGCCGCTCGCCGCCGCACTGCGCCACCGCGCCGCCGCGCCCGTGCTCGTGGGCCTCCTCGCCTTCGCCATCTCGGCCATCGGCATCGGCATCCCGTCCGTCTGGTACGACGAGGCCGCGACCATCACCGCGACCACGCGCAGCTGGCCCCAGCTGTGGGCGATGCTCGGCAACGTCGATGCCGTGCACGGCGCGTACTACGTGCTCATGCACCTCGTCGTCGACGCCGTCGGGTACTCCCCGCTCGCCCTGAGGATGCCCAGCGCCCTCGCCGTGGGCGCCACCGCGGCCCTCGTGGTCGTCCTCGGCCGGCAGCTCGGGGGCGCGCGGGTCGGCCTGATCGCCGGCCTCGTGTTCAGCGTGCTCCCCCGCGTGACGTGGATGGGCGGCGAGGGCCGCTCCTACGCCCTCACCGCGTTCTTCGCCGCGCTGCTCACCATCGCCATGCTGCGCTCGCAGTCCGGCTCGCGCCGCCACTGGATCGTCTACGGCGCCCTCGCCCTGCTGGCGTGCGCCGTGTTCATCTACCTCGCCCTCGTGGTGCTCGCGCACGGCATCACCCTGCTGTGGAAGACGCTGCGCGGCCGCGAGGGCAGCCTCGCCGACCTGCGGCGGTGGGCGATCGTCACCGGCGGGGCGGGCCTGGTCGGCCTCCCGCTCGCGCTCGAGATCGTGAGCCAGGACGGCCAGGTGGCGTGGATCGCGAGGGCCGGCAGCGACACTGTGCACGACGTGCTCGTCACGCAGTGGTTCGAGGGCAGCCTCCCCCTCGCCGTGCTCGCCTGGGGCCTCGTCGTCGTGGGGGTCGTGCGACAGCTGCACACGCCCCGGCCGGGCGTGCTGGCCACGCTCATCCCCGCCCTCGCCCTCCCCACCCTCGCGCTGCTCGCCGTCGGCCTCGTGCGCGAGCCGCTGTACCTGCCCCGCTACCTCAGCCTCGGCACGCCGTTCATCGCCCTCGCCGTCGCGGTCGGCCTCGCGAGCATCCGCTGGCGGGGCGCCGCGGTGGTCGGTGTCGCGCTCGTCGCGCTGCTGGCGTTGCCGCAGGCCGTCGCGCAACGCCTGCCCGAGGCGAAGGAGAACTCGTCGTGGGCGCAGGTGGCGCAGTTCATCGCCGCCGAGCGCGCGGCCGACGGGCCCGGCAGCGTGACGGCCGTCATCTACGGCAACCTGCAGCGCCACCCGTCGGCCACGAGCCGCGTGATGGCGTACGCCTACCCGGCGGCCTTCGCCGACGCGGTCGACGTGACGCTGCGCACGCCGGCGGCGCAGACCGCGCAACTGTGGGAGACACGCGCTCCGATCGCCGCGTCCACCGAGCGCCTGCTCGGCGCCGACGTGGCCTACCTCGTCACGAGCACCGCGCGCGACGTGCGGTCGGAGACCATCGCCGCCCTCGCGCCGCTCGGCTGGCGGGTCACCGAGACCCGGGACTTCACGGCGGTGCACGTTCTTCGCTTCGAACGGGCCCCCTGACCCCCGAAGTGGAGCGTGTGACGCACGATATCCGCGCGGCCGGATGGGTACGCTCAAGCCTATGCTTGGCGCCCGCTCCCGCTTCTTTCGCAGGGCGCTGCTCACCTTCGTCGTGACCCTCATCGCCGCGACCCTGGTCGGAATCGCCATCGGGGTGCTGCTGCCCATCTCGCTCTCCGACACCGGGTTCGGTGTGGTCATCCCCGTGGTCGCCGTGGCCCTGCTCCTGCTGGGTCTCAGCCTCGGCGGCCTCTGGCACGGGGTGGGCCTCGCGCGCGTGCGCCGGCTCAAGCCCGACGCCCTCGTCTTCCTCGGTCGGCGCGAGCCGAGCCTGCAGCCCGACCTGCCGATGTACCTCTATCGCAAGGACGTCAGCGCCGACGTGGCCGACCGCTGGGTGATCGCCGTGATCGACGGGGCGGGCATGGCCGCCTGGTCGAGCGGCCCCCGCGCGCGCGAGCTCTTCGTCATGGAGTGGAGCGAGCTCGGCGAGGTGGCGGCGATCGACTACCGGTCGATCGAGGGCCGCCCGCGGTTCGGCATCTCCGTGGATGTGACGCCGTACCCGACCCCGCTGCTCGTGCGAGTGGGGTACGCGATGTTCGGCCTGCAGGCGGCGTTCGACCGCCCGGGCACCATCGCGGTGTGCACGGCCGCGAACGGGCACCGCCCCGGGCATCCCGCCGCAGCGTAGCCTGTCGTGAATCAGGCTCAATTAATGCTTTGATGTAGCCATGAGGGCACTCAGGACCGTGACAGGGGTGTTCGCGGCCCTGCTCGCGGTGGCGGCGATCGTGCTGCTCGTGGTGCTCGACGGCTATCCGGCGCGCGGCGAGATGATCGTCATCGGCACGCTCGGCCTGCGCGGGCTCGTGCTGCTGCTGACCGTGATCGCGGTGCCGGCCGGCATCGCGGCCCTCGCCCTCCTGCTCCCCCTGGTGCTGCCGGGCACCCGCGCCGCCCGCATCCTGAGCGCCCTCGCGATCACCGCGGCGGGCGTCGTGGGCGTGTTCTCCTTCTTCACCGCCGGGGTCGGCGAGGTGATGAGCCAGTACTACTCGTTCACCTCGCCCGACGGCAGCCAGCACATCGTGGTCGAGGAGCGGACGTTCCTGCTGGCCGGCTCGCTGCTCGTCTACTCGGGCGAGCCGGGCGACATCCACTCCCACGAGGTCGGCCGGATCGGGGTCGACGACGGCGCGAGCCCGCTCGCCCACGGCCGGTACCGCATCACCTGGCTCGAGGCCGGCGTTCGCATCGAGTTCGAGGATGACCGCGGCTGGCACACCGAGAATGTGCGGCTCTAAACCCCTATCGTGAGGGCGGCCGCGAACCCGGCGCCGACGGAGCCCGTCATGGTCGCCAGTTGGTGGATGCCGCCGTCGTCGCCGAACACGTTGTCAGAGGTCAGGCTCGTCTCCGACATGTTCCGCACGCTCTGCTCGTAGCCCGCCGTCGCATAGACGGCATCGCACACCTCCTTGGGCAGCGCGAGCTGGGAGGTCTTGACGATGGGGCCGGCGACGACGGCGGTCGCCACATCCGAGTAGACCTCGAAGTGCACGTGCGGCCAGCGCCCCGAGTACGCGGCGGGGAAGATCGAGGTGAACGTGACTGAGCCCGACGCGTCGACCTGCTGCACGCCGCGCAGGTAGTTCTCGTTCTCGAGCCCGCTGCTGTAAAGCGAGTACCCGCCCTCGCGATCGCAGTGCCACAGGTAGACCGCGGCGCCTGCGAGCGCGTTGCCCGTCGCCGTGTCGCGAACCGAGAGGGTGATGGCGAGCGGGATGCCCTGAGCCGTCGTTGACGACAAGCCGAAGCTCGACCGGATGTCGCTGCGCACGATGCCCGAGTCGTCGAGCACGTTCACGGCGTTGGAGCCGTCCGCGGGGTATGGCCCGCCGGTCTCGTCCGGGATCTCGTCGAGCGGCACGGCCGTCGCGCTCGCGGCGGGCGCGGGGGTGCTCGGAGTCGCGGTCGGTGTGGTCGTCGCCGTTGTGGTGGGCGCGCACGCCGCGAGCAGCGCCGTGAGCGAGATGCCCCCGAACAAGCCGAGGGCGGCACGGCGGTTGACGAGGGTGCGGATGTCGTGGACGAGGCCGAGGTCTTCCTCGTGCTGCTCCTGCTGATCGGTCATGCCGACAGTACAGCGCACGACCCTATGGTTCAGCTATGCAGCGGCCGACCGTCCCTCTCCTCGAGGAGCTTGGCCGCGAGCAGCTCCCCGTCCACCGCACCGAACCGCTCGAGAGCCTCCCGGTGCAGCCGGGCGACGAGCTCGGACAGCTCGAACGGCACACCCTCCTGCTGCGCGAGGGAGGCGAGGGTGTCGAGCTCCTCGACGATGCGGTCGAGGCCGAACGTCTCCGCGTAGTCCCCCGCGAGCAGGCGGTCGAGGTACTCATCGATGAAGGCGCTGCCGGCCGCGCCCGCCGCGAGGGTGCGGCGCAGCGTGGACGGGTCGAGGCCGAGCGAACGGCCGAGCAGGAGAGCCTCCGTCACGGCGACGACCTGCCCGAACCACAGCAGGTTGGCGAGCAGTTTCGCGACGTACCCGTCGCCCGGGTCATCCCCGACCACGTCGACGGCGCCGAGCAGCTCGAGCAGGGGCCGCGCCCGCTCGACGGCCAAGGGCGCGCCGCCGACATGGAAACTCAGGCGACTCCGCTCCGCCGCGGCCGGGCCGCCCGCCATCGGGGCGCCCACGACGAGAGTTCCCCGAGTCTCCGACGCCAGCCGGCGGATGACGCGGGGGTCGGCGCTCGTGAGGTCGAGCCACAGGCTGCCGGGCCTCAGCGCCGCCAGTACCGGCGGCAGCGAGTCGAGCTCGGCCGAACCGGGCAGCACCGTGACGAGCACATCCACGGTCGCGGCGAGCGCGACCGGGTCGCCCGGAGCGACGACGGGGTCGTACCGCACAACCTCGTACCGCTCGGCGAGCGCCGCCGCGATGGGGGCGCCCATGCGGCCGAGGCCGAGCACGCCGACCCGCATCAGAAGTCGCTGAGGTTGGCGCGCAGGCCGCCCGCGCTGTAGCCCGAGCGCAGGATGCCCCGGCGCCGCAGGATGGGCACGAGCTCGTCGAGCATCCGGTGCACCGTGACGGGGTGCAGGTCGCCCCACAGCAGCACGCCGTCGTTGTCGGCGGACTCCCCGAGGTCTTCGATGAGGTCGGCGAGCTCGCCCGCGGTGCCGACGAAGCCGCCCTGGCCCAACCGGCCGAGCTTGGCCTGCGCGCCGAGCAGCACGCGCAGGGGCGTGCTGGGATCGTGCTTGCCGACCAGTCGCGCGATGCTGCCCTGCGACACGTGGTCACCGAAGACCGAGAGGTCGAGGGGCGTGTCGAAGTCGAGGGCCGTGAGGTCGGTCTCGAGGTCGCTCGACTGCTTCTCGGCCACGTACATGACGGCCGCGTCATCCGGGTTCGCGGACGCCGCGACGAGCCGGTCGGCCTCGTCGGCGCTGCCCACGAGCACCGGCTGGATGGCGAACAAGATCGTGATGTCGCTGGGCTGTCTGCCCCTCTCCACCGCCGCGGCGTGGATCTTCGCGCGGTAGGCGCGGATGCTGTCCGGGTCGAGGGGCGCGAGCGCGAGCTGCACGTCGGAGTTGGCTCCCGCGAAGCCGAGACCGCGCCCGGAGCCGCCCGGCGAGACGATCACGGGCTCGCCGTCGGTGAACGGGATGGCGTTCAACGGCCCGTCGAACTCGAAGTACTCGCCCCGGTGCTGCACGGTGGTCAACTTCGAGCCGTCGGCGTACCGGCCCTGGGCCGGGTCGGCGATGAGGGCGCCCGGGTTCCAGCTGCGCCACAGGTCACGCACGCCGTCGAGCCACTCCTCCGCGCGGTCGTACGCCGCGTCGTGGCCGAGGGGCGCGGCGCTGCCGAAGTGCCGTGCGCTGCCGGTGTCGGTGACAACGTTGAGGCCCAGGCGGTGTCCGCTCAGGTGCTGCAGGCTCGCGAACTGGCGCGCGGCCGTGTACGGCAGGTACGCGGCCGGATTCACGGTCGGCACGATGCCGAGGTGCCGCGTGGCGGCGAACAGGTACGGCGCGAGCAGCAGCGGGTCGTGCTTGGGGCCGCCGAAGGCCTGCCGGATGCGCAGGTCGATCGTCGCGGCGTTGCCCATGGAGGGGGCATCCTCGATGATCAGCAGGTCGAAGCCCGCCTGCTCGAGGTCGCGCACGGCCTGTTGGTAGAGCTCCGGCTCGGTCCAGCGGTAGTTCCAGTCGAGGTACGGATGCCCCCAGCCCTGCGGTCCGAAACCGCGGGCCAGGAACCAGCCGAAGTGCTGCTGCTTGGCGCTCATATGCTCAAGGCTCGCACGGCGGCGAGCCCCCGGTCGAGGTCGGCGATGAGGTCGGGCAGGTCTTCGATGCCGATCGAGAGCCGGAGGGTGCCGGCGCGGATGCCCGTGCGGTCGAGCTGCTCGTCGGAGCGCTGGTTGTGGCTCGTCGTGCCGGGGTGCAGGATGAGCGACCGCACGTCGCCGAGATTGGTCATATGGGTGAACACCTCCAGGGTGTTGACGAGGGCGCGCGCGGCCTCCAGACCACCCCGCAGCGTGAACGAGTACACCGATCCCTGCCCGTTCGGCAGGTACCTCTGCGCGAGCGCGTGGTCCGGATGGGATTCGAGGCCGGAGTAGTCGACCGACTCGACCTCCGGCTGCGCCTGAAGCCACCGCGCCACCCCGAGGGCGTTGTCGCTCTGGCGCTGCACGCGCAGGGAGAGAGTCTCGATGCCCTGGTTGATGAGGAAGGCGTTGAACGGCGACGGGGTGGGGCCGAACCGCAGTGCCATCACATCGCGCAGGTACACGATCCGCGCGCGGCCTCCCACCCGGTCGACCAAGCTCGGGCCTCCCGTGCGGGTGGGTGCCGCGAACTGCGGGAACAGGTCGCCCGAGCGCGCCGCATCGAAGGCGCCGTTGTCGACGATGACCCCGCCCAGAACGGCGCCGTGCCCGGCCAGGAACTTGCTCGCCGAGTGCACCACGAGGTCAGCACCGTGCTCGAGGGGGCGCACGAGGTAGGGGGTCGCGAACGTGCTGTCGACGACGAGCGGGATGCCGTGGGCGCGGGCGACCGCGGCGATGGCCTCGATGTCGAGGATCTCGTTGCGCGGGTTGGCGATCGACTCCGCGAACAGCACGCGGGTGGTCGGTCGGATGAGCCGCTCCCACTCCGCGGGGTCGTTGATGTTGTGCACGAAGTCGGTCTCGATGCCCAGCGGTGCGAGGTTGTCGAGGAAGAAGCCCCTGGTTCCCTCGTAGATGTGCTCCGCGGAGACCACGTGCTGGCCCGCCTGCACGAGCCCGAGGAGGGCGACGGCGACGGCGGCCTGGCCGCTGCCGACGAGGATGGCTTCGGCGCCGCCCTCGAGGTCGGCGATCCGGCGCTCCACCGCGGTCGCGGTGGGGTTGCCCACCCGGGTGTAGGAGTATCCGTCGCCCCCCGCGAACAGGTCGCCCGCGGCATCGAAGTTGTCGATCTCGAACCCGGACGTGAGGAAGATCGGGGTCACGCGGGGCGTCACGCCCTGGTCGGCGCGTTCGCCGGCGTGCAACTGGCGGGTGGAGAATCCGGTCATCAGAACAGGGTGCCACGCCCGCCGCCGCGCCGCCCACCGCACCTTCATAGTTCGTCATCCGGCTGCCGGTTCTTCGGCGAAGTGCCTAGTGTGAATTCAATGAGCATCCAATCCCGCCCGCTGCGCGTCGTCGCCGTCTCGGGCAGCCTCACCGCCCCCTCGCGCACGACGGCCCTCGTCGAGGCCATCACCGAGGCGTTCGGCCGGGCGCTGCCGATCGAGCCGCACGTCATCACCCTGAACCACCTCGGGCCGCACCTCGCCGGGGCGCTCACCCGCAAGCAGCTCCCGCCCGAGGCGGAGGCAGAGCTGCAGCACATCGAGAACGCCGACCTGCTCATCGTCGCGACGCCCGTCTACCGGGCGTCGTTCACCGGGCTGTTCAAGCACCTGTTCGACTTCGTCGACCAGTACGCACTCGTGGACACCCCGGTTCTGCTGGCCGCAACGGGCGGCAGCGAGCGGCACGCGCTCATCATCGAGCACCAGCTGCGGCCGCTGTTCGGGTTCTTCCAGTCGCTCGCGCTGCCCGTGGGCGTGTACGCGCACGACTCCGACTTCACCGACTACAAGATCTCCAACGAGCAGCTGGACGACCGCATCGAGAAGGCCATCGCCCGCGCCCTCCCGCTCGTGAAGTCGAGCCTCGTCGAGAAGGAGACGATCGAGCGCACCCTCGCGGGCGAAGAGGTCAGCGAGGACTGAGTTCGCGCGCGGCCTGCGAGCCCGCGGCGCGCAGCCAGACCGCGGGTGCCGCGATGGCGCCGTCGACCGAGCCGGCGAGATCGGCGAGGGATGCCGTCCACACACCGGTGCCGTCGGCCACCTGGCCGGCGATCACCCCGGCCACGACGCCGTCCTGCGCGGCGAGGGCCAGCAGGTGGCCGACGACCTTGCCCGACCGGGACTGGTCGTCGAACCTGCCCTCGCCCGTGAGCAGCACGTCCGCGCGGGCGACCGCCGCCCGCAGCCCGCTGAGCTCGGCGAGCCGATCCGCGCCCGGAACGATCGACGCGCCCCACACCGTGGCGAACCCGTAGCCGGTGCCGCCCGCCGCACCGGACCCCGGCTCGTCGCGCGCGCCGCCGAGGAGGTCCGCGAAGTGGGCGAGAGCCGCCTCCAGCCGTTCGACCTGGGCGGGGCTCGCGCCCTTCTGCGGTCCGAACACCGCCGCGGCTCCGGCCGGCCCGAGCAGGGGCGCCGTGACGTCGGTGAGCAGCACCACCCCTCCCGCGGGCGGCGGCAGCAGTTCGTCGAACCGCACGTCGACGATGCCGGCGAGCGCCGCGCCGCCGTCGGGCACCAGCTCGCCCTGCTCGTCGAGCAGCACGAGCCCGAGGGCGCTGAGCGCACCCGCCCCGCCGTCGGTGGACGCCGAGCCGCCGAGCGCGATCACGAGGGACGTCGCGCCCGCGTCGAGGGCGGCGCGGATGACCTCGCCCAGTCCGCGGGTGGTGGCGCGCAGGGCATCCGGCGTGCGCTGCAGGGGCAGCCCGCTCGACTGCGCGAGTTCCACGACGGCCGTGCCGTCCGGCAGCTCCAACCAGCCCGCCGGGGTCGGCCGGCCGTCCGGGCCCGTGACCGCGCCCGCCGTGCGCCGCACCGAGCCGGGGACAGCGGCCTCGATGGCGTCGAGGGTGCCCTCGCCGCCGTCGGCCTGCGGCACGAGCACGAGCTCGTCGTCGGGGCGCACCGCACGCCACCCGTCGGCGATCGCCTCGGCCGCCTCGAGCGCCGAGAGGGTGCCTTTGAAGGAATCGGGGGCGATGACGACGGTGAGCACGGTCGCCAGCGTACTCGCCGGCGGGGTCAGCGCAGAGGCACGGGCACGCTCGCGGCCCGGCTCCACACGATGGACGCGGAGGTGCCCACTTTGCGCACCTCGGTGTCGAGCTGGTTCATGATCTCGTCCAGGTCGCGCTGGCCGACGGCGACCACGTGCAGGCGCACGCCCGTGACATCCCAGTCGACCAGGAACGACCCGATCGGCGGCACGAGCACGACGCGCTCCGTGGCGGAGACGCGCACCGAGTGGTAGGCGCACAGCCTGCGCGCCAGCTCGCCGAGGGCGCGCACGGTGTCGAACCGCAGGGTACCCGTCATGGCCAGCATGCGGTCGAGTGTGCCCGACCGACACGAACCCCGAGTAAACGCGAGGGGACGCCTTGACCCGATCTCGCGTCGCGCTCGCCCTTAGACGACGAGGGAGTCGAGCAGTCTCAGCAGGGCCTTCGCGTAGGCGTCCGCCGCCGTTTCGGCCTCGAAGTCGCTGGCCTCACCGTCGATCACCGCGGTCACCCGGTAACCGTCTGTGACGGTCAGGCTCACGAACGCCGGACCGAGCGCCGCGCGCAACTGGTGCTCGTGCGGGTGCCAGAGCGCCTCCTCGATCGATACAGAGTCGAGCGCCCACTCCGTGGTGCCGTTGAACCCCAGCACGGTGCCCGTGCTGAACTCGTGCGCCTCGACGGTGAGGTCGCTCAGCACGTACAGCTCGTCGTCGGCCTCGACGAGGTCGATGCGGAACTGGTCGCCCGAGCGCGGTTTCCACACCAGCCCGGAGTCGCGCAGGGCCCTCGCGAGCGCGGTGGAGATCATCCCTCCAGTATCGGTGCCCCGACGCCGGCGCGGGGGTTTCGGCGAGATGCGTCCGCCGCGGCGCCGGCATTCCGCCGAAACCCCCGCATGAGGCCGGAGTCAAGAAAGGGTCAGGCCGCGCTCACGCCGAACAGCAGGCCCAGCAGGTAGGTGGCACCGGCCGCGCCGAAGCCGATCGCGAGCTGGCGCAGCGCGCGCGTGAGCGGCGACGTCCCCGACAGCAGGCCGACGATCGACCCCGTCGCGAGCAGCGCGATACCCACGAGCGCGGCGGCGATGATCACCGCGGTGAGGCCCTCCGCGCCGAACAGGTACGGCAGCACGGGGATGATCGCCCCGGAGGCGAAGAAGCAGAAGCTCGACACGGCCGCGCCCAGGGCGCTGCCCACCGACTCGTGGTCGTCGGCGTTCGGCTGCGGCATCGTCGTGCGCCCGGAGAGGATGTCGTCGGCGTGCTGGCGGGCCTCCTCGGCCGAGAGGCCGCGGGCGCGGTAGACGAGCGCGAGCTCGTTGGCGTTCACGTCGAGCGCGTGCAGCGACTCGCTGCCCGCCGAGTTGGGCGTCGTGGCATCCAGCAGCTCGCGCTGGGAGCGCACCGAGACGAACTCGCCCGCGCCCATCGACAGCGCTCCCGCGAGCAGGCCCGCGACTCCCGTGAGCAGCACGATGCGCGTGTCGATGCCCGACGCGCTCACACCCAGCACGAGAGCGAGGTTGCTCACGAGTCCGTCGTTGGCGCCGAACACGGCGGCGCGGAACGTTCCGGAGAGGCGCTGCCGCCCGCGCGCCGCGAGCGCGCGCACGACCTCGGCGTGGATGCGCTCGTCGGCGGCCATCGTGTCGGTCGCGTCCGCGTCCCTGTCGTACGGCGAGCGAGTCTCCGCGCGCTGGGCGAGGGCGAGCACGAACACCGAGCCGAACCGGCGAGCGAGGAACCCGAGCACGGCCGTGCGGGCATCCCGGTACGGCCTGCCCACGCGGTCGCCGAGCAGGTCGAGCCAGTGCTGCTCGTGCCTGCCCTCCGCGTCGGCGAGCGCGAGCAGGATCTCGCGCTCCTCCCCCGTGCGGCGCGACGCGAGGTCGCGATACACGGAGGCTTCCGCCCGCTCGGCCGCCAGATACCTCCGCCAGCGCCTCAGCTCGGAGTTCGTGGGGGCGGTCATCGGCTGTAGCGGATGCCCCAGCCGACGCTCCAGGTGGCGCCGGGCTCGACCCAGCGCAGGCCGAGGCCCGAGTTGAGGGCGTCGGGGGCCGCGGTCATCGGCTCGATGGCGACGGCAAGGCCCGGCCCGCCGAGCTTCGGGAAGATGGGCGTCGTGAAGACCTGCAGGTAGGGGTGGTTGTCGTCCTGCACGAGGCGCACCTCGCGACCGTCGGGCGCGCGCAGCGTCGCGCTCACGCCGTCGACCGGGGCCACCTCGCCGAAGGCGGTGTCGAGCTCGAGGCCGCCCAGGCGCACACCCGCGCGCAGGTCGTACTGGGTGCCGTCGACCGGCACCTCCGCGAGCGGCAGGAGGCGGGAATCCACGTCGAAGAAGGTCGACGCGTTCACGGTGAGCACGAGGTCTTCGGCGGGCACGTCGCCGATCGTGAGGAACGGGTGCGTTCCGATGCCGACGGGCGCCGCCGCACCGGTGAGGTTGCGCACCTCGTGGGTGACGGCGATGCCGTCGTCGATGAGCTCGTAGCGCACGCTCGTCTCAAGCTGGAAGGGATACCCGTGCTGCGGGAAGACGGTCGCGCCGAGCGTGATGCTCGAATCGGTGCGCTCCAGCACGCGGTACGGCGAGAACCGCAGCAGGCCGTGCAGGGCGGTGTGCCGCGCGGGCTCGGTGATGTCGAGCTGCATCTTCTCCCCGTGGAGCGCCCACGCGCCGTCGGCCACGCGGTTGGGCCACGGCATGAGCACGATGCCGGACGCGAACGGGGGCGTGCGCAGCGGCGGGTACTGCGGAATGAGGTCAACGCCCCCGACGGTGAGGGTGCGCAGGGATGCCGCGACCTCGGTGATCACGGCGGTGTAGTCGCCACGGGTGAGCACGTGCTGCGCTCCCGTGGGCTCGATGGTGTACTCGGTCACGCGTCCACCTTAGCCGCGAGCTCCACGCGCAGGCCCGCCGAGCGCAGCCCCTCCACGTGCGCCAGGTCGGCGCCCTCCGCGGTGACCAGCACGTCGAAGTCGGTGACCGCGCCGATGACCGCGACGTCGATGCGGCCGAGCTTCGTGGCGTCCGCGATGAGCACGCCCCGGCGCGCGCGGGACAGCACCCGCGTCTTGATCTCCGCCTCCGGCAGGTTCACGTTCGTGACCCCGCGGGCGGGATGGATGCCGTTGCAGCCGATGAACGCGGTGTCGAGGTTGAGCGCGTCGAGCATGGGCGCGGCGAACGGGCTCACGAGCGAGTGCTGCAGGGGCCGCAGCGTGCCGCCCGTGACGATCACGGTGAACCGCGGCACGGCGGGCTCGAGCGCGAGCGCGATGGTGAGTCCGCTCGTGACGACGGTGAGGTCGTGAAGGTCCTGCCGCCGGACGAGGGCCACGGCGAGCGCCATGGCCGTGCTCCCGGCATCCAGGTAGATCGCCTGGCCCGACGTGACGAGCCGCGCGGCGGCGTGCGCGATCGAGCGCTTGGCGGCGGCATCCCGGTCAAGGGACGACTCGAGGGGCGATTCTGCTCCCGTGATGACGGGCATCGCGCCGCCGTGCACGCGCACGACGCTGCCGGCCCGCTCGAGCGCGCTGAGGTCGCCGCGCACCGTGACCTCGCTCACGCCCAGCTCGAGGCTCGCATCGACGACCCGCACGAAGCCGCGGTCGGCGACAAGCCGGGCGAGCAGCTGCCGCCGCGGGGTTTCGATTTCCTTCGTATTCGCAACCGTCACTTTCGATATCGTAATACCCATGCTCATGGCAGGAATCACCAAGCACGAGACCACGCTCGCCGACGGTCGCGACCTCATCTACTACGACGACGCCGACACGGCGCTCCCGCCGGAGCGCGCCGCCGACACCCGCCACCTCGACCCCCGGCCCGCGACCGCGACGATGCGACAGGATCCGCTCACGGGCGAGTGGATCTCCATCGCCGCGTCGCGGCAGAACCGCGTGTTCCTGCCGCCCGCCGACCAGGACCCGCTCGCGCCGGCGACCCCCGCCAACCCGTCCGAGGTGCCCAACAACTACGACGTCGCGGTGTTCGAGAACCGCTCGCCGTCGTTCGGCCCCGCGCTCGGCGACCTCGACCTGAGCGGCCTCGGCCTCGGCCGAACCGCCCCCTCCCACGGACGCTGCGAGGTGGTGTGCTTCAGCCCGGAGCACGAAGGGTCGTTCGGGTCGCTCAGCGAGGGGCGCGCCCGCACCGTCATCGAGGCGTGGGCCGACCGCACCGAGTTTCTCTCCGCCCTGCCCGGTGTCGCGCAGGTCTTCCCGTTCGAGAACCGCGGCGAGGCCATCGGCGTCACGCTGCACCATCCGCACGGCCAGATCTACAGCTACCCCTACGTCACACCGCGCACCCAGCGGCTCATCTCGTCGCTCGAGCAGCACGGGCCGACGCTCTTCGAAGACATCCTGCAGTTCGAGCGCGCCTCCGAGCGCGTCGTGCTCTCGGGCGAGCACTGGACCGCCTACGTGCCGTTCGCGGCGCGCTGGCCGCTCGAGGTGCACATGCTGCCGCACCGCCACATCCCCGACTTCGCGGCCGCCAACGGGCCGGAGCGCGACGAGCTCGCCGGCCTGTACCTCACGCTCCTGCGCGGGCTCGACGCCCTGTACGACACCCCCACCCCGTACATCGCCGCATGGCACCAGGCTCCCGTGAGGGCCTCGCGCGCGGACATCCGGCTCATGCTGCAGGTGACGTCGCCGCGGCGGGCCGAATCTAAACTGAAGTACCTCGCGGGCTCGGAGAGCGCGATGGGGGCATGGATCGGCGACATCCCACCGGAGCAGGCCGCGGAATTTATCAGGCAGGGAATCGCACGCGCATGACGGACATTCGTGACGAGGTCGCACAGGGCTTCGAAGACATCTACGGCAGCGCGCCGCTCGGCATCTGGTCGGCGCCCGGCCGCGTCAACCTCATCGGCGAGCACACCGACTACAACGACGGTTTCGTGCTGCCGTTCGCCATCAACCGCCGCACGGTCGTCGCGCTCGGCGCCCGCACCGACGGCATCGTGCGGGTCGCCTCCGCCTTCGCGGACGAGGTGGCGGAGATCCCCCTCGCCGACCTCAGCCCTGACCGGCTGCGCGACTGGTCCGCCTACCCGCTCGGCGTAGCCTGGGCGCTCGGCGAGTTCGGTGCGGACCTCGCCGCCGTGCCCGGCGTTGACCTCTACATCGAGTCGACCGTGCCCGTGGGGGCCGGCCTCTCCTCCTCCGCCGCGATCGAGAGCGCCGTCGCGGTCGCCCTCGACGAGGTCTGGCGTCTCGGCTTCGACCGCAAGACCCTCGCGCGCATCGGCCAGCTCGCCGAGAACAAGGCCGTGGGCGCCCCCACCGGCATCATGGACCAGTCGGCCTCCCTGCTCGGGCGCACCGACCACGCCGTGTTCCTCGACTGCCGGTCGCTCGAGTCGTCGTTGGTGCCGCTCGGGTTCGCGGAGGCGGGCCTCGAACTGCTCATCGTCGACACCGGGGTCTCGCACGACCACGCCACCGGCGGGTATGCGGAGCGCCGGGCATCCTGCGAGAAGGGCGCGGCCCTCATGGGTGTCGCGGCCCTGCGCGACCTCACCGTCGACGACCTGCCCCGGGCGCGGCAGCTCATGGACGACGAGACGTTCCGCCGCGTGCGCCACGTCGTCACCGAGAACCAGCGCGTGCTCGACACCGTGCGCGTGCTGCGCGAGTCCGGACCCCTCGCGATCGGCGAGCTGCTGGATGCCTCGCACGTCTCCATGCGCGACGATTTCGAGATCAGCGTGCCCGAGCTCGACCTCGCCGTCGAGACCGCGCAGGCGAACGGTGCGATCGGCGCGCGGATGACCGGCGGCGGCTTCGGCGGAGCGGCCATCGCCCTCGTGCCCACGGAGGGCATCTCGCGCATCCAGGTCGCCATCGACGGCGCCTTCGCCGAGCACGGCTTCAGCCAGCCGACCACGTTCACGGTCACGGCGTCGGACGGCGCCGGGCGAGACTAGGGCGCGGGCAGCCCGTCCGCTAGGGTCGGGCCATGAGACCCGGCGAGGCGGCAGCTGCGCTGATGCGCGGCGTCGCGCACGGGGTCGGGCGCCTGTACCTCGCGGCGTTCTCCCGGCAGTACTGGCGCGACATCCCGCGGCCGGCCGGCCAGCGGTCGGTCGTCCGCGGCGTCGGCCCCGACCCGGACCGGGTGCTGCTCAGCGGGAGCGGGAGCGCCGTCGGCTGGGGAGTGCTCACACACGACCTCGCGCTCGGCGGATATCTCGCGCGCCACGTCTCAGCGGCGACGGGGCGCGGCACCGACGTCGAGGTGATCGCGGGCCCGAGGCTCTCGATGCGTTCCATGGGGCGCGTGCTGACCCCGGAGACGATCGCCCGCTACGACGCGATCGTGCTGACCCTCGGCACTCGGGAGGCGTTCGAGTGGATGCCCACAAGCACGTGGCGCGCGCTGCTGACCCGACTGCTCGACCAGATCGCGGCGCCGGGCGACCACCAGCCGTCGGTCGTGGTCGTCGGCGCCGAGGAGATCACGACCGCACCGCTGCCGCGGTGGCTGAGCGATTCCGCGCTCCAGCGGGCGCAGAACCTCAACGCCGCCAGCAGGCAGGTCATCGCCGCACGGGACAACGTGCGGTACGTCGATTCGGCGATGCCGGTGGGTGCGCGGGAGATCGGCCTCGTCGATGCCGACAAGGCCGCCCTCTACTCCACCGCCGCCGCGGCCATCGTGCCCGTGCTGGCGGCCCTGCTCGATGGCAGCCCCTACCGGCGGTCGCTGCCGGTCGACGACGGTGCCCGGCAGCGCGCGATCGACCATCTGCGCGGGTTGCCCACCGGCGACGCGCGGCTCGGGGCGCTGCTCATGACCCTGAGGGACATGTTCGACGCCCGCAGCGTCGACCTGTTCTTCGTTGACCACGACGTCGTCACCATGCTCGCCGCGACCCGCGGACCACTGGGCACCCGCCCGAGGGAGGGCACGGCGAGCGCCGAGGCGCTCGACCACCGGCGCGGGCTCATCGTGCCCGATCTGTCATTGGACGATCGGTTCAACCAGCGGGCGGAGGTGATCGGCCCGCCGCACCTCAGGTTCTACGCCGCCCACCCCGTCGAATCGCCGGAGGGGCATCCCGTGGCCGTGCTCACCGTTGTCGATGCCGCGCCCCGGGTCGTCAGCCCCGCCGAGGCCGCGCTGCTGCGGCAGTTCGCGATCAGGGCGGGAGCGATCCTGTTCGAGGGCTACTGAGCGCGGGACGGGCTACAGTCGCTCGGCCGCATCCACGACGTTCTTGAGCAGCATCGCGCGCGTCATCGGACCGACGCCGCCGGGAACCGGCGACAGGTGCCCGGCCACCTCGGCCACGGCGGGGTCGACGTCGCCCACGAGGCGGGCCTTGCCCGTCTCGGAGTTCACCACGCGCGTGATCCCCACGTCGAGCACGGCGGCCCCCGGCTTGACCCAGTCCGGCTGGATGAGCGCGGGTACGCCGACCGCGGCGACGAGGATGTCTGCGCGGCGCACGTAGCTCTCCAGGTCCACGGTGCGGGAGTGCGTGAGCGTGACGGTCGCGTCGAGGCCCTTGCGCGTGAGCAGCAGGCCGAGCGGGCGCCCGACCGTGAGCCCGCGACCGACCACGACCACGTGCTTGCCCGAGATGGGCACGTCGTAGCGCTGCAGCATCTCCACGATGCCCGCGGGGGTGCAGGGCAGCGGCGAGGTGATCTCACCACCCACCCCGAGCACGAGGCGCCCGAGGTTGGTGGGGTGCAGGCCGTCGGCATCCTTGTCCGGGTCCATGAGCTCGAGCATCGCGTTCTCGTCGATGCCCGCGGGCAGCGGCAGCTGGATGATGTAGCCGGTGACCGCCGGGTTCTCGTTGAGCTCGCGGATCGCGGCCTCGATCTGCGCCGCGGATGCCTCTTCCGGTAGGTCGACGCGAATCGACTCGATGCCCACCTCGGCGCAGTCGCGGTGCTTGCCCGCGACATAGGAGAGGGATCCGGGGTCGCTGCCCACGAGCAGGGTGCCGAGCCCCGGCACGATCCCGCGCTCACGCAGGGCGCTGATGCGAGCCGCAAGCTCACCCTTAACGGCGGAGGCCGTGCCCACCCCGTCCAGCACCGCCGCAGTCACCACGACCCCCCACTCGTTGAGTCGCGGACTCTGCTCAACGTGAGCGGCGTGTCGCCGGACGAAGTCCGCGACTCGACGAAGGGGGGCATCATGCCCAGCTGCCGGGGCTCGTGAGGCCCGGGTAGAGGGGGTAGCCGTCCGTGAGCTTCAGCACCCGCTGGCGGAGGGCCGTGACATCCGGGTTCGGCTGCAGCGCGAGCCCGATGATGTCGGCGACCTCGGTGAACTCGGTGTCGCCGAACCCGCGCGTCGCGAGCGCGGGCGTGCCGATGCGCACGCCGGACGGGGTCATCGGGGGGCGCGGGTCGAACGGCACCGAGTTGCGGTTCACGGTGATCCCGACGGAGTGCAGGATGTCTTCGGCATCCTGCCCGTGGATGGCCGCGTTGCGCAGGTCGACGAGCACGAGGTGCACATCGGTGCCGCCCGTGAGCACGTTGATGCCCGCGGCCGTCGCGTCCGGGGCGGTGAGGCGCTCGGCAAGGATCCGGGCGCCGCGGATGGTGCGCTCCTGGCGGTCCTTGAACTCGGGCTCGCCGGCGAGCTTGAAGGCGGTCGCCTTCGCCGCGATGACGTGCATGAGCGGCCCGCCCTGCTGGCCGGGGAAGACGTTCGAGTTGATCTTCTTCTGCAGCTCGAGGTCGTTGGTGAGGATGAAGCCGGAGCGCGGACCGCCGATGGTCTTGTGCACGGTCGAGCTCGTGACGTGGGCGAACGGCACGGGGTTCGGGTGCAGGCCCGCGGCGACGAGGCCCGCGAAGTGCGCCATGTCGACCCAGAGCTTGGCGCCCACCTCGTCCGCGATCGCGCGGAACGCCTCGAAGTCGAGCTGGCGCGGGTAGGCCGACCAGCCGGCGATGAGCACGTGCGGCTTGACCTCGAGGGCCTTCTGGCGCACGACGTCCATGTCGACGAGGAAGGTGTCGGGGTCGACGCCGTAGGCGTGGGCCTCGTAGAGCTTGCCGGAGAAGTTGAGCCGCATGCCGTGCGTGAGGTGGCCGCCGTGCGCGAGCTCGAGCCCGAGGATCCGGTCGCCGGGCTCGGCGATCGCGGAGAGCACGGCGGCGTTGGCGGATGCTCCGGAGTGCGGCTGCACGTTCGCGTAGGCCGCGCCGAACAGCTCTTTGGCGCGCGAGATGGCGAGCGACTCGGCGACGTCGACGAACTCGCAGCCGCCGTAGTAGCGACGGCCCGGGTATCCCTCGGCGTACTTGTTGGTGAGCACGGAGCCCTGCGACTCGAGAACGGCGCGCGGCACGAAGTTCTCGCTCGCGATCATCTCGAGGGTGCCGCGCTGGCGGCCGAGCTCCTGCTCGAGCACGGCGGCGATCTCGGGATCGACCTCGGAAAGGGGGGCGTTGAAGGTTGAGGACACGGGGACTCCTGACACTCGACGGATAGAACAAAGGTATCCGGTGAGCCCAGGCGTACGGCCCAATCGTGTGGAGATGCCGCTCCCCGATGGTTGCCCATCTCAACGCCAGTTGCGACGGGACCAGTGTAGCCGCTCGGGGCGGGTCTGGCAGGGCTCCCCGAACGACGCCCAGGTTGGCAACTCAGGCAGCCCGGCTCGTCGCGCGCCAGTCAAGCGCGTGACGTGGCACCTGACCAACGGACTCTCCTGACTTTACCCACGGAGGGGTGGGTCAGATGCCGTTCGGCAGGTGCGGGCGGCGGACGGGTCTGGCAGAATAGGTGCAATTAGTTAGGACTCCTGACAAACTCGGAGGCGGCGGTGCGGCTGCTCACGATCCTCGTGCTCGTGCTTCTCTCGGGCTGCAGCGCGCCGCAGAATGGAACCCAGATGACCACCGTGATCCCCGCCCCCGTCTCGTTCGAACTGCACGACGGGTGGCGCGACCTCGCGGAGCCGCAGCTCGCCCTGGTCGACACCCTCCCCGAGGAGGGCTACCGCCTCGAGATCGACGCGTCGGGCATCCGCATCGAGGCCGCCGACGAGCCGGGGCTCTTCCACGGGCGGCAGACCCTGCTGCAGCTCACCGTCGACGGGCGGGTGCCGTTCGTCACCATCGAGGACTACCCGCGCTTCGCCTATCGCGGCGCGATGCTCGACGTCGCGCGGCACTTCTTCGGCGTCGAGGACGTCAAGAAGTACATCGACGACATCGCCCTGCTGAAGTTGAACCACCTGCACCTGCACCTCACGGACGACCAGGGCTGGCGCATCCAGATCGACTCCTGGCCCGAACTCACGCGCGCGGGGGCGACGACGGAGGTCGGCGGGCGCGGCGGCGGCTCCGCTGTGCCGCTCTACTACTCGAAGGACCAGTACCGCGAGATCGTCGAGTACGCGGCATCCCGCTTCATCACGATCGTGCCGGAGATCGACATGCCCGGCCACACGAACGCCGCGAGTGTCGCCTACCCCGAGCTCAGCGACACCCCGGTGCAGCCGTACGAGGGCATCGAGGTGGGGTTCAGCTCGCTCGCCATTCGCAGCGAGCGCACCTACCAGTTCGTCGACGACGTGGTGCGCGAGGTGGCCGCCCTCACCCCGGGTGCGTACCTGCACCTCGGCGGCGACGAGTCGCTCTCCACGAGCGACGACGACTTCCTCTACTTCATCGGGCGGGCCACCGCGATCGCGGCGACGTACGGCAAGACCCTCATCGGCTGGCACGAGATGGGCAGGAGCACCGAGCTACCGGCGGGAACGATCGGGCAGTACTGGAGCTTCACGACGCCGCAGCCCGGTGCCGCCGAGCACACGCTGTCGTTCGTGGAGCAGGGCGGCGCGGTCATCATGTCCCCCGCCGACGTCGCCTACCTCGACATGAAGTACGACCCGCTCACCGAGCTGGGCCTCACCTGGGCGAACGGGCCGACCTCGATCGAGGAGTCGTACGGCTGGGATCCGGCCGCCATCGTTCCGGGAATCGGCGACGAGCAGCTGCTCGGGGTGGAGGCGCCGCTGTGGAGCGAGACGACCGCCACCATCCAGGACGTGGAGTACCTCGCGTTCCCGCGGCTCGCGTCGGTGGCGGAGATCGCGTGGTCACCGCGCGGCACGCGCGACTTCGCGGAGTTCTCGCCGCGGCTCGACCGGTTCGTCGGGCTGCTCGACGAATTGCGCATCAAGCACTACCTGGGCTTCCCCGGCACCTAGCGGGTCATGAGCCCCCGGCGCGCGAGCCACGCGTTGGCGAAGATCACGAGGCCGAGCCCCGCGACGGTGATCGCCACGTCGAACCACGGCAGCGCGCCGACGCCGAGGCGGTCGAGCAGCAGGCCGCCCACGAGCGCGCCGGCCCCGATGGAGAAGTTGAACGACGTCGTGAAGTAGGAGGCGGCGACGTCGCGCACCCGCACCGAGGCGGTGTGCAGCATCCTCGCCTGCAGCAGGCTGGGCAGCGCGCCGAACGCCGCGCCCCACACGATGATCGCCGCGAAGGCGACCCAGGTGACCTGCGGGAACAGTCCGAGCATGCTGACCGACGCGAGGATGAGGATGATCGCGCCGATCATGGCCGCCCGCGGGAAGCGGTCACCGAGCGTGCCCGCGGCGACGAGGCCGATGGCGCCGGCCCCGCCGTAGAGGAAGAGCCAGCCGGCGACCTGGTCTGGGGCGACGCCCATCGGCCCGATGAGGAACGGCGCGATGTACGTGTAGAAGAGGTTGTGCCCCAGGGCGACGAGCACGATGATCACGCCGACGATGATCACGCCCGGCACCGTGCGGTCCTTGCGCATCGGCAGCGGGATCTCACCGGTGGCGAGCACCTCGCCGTGGCTGACGGAGGGAAGCAGGCGGGCCGTGACGATGGTGAGCACGAGGACGGCCGCGGCGAGGATGACGAACGCGAGGCGCCAGCCGAGGGAGTGGCCGAGCGCCGTGCCGAGCGGCACGCCGAGCACGAACGCGGCGGTGCCGCCCGCGCTCGTGATGGCGACCGCGCGCGCGAGCTGGTGCTTGGGCACGAGGTGGGCCGAGTACGCGCCGACGACCGACCAGAACAGCCCGTGCGAGAGCCCGCCGATGACGCGGGCGACGACGAGCACGCCGTAGGTCGGCGCGACGGCCGCGAGCACGTTGCCGAGCACGAACACGAGCAGCACGACGAGGATGAGCGACTTGCGCGAGTAGCGGCGGGTGAGCACCGCGAGCGGGGTCGCCGTGAGCACGACGGTGCCCGCGAACACCGTGATGAGGATGCCCACCTGCGACTCGGAGACGTCGAGCTCCGCGGCGATCTCGGGCAGCAGCCCGGTCGGCAGGAACTCGCTCGTGACCATCATGAAGATGAGTACGGAGAGGGTGAGCAGGCCCACCCAGGGGAAAGGTTTGGTGGTGGTGGCTGGCGCGTCCATGAGGACGGTGGTTCCGTTCGATCTGTGCGGCGGCACGTCGCCAGCGGGAGGACGCGGGCCCTGCGTCGTCGCCTCCAGCTTAAGCCCTACGCTGGAACCGTGACCGCAGCTCCCACGCACTGGATCCTCACCCTCGTCTGCGAGGACCGGCCGGGGATCGTGCACGCGATCAGCGGCGCCATCGTCGCGGCGGGCGGCAACATCACCGAGTCGCAGCAGTTCTCCAGCGACGACACGGGCCGGTTCTTCATGCGCCTGCAGGTGGAGTCGGCCGCATCCCGCGACGCCTTCGAATCCGCGCTCGCGCCCGTCACCGCGCACTACGACATGACGTGGCAGCTCGACGTGGTCGGCCGCCCCCTGCGCACGCTCGTGCTCGTGTCGAAGGCGGGCCACTGCCTCAACGACCTGCTCTACCGGGAGCGCGCCGGCCAGCTGTCGGTCGACCTGCCGCTCGTCATGAGCAATCACTCCGACCTGTCGAGCCTCGCGGCGTTCTACGACGTGCCGTTCGAGGCGCACGCGATCACCAGCCCGGGCCAGAAGCTCGCGTTCGAGGAGCGCGTGCTCGAGGTCGTGCAGGAGCACGACATCGAGCTCGTCGTGCTCGCGCGCTACATGCAGATCCTCTCCCCCGAGCTGTGCGCCGCACTCACGGGCAAGGTCATCAACATCCATCACTCGTTCCTGCCCGGGTTCAAGGGGGCCAATCCCTACAAGCAGGCGCACGCACGCGGCGTGAAGCTCATCGGAGCGACCGCGCACTTCGTGACGAGCGACCTCGACGAGGGCCCGATCATCGAGCAGAACGTCGTGCGGGTCGACCACTCGCGCAGTTGGCAGGAGCTCGTCGCGATCGGCCAGGACGAGGAGTCCCGCACGCTCACGCAGGCCGTGAAGTGGTTCGCCGAGCACCGCGTGCTGCTCGACGGTGCGCGCACGATCATCTTCAAATAGCGGATGCCCCCGGGGTGGGCCACACCAATATACTGAGTCACCCTCTCCTCCTCTCATCGGACTTCCCGTGCCCGTTCGTCCCCGCTTGCTCGCTGCCGCCGCCGCCCTGGTGCTCGGGCTGGGCGGGGCGCTCATCGTCGCCGCTCCGGCTGCCGCCGCCACCTTCACGGTGGCCAACACGAACGACTCCGGCGCCGGGAGCCTGCGCGAGGCGATGACC
>Ga0247738_10000218_pt1 | contig 24148 bp, 24 predicted proteins | sample UWRJL013104B2_FD_180936 | JGI IMG/M metagenome (GOLD analysis project Ga0247738, IMG submission 180936) | Plant litter microbial communities from Arlington Agricultural Research Station in Wisconsin, United States - UWRJ-L013-104B-2 | ecosystem: Environmental > Terrestrial > Plant litter >...
TCATTGCGACAAAGCTGCGCTACTTTGCCGACCGGGAGTTTGCCGGCCGGTTCGATACCGCGTGACACCTAATGGATCGTGTCCAGTTCGACCACGCGTCCGATGCTGCGCAGATAGGCATGTCGCCGGTATCGCTTGCTGATCGCGCCGAAGTAACAGCTGCGACCATGAAGCCATCACGCATGACTACCCAAGGGGCAGACTGTGCCCGCGAGTGCGGGGCGCTTCACAAGCCGTGAGCGAATTCATCGCTAAACCCTTCGATCGTTCGTCCGGAACCTGTCGCCCCGACCCCGGACCCCCTTGGCCGATCCTGGCTTTTGCCGCACCAGGACGAGACCAGCTGCCATCAACCTGCGCCATCGCGGCGAGCCATAGCGTCCCCATAGGTCACGACATCGCGTTGCGTAAGATCCTTCCGGGGAAACCCGATGGGAGAATGCTGTCGCAGCGTCAGGCCTTCGTGGCAGTAGGACTCGATGACGTTTGTGAGCTCCATGTCAGGAAGGTCTCTGATCTGATGCCTTCCGTCGGCGGCTTCTCGACCAGCGGTCTGAGGGTGTCTTTGACGAATTCTTCCATTGTGGTGGGCAGCGCGGGACGATCATCGCGGAACTTTACACGCCCATCGTTAAGTGCAGCCGAGGTGTTCTTATCATAGACCCACCGATCAAACGTTCCGAACCTCTCCCGGAATACCGTTTCGACCTCTTGGTCGCTCGTATCGACGAAGCGATAATCCACCTCTCTACCGAGTGCCCGGCTGATAATCGTGGCGATCTCGGGCATCGTGTAATCGATGCCCAGTTGCTTGACCGACCGGCGCTGACCAGTCGGCGTGTCGAACTCCTTCGCCGCGAAATCCGCTATATCTTGAATGGCAACCCAAGGAGCTTTGACGTTGGGGTGAAGCGACCAGCCGATCCTATCGTACTGCGCGATCGAATCGGTCCACCTGGACAGGTCCTCCATGAACCAACCACCCTGCAGGTGCACCAAATTGATGTCGCGTAACCGGTTGAGGATCTGATCCAAGATATGGAAGCCTTGAAAATGGCCGGTGTTCCCACTGACCTCAGATCCCATTCCGGTCAGGCTCACGGCAAATTTCACCGGCGAATCCCGAAGTGCGTCGAAAAACCGAAGCGCTACCGTAGGGTAGTGTCCATGAAAGTCCTCCCCCTCCCAAATGGTTTTGACCATCAGGAAAGCAGCGTCGGCGTCTTCGAAGAACGTGCTAAGCTCACCAGCACCTGCGTCGAAGCTGCCAAGGAACGGTTCTGCTCCTTTCGCCACAAGGGCATCGAGCGCGGGCCCGCCTCTCGAAAGAGCTTTGACCGAATGGCCTTTGGCCAAGAGGTTCTCGGTAAGTTTGGCACCGATCCTGCCGGTCGCGCCAACCACGGCGATACGCATGGCTAATCTCCTAGAGTTGTTTGACCAGGATCCTACAGGATTGCGTCGCGAACAAAATTGGAGATAATGCCATATGATCTCGAAATCAGGCCAATCGTTGGACAAGCGACCTCCCTGCAGTACCGCTTGCGATCTGAGCCTCTCGCATGGGCCGACGATGGCAATCAGGATGGACTTCGCCGACTATGAAGCCGAGGGGCTTCTGCACCAGCACCGGCAGGGTCAACTGATCGTGGCGCTACATGGCGCAGTTACTTGCAGAACGGAAAGTGGGGTCTGGATCGTTCCGCCCGACTGCGGATTTTGGGTACCCGGTGGCGTTCCTCACAGCAATCAGGTTACATCCAATGCTCGTCTAACATACCTGTTTGTCGAGCCCGGCGTGGCCGTGCTTCCGGCTGAATGCTGCACGCTTTCGGTATCGCCGATGCTTCGGGAGATGATACTCCGGGTAGCGGAACTATCGGAAAGTGATGCGCGCGACGCTCATGTCGATCGCCTCGTACGGGTCATGCTCGATGAGCTGGCGCTGATGCCGAGTGGGGGGCTGGAGCTACCCGTATCTGACCATCCAAAGATCGCGCTGATCACTGCGGCTCTTTTGACAGACCCGAGCGACCGCCGCACCGTCGGGCAATGGGCTGAACATGTGGCCGTCGGTGAGCGATCATTGAAGAGGCTTATGGTGCAAGAGACCGGATTGAGCTTCGGCCGTTGGCGGCGTCAATTGCAACTAGTCATCGCGCTACGGGAACTTGCCGGCGGTGCAACAGTCCAACAAGTGGCAGACGACCTGGGCTACGAATCCACGACGGCCTTCATCGTCATGTTCAGGAAGGCGCTTGGATCCACGCCATCGCGCTACTTTGCCGATCGGCTTTTGAACGCCGCGCGCGCGTGACGCATTGCCGATCCGAGCAACGGCGGCGACACTCCGACGTCAACTTTCTACCCGAAGCCGCAGGATGCCAGCGAGCGGGCACCTAGCAGAGATCTTCTCGGACTTGGCATGGATGCGCGACGCTGAGGGCGACGCATTGAGTCCCGAAGGACGCGACGATGTGGCTGGAACACCTTCAGCCAACGTTTGATGCCGCGCCGCTCAAAGCAGCCCGCTCTGAACAGCCTCATGGACTGTCCTGACGACAGGGTGGAACCCGAGATGCCGCCCCAGCGATCCATCGACATGAAGATGCCACGGATTAGACAAGGGAGCGGATGAAGGTTCCATTTCCTCTCCTACAAGCTCCGCAAGCTCATAGAGCGAGGTTGGGGCGTCATCGACGATATTGACGATCCGCCCGTCTAATGCGCCTGTGAGGGCAAGCGTCATCGCGGTAGCGATATCACGATGGTGGATCAAGCTCATCCTTTTAGCCGGATGCCATTTGGCCTTCACGACCAGCTTCGGCAAGGCTTCCAGATGGCCGTCGTTGTCGCCATAGACAAAACCAAAGCGCTGAATGGACCAGATTAATCCGCTTTCCTGCAATTCCTTTTCAGCGACCAGCTTGCTGGCTGGGTAAGCCTGCTCGGGCCTGGCGGCATCATCCTCTCGGCCGGGGCGCGGATTGTCGTCATTGTAGATATTGCTTGTGCTAGCCATGATAAATCGTGCTTTCGGAGCATAATCCTTGGCTGCCGCGATCAGGTTACGTGTGCCCTCGACATTCATCTTCCAGATTAGATCGGTGTCTTGAGTGCGAAACACCGCGGCAAGATGGATGATGGCGGACACGCCCTCCACTGCTCGCGCCAGTGATCCTGGCGCTAGAAGGTCACCTTGAACGGCTGTGGCTCCTTCAGGAACCTCTTGCCTGCCGCGCACAAGCGCGCGGCAATTCTGGCCCGCTTCAAGCAGGCGGGGCAGAAGTCGTGCGCCGACGAGACCAGTAACGCCAGTAAGGAGAATTGTCACAGGATTGATCCTTTTGAAGTAAGAGCATCGAGCCGCTCCGTAGCGGTCTGTAAAACCCTGATTGCAGTGGCAATGGCTTCGGCTTCGATATCGTCAAACGCCGCTTTATGAATAAAGGTCAGATCAGGAAGTTCATTCCACAATTTTTGACCGGATGCCGTTAGTTGCAGTTGCCGCTGGCGCTGGTCGATGCTGTCTGCAACCTGGCAAACCAGGCTCTTGCGAACGAGCGTTGCTATAACTCCGCTCAATGTCGCCCTCTCGAGGTGAAGCTTGATCACTAGATCGCGCTGCATGGTCGGTCCGACAGTCGCTAGTTGCCAAAGCACGTACCACTGGGTCGAGCCGATGTCGTAAGGCCGCAAAGTCGAGTCCATCAACGCGCGGCCGGCGAAGTAGCATCGCTTGGCCCATGCGCCAATTGACTCGTTTCTAAGATGATCCTGTTCGCTCACGATATGCTCATTTATTGTTCGTTACCATACAATATTGTATGGTAACGAACAATATGTCAATGGAGGATCCATCTCTTGTTTGTGCTGACGGCGCTCAAGCTCCGTCAGGCGCGCGCTTCGCTTTGTGAATCTTGGCCCCTCGCCACGACCATAACGCCTGTGTGAGCAACCCATTATCTTCTTGAAGGCCATGTTGAAGGACGTGTCCGGGTTATAACCAAGCGAAGGTGCGACAATGGAAATCGGTTCGCTGGAATTCTGCAGTCTATCGGCCGCCAAAAGCATGCGCCAATGCGCCGGGTAGTCCATGGGCGTACTGCCGACGGTTTCCCGGAATCTCTGAGCAAAACTCGATCGTGACATCCCCACGTCGTTTCAGCAGCGTCCATCGGTGAGCGGGATCATCATGCACCGCGCTCAGCGCCATGCTCATTTGCTTGTCCGCCAATGCGAACAGTCTGCTTGTTCAAGAGGAAGACGAGGTCATAGCGGCCCGACATCTGATCGGGCAGATAGGCCCGAACGGACGCCAGCAGCTCGACCTCGCCGATGACGGGCGCCGTCGCGGTTCAACGCCTCGACATGGGCGCTGTCGGTGTCGATCAGGTCGGCCGGCCGCCCTCCTTTCGCCATCAGCGCGCCGATAATGGTGCCGAGCGAGCCGGCGCCGATGATCGCGGTTCTCATGCAAGCATCTCCGGATATTGCTTTTTCATGGTATTCCTCAGATCACAGCCGGACCAGATCGCGTCCTTTCAGCTTTAGCATCTCCCGCGCCTCGGCTGGCGTCGCGATTTCGAGCCCGACGCTTTCGATGATCGTGCGGATCTTTGTGACCTGTTCGGCATTCGAGACTGAAAGCTTCCCGCGTTTGATGTAGAGACTGTCTTCAAGGCCGACGCGGACATGGCCGCCGCGCATCGCCGAATGGGCTGCAAACGGCATCTGGCTTTGCCCGGCGGCCAGCACGGACCACTCGGCCGCGTCGCCGAACAGGCGGTCCACGGTTGCCTTCATGAAGGCAAGGTTCTCCCAGTCCGCCGAAATGCCTCCGAGAATTCCGAAGATCGTCTGGACCAGGAAGGGCGGTTCGATCACTTTCCGATCGACGAAATGCGCCAGATTATAAAGATGTCCGACATCGTAGCATTCGTGTTCGAAGCGGGTTCCGTGATCCTTGCCGAGACGTTCGACGATGCGTTCGATGTCTCCGAAGGTGTTGCGGAAAATATAGTCCTTCGTACCGCGCAGGTATGCCTGCTCCCAATCATGCTGCCACGCAAAGGGTCGTTCGGCGAGCGGAAAAATAGCGAAGTTCATCGAACCCATGTTGAGAGAGCACATTTCCGGCAGAAAGCGGAGTGGACCCTCTAGCCGCTCCTCGACTGTCATGGTGAGCCCGCCGCCGGTTGTCATATTCATGATGGCGTCGGTTTCGGTATGGACGCGTGGAAGGAACTTTGCATAGAGCTCAGGATCAGGCGCAGGCCGCCCCGTTTTGGGGTCGCGGGCGTGAAGATGGAGGATCGCGGCCCCGGCGCGCGCCGCGCCGATTGCAGACTCGGCAATCTGGTCGGGAGTGATCGGCAGATGCGGCGACATGCCGGGCGTATGGATAGCGCCCGTGATCGCACAACTGATAATGACCTTCTTTGCACACATGTCCGCGTTTCCTAGTCTTCTCGGATTTGTTTCGCACGCGCCTGCAGGATCGCTTCTATTCGCAGGTCGCGTTCCTTCCTGATCTCCTCCATGGGCCGTTGGCTCATTGCCGCATCGACGGCGGCGGCGACGCGCGCCTGCACGGCATCGTCCAGTTCCGGCTGGCCGAGCTCGGACCAAAGATGCTGCTGCATCGGCGCGAACTGTGCCATGAAGCCGTGGATACCGTTCGGCCCGCCAGCAAGATGGTAGGTCAGGAACGGTCCCATGAGAGCCCAGCGCAGCCCCGGACCCTCGGTAACGGCGATATCGATTTCCTCGACCGAGGCGACACCTTCCTCGAGCAGATGGATCGACTCCCTGAAGATAGCCGCCTGCAGGCGGTTGGCGACATGGCCGAAGATTTCCTTGCGCAGACGGATCGGCTTCTTGCCGAGGCTGAGATAAAACGCCTCCGCCACGTCGAGTGCCCAGTCCGCCGTCGCCCTGCCACCGACAAGCTCGACCAATGGGACGAGGTGCGGCGGATTGAAGGGATGACCGAGAACCACCCGCTCGGGCCGGATGCAGGCGCTCTGCATCACCGAAACCGCGATGGCCGACGAACTGGAAGCGATCACGACATCTGGCCGAAGCACCGCATCCATTCGCGCCATCAGCTCGATCTTCACCGCTTCGCGCTCGACAACATTCTCCTGAACGAAGTCGGCATCACGGCAACAGGCTTCGAGGTCGGTCGTGAACGACAACTGGCCGACCGGTCTGTCCGGCCGTAGAGTAGACAGCAGGCTCGCCACGGTCGCACGCAGTTCCGCACCCGCCTCCCGCGGCTCGCTCGCCGTCACGTCGTAGCCATGGGCCATGAATAGCGCGGCCCAACTTGCGCCGATCGTGCCGCAGCCGATGACCGCGACCCGCTTGATGGCCCGTCCTTCCATGTCACTTCTCCGCGTGGTCGTCATGTCCGGCGTCGATGAGCACAGCCAGCAAGAGGGCATTCTCGGTGCCGCGGTTCACCCATGCATGGTTCGTGCCCCGCTGGACGACGACGTCGAAGGGCTTCAGGTAGCGTTCCTCTGTCTCCAGGACCAGGGTGATACGGCCCGACAGCAGCACGATGTAGTCCGTCGTCGGCGATTTGTGCATGGCCTCGTGTATGGACGTATCGGGTTGCAAATGCGCTCCACCCATCGCCGCGAACCATTCGTGAGCAGCCTTCTGGCGCTCCTCCCGCGACAAATGCGCCGTTTCGCTTTCGGGCGCTATCTCGAAGAAGCGAAAGAGAGTCCCGTCCTTCGGCGGCTCGAGACGATCAGATCTCTTCGCCATGTCCACGGGAGTCCTGTGGTCGTGCGGCCCGGCTTCGGTGATCCACAATTCGGTCAGAACGGTGATCACGTTGTCGGCGATGCCGTCAAATAGGACGCGCGACTTGCCGTTTTTGTCGTTCTCGGTGACGATACGCCGGATTTGCTTGAGCATGGTTCCTCCTTTCAAGCTGGTGCGTTCAGCGCGACTTCTCACGCAGGCCGAGGACAGCGGCCAGAATGACGAAGCCAAAAATCACGTTGCGGATGGCGAGCGGCATCAGCATGCCTTGCAATACCGTGGAGAGAGCGGTTAGCAGCAAGGCCCCTCCCAGCATGCCGAAGTAGATGCCCTTGCCCCCCGTCATCGCCACACCGCCGATCACGACGACGGCGATCGAGGGCAGCAGGTATGGTGTGCCCATATCGATGAAGGCCTGACCGCTGAACCCGGCCAGAAGAATTCCGACAATGGCCGAGCAAAGGCCGCTCAAGGCGTAGGTTGCGACCTGCACGCGTGCGACCGCGATGCCGGAGAAGTACGCCACGGTCTGACTGGAACCGACGGAATAGAGCTTGCGGGCAAAGGCGGTCCGGCCAAGAAGAACCGACGCCAGGATGACGAACAGCGCGAGCATCCAGACGACGGGGGTGAAACCTATCAGCCGGCCGGTCATCAGCCAGCTTACCGGGGCAGGGGGCAGACCTCGCGGCGTGCCGTCGGTGATGACGAGCGTCATGCCATCCAGAATGCCGTTGACCGCAAGGGTCATGATCAACGGATGGATGCCGACGAGTCCGATGCCCAGCCCGCTGATCGCCCCGATCAGAAGTCCCGCAAGGCATACTGCGAGGATGGACCAGTTGCCGAGATTGCTTCCGGGCATGGTCCACTCGCATAACATCACCCCGCTGAAGGTGATGAGTGCCGGCACCGAAAGGTCCAGACCGCCGGAGATAACCACAGACCCCTGGCCGAGCGCGAGCACGGCGAGGAAGGTGGAGAGCATCAGCAGCGAATTGACATAGCTTCCGACGCCGAGCCGATCGGAAAATAGCACGGCCGTCATGATCAGGACGACGACCAGTCCGGCCCATGCCGGAAGCGCGGATTTCAGATCCGAGTGGTTGCGGCGCAGCCAACGCGTCAAACATGCGGCAGGCAGGGTATCGTCGGCGCGGGGAGGCGCGATCGCGGCCTCGTGGCGGCGACGGATGACCGGCCCGGAGCCGTTTATCACTCCGAGCAGCGCCAGCCGAAGCGACTGGCCGATGTGCCGCAGCCGGGATCCGGAAGCCGCCAGCACCGCCGCGATCAGCATGCAGCCTTCGACGACGGTCGAATAGAAGGTGGGGACGTTGAAGACGAGAAGCAGATTGACGATCAGCATCAGCGTGAATGCCCCAAGCACGGTGCCGATACAGCCGCCGCGCCCGCCTGCAAAGGCGGTGCCGCCCAGTATCACCGCCACGAAAACCGGCAGCAGCATGGGTGGGCCGACCGTGGGGTCACCCGAGCCCGTCTGCGCGGTCAGGAAAATGCCGGCCAGCCCGTAGTAAGCCCCGGCGATGACGTAGACGGCCATGCGCGTGACGACGACCGGGACACCCTTGGCGCGGGCGGCCTCCTCGTCGCTGCCGACGGCATAGATATATGTTCCCAATCGGGTCTTGCGGATCATCCCCCAAGCCAGCAGCGACAGTACGATCAGCACGGCCGGCATCGGGACGAAGCCGGGCACCACGTCGTTCAGGAAGAAGCCTGAAAAGGTGGGGTGCACCATCCCGCCCGGTTGCGCCATGACCAGCAGCGTCAAGCCCTGGACGATGAACATGGCTGCCAGCGTCACGATGATCGACGGCAGACGGAAGAGAACGATGAAGATGGCATTGAAAGTGCCGGTCGCGATGCCGGCGAAAAGTCCGGCGCCGGCCCAGAACAGCATGGACTGCGGATTGTCGCTTACGTTCGCAGCGATCAGGCAGTTCGAAAGCGAGATCACCGCTCCGACGGAAAGATCCAGCCCGCGTGAAATCACCACGATCGTCGCTCCGATTGCCGCGATCGCCAGCGTTGCTGTCGCGGCAAAGGTACTGGAGACGTCGTAGTATCCGATGCTCTGGCCAAGATTTGCCGCCAGCACCCCGAAGGCGACCGCGAAGGTACCGAGCGCCACGAGCATTCCCTGATTGCGCCTGGTCCAGCGGCCAAGATCGAGAGAGTATGTGGATCGAGCAGTCATGCCACCTTCCTGTCCGGGCCATTTGTGGCCCCGAGCATAAGGGCACCGATCGTCTCTTCGTTGGCGGTGCCGTAAGGGATCTCCGCAACGAACCGGCCGCGATAGAGCACGAGGATCCTGTCGCAGGTGCCGATCAGCTCGGGAAGTTCGGTGGAATGAAAGAGAATGCCGCCGCCTTCGTCGGCGAAACGGCGCAACAAAGTGTAGATCTCATGCTTGGTTCCCACATCGACGCCGCGGGTCGGATCGAACACTAACAGCGCCCGGCACTGCGTCAGCAGCCACTTCGCCAGGACGATTTTCTGCTGGTTGCCGCCACTAAATTCCGCAGGCGTCTGGTAGAGCGCCCGAGGATGCAGATTGACCGACGCGAATGCGGCGTCCACCTCGGCTGCTTCCCGCCGACGATCCATGATGCCGAGGCGCGAATAGTCTTCGACTATGGGAAGCGTGGTGTTCTCGATGCCCGTGCGCTGAAGAGCCAGGCCCTGTATCTTCCGGTCCTCCGGCACGAGCGCGATGCCCGCCCGGATGGCGTCCGCCGGAGAACCGAAATGCCCGGCCTTTCCCGAAACGAAGATGTCGCCCTTGTCGATGCGCTCGGCGCCAAAGAGGCTGTTGAAGAGTTCGAGCTGTCCCATGCCCTGCAGGGCGGCGACGCCGACGATCTCGCCGGGATTAAGCACCAGGTCGACGCCCCGCAACTGACGACCGACCACCAGGCCGCGCGTCTCGATCAGCGGGGCGGCGGCGGGGCGGGACACCTTCTCCGGCGGCGGCGGAAAGCTCACATCCACCGAGCGCCCCATGATGTGGCGAAACACTTCGTCGTCCGGGATCGCGCCGACACCGAAACTGCCCACATGCCGGCCATTCCGCAGGATCGACATATCCGAACAGAATTCATGAACTTCGGGCATGCGGTGGGTCACGAGGAGTATGGTGGTTCCCTGCTTCTTCAGGTCTGCGATGCGGTCGCCCAGCCATTCCACGCCGGACCTCGAGAGGGCCGCCGTGGGCTCGTCCAGAATCAGGATGCGCGGCCTGCGCGCAATTGCGCGAGCGATCTCGACCTTCTGCCGTTGCGACAGATCGAGTTCGCGCACCAGCGACCGTGGGTCGATATCGTCAATCCGCAGGTCGTTCCGGATCTGCTCCACTTGCGCCCGTGCCACCCGTCCATCCAGAAACAAACCAAATTTTCGAGGCTGGTTCGGCATCAGGAGGTTGTCCGCAACGGTCAGATCGGGGACGAGCGGCACTTCCTGGAACGCCGTCTCGATCCCCGCGGACGCCGATGCGGATCGACCGGCAAGACGCACCTCGACATCGAAGAGCCGGATCGTGCCCGAGTCGGGCTGGACGATGCCGCTCAGAATTTTCACGAGGGTCGACTTTCCCGCCCCGTTTTCACCCAACAGGGCATGGACGCCGCCGCTCGCAACGTGAAACGTCGCGTCCGCAAGGGCAACCGTTGACCCATAACTCTTTGTAACCCGATCGAGGCTGATGGCATTCATGGCAATTGTCTTCTGGGAAACGTTCGACCTGACGGCAGCTCCCCGGCTGCCGTCAGGCCCTTGGGAGACTATTGACCCGAAATCTCGGGCTGGCCGACGAGCGCTGCCTGGAAGCCGACTTCCGGCGTCGCCGCGTTCGAGATATTCGCGAACCAGCCCGACGGGACGAGAGCCGGATTGAACACATTGCAGCCGGCCGCGAGTTCGTCATAGCTGCCGGTCTCGCAGAGCTTGGCGTTCTTGGAGGTGACGGCTTCCAGCGGCATCAGCGTGGTCTTCGGCACTTCCTTGCCGCCGAGCACGTCGAGAGCGAGCTTGAGAGCAACCGCGCCGGCGCCTGGATGGCTTTCCAGCGAGATGCCCGGCGCCGACAGCGGCGCATAGGGTGTTGCGGCGCCTTCGACCGAATCCTTCGGGAGCATCATCACGCGCATTCCGTTAGTGCCTTCCGTTCCGCAAGGCACGAGTTTCTTGCCGCCCGCTTCCAGCTGGAGAGACCAAGCCTGCACGCAGGCCGTGGCGCCCCATATCCCCTGAATCTCATCCCAGCTCATGGTCGCCATGACTTCCGTCAAGGCCTTTCGCGCGACTGCCTGAGACCACATTCCGCTTGGCTCAGCCACGATCTTGATATCGGGATATTTGGCGAAAACGGCTTTCGCCGCCGTGTTGCGATCGGTGTCGACGGAGGTCCCGGGCACGCCGGTCATGAAGATCAGATTGCCCTTGTGATCCATCTGCTCGGCAACCCATTCCGCGCTCTGAGTGGCGAGCGCGACCTGATCGGTCACGACATTGTAAACGCATGTCTCCGTCACCGAGCTGTCATAGGCAAACACCACGACGCCCTTGTCGCAGGCGTTCTTGATCGCCGGATTGAGCGCGGTCGGTGAGATTGGATAGACGATGATCGCCTCCGCGCCTGCCTGCACCATCGCGTTGATCTGCTGGATCTGCTTCTGTGCGACGGGGCCGGCGACCTGGATTTGGAGATCGACCTCGTCGGAATGGGCCTTGGCCATGGCGGTGACCATGTTCTGCGCTTCCGCCTGCCAGTCGTTGCCGACGTAGCTCATGCTCAGGAATATCTTGTGGGGCTTGTCTTCCTGGGCATGCGCAATGCCCGCACAGGCCACCAGCGCCGCGCAACAAATGGCGGCGCGACGTGCGCCGTTCGTTTTCGTCATGGGTTCCTCCTCCCGTTGATCAATGCTGGGCAGGATGCGCCGAGGCGGCGCGGCGATGGAAGGTGAGAACGGGACAGGGAGGGGTGCAAAACGGACAAATTTGTGTATCTTGGTCGCCAAGTCCTTTGGTTGATGGCGTCCGGGCAAGGCAGGCAGGCATGACGACCTATGCACCTTACAAGATTTTCGCGTTGGTGCAGACGGCGACCGAGTTCGGCGTGTCCGCCGAGGCCGTGCTCAGTGGCACGGGTCTTGCTGCCGCGGCGCTTGCCGATGGCAAAGCCAATTGCACGGTCGACCGGTATCTCACTGCCTGTGCGAACGTGATGCGTCATTGCCGCGATCCCCGGCTGCCGATCCATGTCGGCAAGTCGCTGCACCTGTCAGCCTACGGTCTCTACGGCTTTGCGCTGATGTGCAGCCCCACGGTTCGCTCGGGTTTCGAGTTTGCTGTCAAATACCATGGCCTTGCCACCCCGATCTTCGAAATCGCCTGGGAAATCAGTGATGGTCACTTCGTCTGGACCTTTCCGGATGAGAAACGGGTTGCGTATTCAAGGCCGCAACGCACCTTCCTGATGATCCAGCAACTGGCCCAGCACGTCACCCATGTGCGGGACATCGCTCGGGAAGATCGGCGGCCGATCCACATCAAGGTCGCTCTCGATCCCATCGAGCCCCACGCGCTATTCGAGCAGGAATTCGGATGCGCGGTCAGTTTCTCGGCCGCGCGAACCGAGATTACATACGAGATGTCCATCCTCGACGATCGTCCGCCGCTGACCAATCCCGTCACCCACGCCATGCTGCGCGAATCCTGCGAGGCGCTGATCGGTCACGTTCCGGAAAAAAGCGGACTGGCCGGTCAGGTCTCGCGGATCTTCATGGAGACCGCGGCGCCATTCCCGTCGATGGAAGTGGTTGCGAGGCGGCTTGCCATGACTCCGCGAACGCTTCGGCGCAGACTGACCGAGGAGGGCGCATCCTATTCAGGTTTGCTTGATCAGGTGCGCAACGATCTTGCACGTCGATATCTCGCGGCAAACACCTTCACGGTAGACGACATCGCCGAGCTACTCGGTTTTTCCGACACGGCAAACTTCCGCGCGTCGTTCAAGCGCTGGAACGGCCAGACACCGGTAGAATTTCGATCCATATGCTGATCGCGTTCTACTTGACGGAGGATTTTAGTGATGCAGTTCGCTGGCTGTTAGACTAGGTGTTTTATGCCGGACTTCGATGGTGCGATCAATTCCATTGGATGGAGGGAAGCACTATGGGCGAGGCTCTTCACGGTAGCGCACGCAACAACGTATCGTTGGAGGCCTGGCTGACGGAAGCCGGGCTTTTTGCTTGGATGATGCGTCTCTCTGATAGTCTCCATCATGTATCACTCCCCGTTGGCGAGGGGTGCCGGCGGCCGTCATAAGGCCGGCCGCCGGGCAGGTGGTTCGTTTACCCTTGATGGCGATCCGCTTGACCTGCGTCTGCGCCTTCTCGGTCTTCGGCAAGATCACGGTCAAAACGCCGTTTCTGAAGCTGGCATCGACCTTGTCTTCATCAACCTCGACGCCGAGCGGGATGCGGCGCTCGAAACGACCGTAGTAGCGCTCTGAGAACTGACGATCCTTGTCCTCGCTCTCGGAGCGCTTCTCGCCCTTACTTTGGACGGCGAGCTCGTCCAGGATGTCGCCTGCGATCCGGGCTTGGTCTGCGACCGGCGGCTTGCGCGCATGATCGAATTTACGCGGAAGCGCTCCGCCGAACCCATCACGCTTGAGCAGCTCGTGGCCGAAGCGCGCGGCGGCATGCACTGACCGCCAGCGGCGGAGCTGGGTGTCCAGGTATGTCAGCGGGCATCGGCTTTCTGTGCCCAGAACGCCGGCATCCATGCGCAGTCGCGCCGTCCCCATCCCGCCGCGGAGGCTTCGTCCATGGCGGAGAGCGCCGACCGGGCAAGGGGGAGCGGGAAGGATCCCGCAGTCTCGGCGAGCGCCAGCCGCAAATCCTTGCGCATCGCGTCGATCTCAAACGCCGGTTCCACCGTATCCTCTCCGTCAAGCGTAGCTACCAAGGCCGCCGTCTTCGCCTTCAGTACGGCGGGCGCGCCCGCGGTGTCGGCGAAGAGTTCGACCAGCCATTGGGGATCGCTACTGACATCCCGCATGAGCGCCATTGCCTCGCCGAAGGCCTGCCAGAAAGCGATGAGCGGCAGATTGACGGCCAACTTTGTCCGGGCGCCGGATCCCACATCACCGACGTGCACAACATGTCTGCAGAGTCGATCGAGGGTAGGGCGAGCAAGCTCGACATCCTCGTCACGTCCTGCGGCGAAACCAAGCAGCTGACCGGACCGTGCGGGAACGACCGTACCGCTCACCGCAATCCGGCAAGTTGTGCAAGCCCGTCTGCATGTCCTGAAACATAGTCGACGCAGTCCCACGAGGCATCTTTCGGGATGTGCGTTTCGCCAGTCATCCGACACGGGCGGCGCTGCTACGGCTGGTTTTAGCGGCAACCAACGGGTGCGGCGGAATGTCCTCCGCGCTTGTGTCCGTCGATCAAGGACCCATCTATCACACATGACTACGGCAGAACTCATATCGGCTTCGAGCAGCAGATCTCAAGCACATGGCCCCACCCGGAGCGCCGCGCGGCAGTAAGCCGTACGCGCTTCCGGGGTAAACGCACGATCTCCAAATAAACGTTGATCTTGTTCGCCGGGCCATTCCGGCAGAGGAGCTATATATGCAGTCCGCCACCAACAGATATTGCTGCCATGCCTGCTACCGGAGACTGCCACGTGCAGCAAGCCGATGTCCGTGGTGCGCACATCCGCCAGCAACCCGGACCGTAGGAGCCGCTTCGCTTGGAGCGAACCCTGTCCCCCATCCATCCGCCTGATCCGCCGGACCTGGAGCCACAGAATGACTTCTGCAAACCTTCCGATCGACTTCCTGAGGGTGCCTCTCGCCGCAGTGATCGGATACTACGCGTATGGAGAGGCTATGGACCTCTGGGTCTCTCTGGGCGGCGGGATCATCCCGGTTTCGAATTGCCGAGCCGTTATCGCTGAGACTAACCCTTTTTGTGATGTCCAAGTATGAAGAAGCATAATAGCGAACCAGGCGGCAGGCGGGTCACTCTCTCCCGTGCGATGTCGAAAATCGGCTACTGCTCCCGCACACAGGCCGAGATCTTGATCAATGAAGGTCGGGTCAGGATAAATGGTGCGAGAGCGACAGACTGCCGCATGTGGATCGACCTTGATCTCGACGTAATAGCAGTCGACGACGTGTCGGTGCGCGCGGCAGCGAAGTCCTACATAATGCTGAACAAGCCCCGCGGCCTGATAACGACCCGCGACGATCCCGGCGGCCGAGACACGGTGTTTAGCTGCCTCAGGGACCTGAATACTTCACATATCTCCCCTGTGGGCCGTCTGGACAAAGCGAGTGAAGGCCTGCTTCTATTCACCAATGACACCGTGCTCGCACAACGTCTTCTCGACCCGAAAACTAACGTAAAGAAAATCTATCACGTGCGGGTCTCAGGGAAGCCGACCGAGAGCCATATAGGTCAAATGATGACTGGCATCCAGGATCGCGGAGAAACCCTCACCGCGTCATCTGCGCGGATCCTGCGGTTGGTGGAAAAAAACGGGTGGCTCGAAGTTGAACTGCGAGAGGGCCGCAATCGGCAGATCCGAAGAATGGTAGAGGGCCTCGGTTTCGAATGTCAGCGGCTTGTTCGGATCGGTATCGATACTTTGAGCCTCGGTTCTCTAAGCAAGGGCGAGTATCGTTGTCTCAGTGACGTCGAGATCGGAACTCTGCGACGTCGGGTTGGATTGTCCATCGTTGGTTCATAGTCAGGAGTGGAGGAACTGCTGTAATCACAGTGTTGATTTTCGCTGAGGGCCGACCGCGGGGGATGCGGACAAAACTTGGACCACAAGGAGGTCGTTCATGTATTCCTGCGCAGACAGGCTTCGAGCGGTCGAGCTGCATATCAACTTGGCAAGCGGGTTAAGGCGAGTGTTCGCCAGTTGGGCTATCCCACCAAGCCTGCGGCGGCCATGGCTCAGCCGTCATCCCTCGACCATATTCTGATCTGACTACCAATTTGCCGCCCGATTGTGTCATTGGGCCCTGTACCATCGAGAGCCCGAAGCCGGTCCCCTCGGCGACGCCTTTCGTCGTGAAAACGGGCGCCGCCGCCTTGACGCATAGCCACCAACGGCTCTCCGGGGTCTCTCCTCGTGAGGGTAACGCGGGACAGGCGGTAAAGATCATGCAAATGCCACTGCGCGGCAGAGAACCGCATAGACCTTGACGCTACCACACCGGCGGTTGCGCTGGCGGGGATAATTTACACCGCGTCGATCACTCCGATTTCCGTCTCCCTGTGGCTGGAAGCACCGCGGTGTTGCGGCGAAGGCGCAGTGCTATTGTCCCACCGCGGTGAGATAGTTCAGTTCTCCCAACACCTCGCGGACCGTGTTGACGCAGGCCCGGACGTTGGGGCTCTCGGCATTGGAGGGGTATTTGGCAAAGATCGGGGTATCAGCAATAGGCGGCACCGTATTCAGGAGTCGTACCCTGCCATCCTCAATCTCCCTTTCGGCCATTTTGCTAGGATAGACGCCGATGGCAACGCCGGTATTGACGAGATGCGCCAGCATCGCGACGCTGTTGCAGATATCGAGTCTTTCAGGCGTCAGTCCGGCACTTGCGAACCATCCGCTGACCTGGCGATAGTTGATGCTTCCAGCCGGGTTGGAGATGATCGGATGGGCCATCAGGTCGTGCGGCGTCACGACGGAGGGCAGATCCCAGCGGGTGGAGGCCACCCAGGATGTCGGCTGGGCCCCAAGCGGAACCAGCCTGAAGTCCGCGTTTTCGGTCGGGTTCACCAAGAAAGCGACATCCAGTTCTCGGGCATGGAGATCCGGTTCGATGAAGGGCGTCGTAGACACCATCAGTTCCGGACTAAGGGCGGGATAGACATGGTGCAGCCTCGCCAGGATCGGCGACAGGCAGATGATCGCAAAGCCTTCCGACAGTCCGACGCGGATGCGGCCGCTCACCCGCTTATCGTTCCGCTGCGAGGCGATCTTTTCGATCCCGTCGAGCACCTCCCTGGCGTCCTCAAGCATTGCCAACCCATCGGAGGACAACCGGATGCCGCGCCCGATACGGTCGAAAAGGCTGGTGCCGAGCGTCATTTCCAGCGATTTCAGTCGCAGCGAAATGGTCGGCTGCGAAAGGTTTAGGCGACGCGCGGCCTGGTCCACGGAACGCAAAGTGGCGGTCCAGAAGAAGGCTTCAAGTTGCGCGATGGTGATCCGACTCATTAAGTTTCCTAATCGAATGGGGCGCGATATTTTAATTTGTCCATAATAAAGTAAATGGCTATTTCTCTGCCTGCAAGTGCATGGGGAGCAGCGCGTGGTCAAAGGCGAGCAGGTCATCAAGGTCGAAGGCTTCGAGCTGCGCTGCAAGATGCCGGCGATCGCGGGCAACGCACTCAGGGTTTTCAGCGAGCGTTCGGCTTTTCTGGTCAAGCTGACAACCGCTTCGGGTGCCGAGGGCTGGGGGGAGACCTGGGCCTATCCCGGGGCCGCCAGCGCCTTGATCAAATCCGCTCTTGCGCCGGTCGTCCTTGGAGCCGACGTCACCAATCCGCGCGCCGCCCAGGCGCAGATGCTGAAACTGGCCGTCCCGGACCGGCGCGGGCAGGTGCATATGGCGGTGAGCGCCTTGGACATCGCCATCTGGGACGCCTTCGGCCATGTCGAGGGCAAGCCGATACACGCGCTGCTGGGCGGCGCCCTGCGCGACAAGATCCTGACCTATGCCAGTGGTCCCTTGCTTCCCGCCGGAAAGAACAGATATGCCGGGTTCGCCGACGAAATCGCGCGGTATGCCCAGCTCGGTTTCCAGGCCGTCAAGATCAGGATCGGCACCTCGATGGAGGAGGACCTCGGCGCGATCCGGCAGGCACGCAGCATCCTCGGCAAGGACGCGTTCCTGATGGCGGATCTCAATGAATCCTCCAATGTGCGCGATGCCGTGGCGCTGGCGCATCAGGCGCAGGATGCCGATCTCGGTTGGCTCGAAGAACCGGTGTCGCACGACAATCTGCCGGCATACCGCCGACTGGCCGAACTTCTTCCGGTTCCGCTCGCCGGCGGAGAATCCTTCTGCGGCGTTCAGGCGTTTCGCGACGTGCTGCGCGATGGTTCGCTGGACATCGTCCAACCCGACATCGCCTTGTGCGGCGGGATCACCGAAGGGATGCGGATTGCCGGCCTCGCGGACGCCTTCGAGATCCCGGTTGCACCGCATGTGTGGGGCACCTGCATCAATTTTCTGGCCTCGCTCCAATACGCCGCGGTGCTGAGCCCGCGCCTCGGCCGGATACCGTATCCTCTCTTCGAATACGATATGAGCTTCAATCCGCTGCGGGCCGCGATCTACGACCCGAAGCCGGATGCGCAGGGAAATATCGCTATACCTGATGGAGCAGGGCTCGGCGTGAGGATCGAAATCGATCGGCTTGCCGATTACGTGACGGATCACTGGGTTCTGGAGCGGTAGGCACCAGGGCTCGAATTTGGGAGGGAAATGAAATGAAGCGTTATCTGTTGGCTGCATGCCTGGTGCTTGCAGGACTGCCCGGAATTGCCTCGGCCGAACCGGAACTGACCTTGAACCTCGGCTTCGTCGGCGGGGCGCAGGCCCCCGAGGCGATCGCCATGGGCCAGTTCGCCGAAGAAATTCTCGACAAGACCAAGGGGCGGATCGCCATCCGACCGCAGGGCGGAGGGGCGCTCGGCGGCGACCGGGAGGTCATCGAAGGCGTTCAATTGGGTATCGTCGATATGACGGTGGTTAGCACGTCGATCGTGGTCAACTTTGCCCCGGAATTTGCGCTGTTCGACATTCCCTTCCTGTTTCGCGATTTTTCCCATGCGGAGGCGGTGTTGAACGGTCCGATCGGCCAGGAGATGCTCAAGGGCCTGTCCGACAAGAACATGGTCGGTCTTGCCTTCGGCGGCATGGGTTTCCGCCAGCTGACCAACAATGTCCGCCCCGTAAAGGTGCCCGGGGATGTTGCAGGCCTCAAGATCAGGACGCAGCAGAACGATATGCATATTGCCGTTTGGCGCGACCTGGGCGTTCTGCCGACGCCGATGGCGATCCCGGAGGTCTACACCGCCCTTCAGCAGGGTGTGGTCGACGGCCAGGAAAATCCGGTGGGGGCGATCATCAACAACCGCTTCGGTGAGGTGCAGAAATATATGAGCATCACCGACCACGCATTTACCCCGCTGGTTTTGCTGATCTCTCCGAACGCCCATGCGTCGCTTTCGGACGACGACAAGCAGATCTTCGCCACCGCCGCGACCAACGCCATGGCGCGCAATCGCAAGGAAGTCGAGGCGGTGATGGCAACCGGCATCGACACTTTGAAATCGCAGGGCATGACGGTCAATACCGATGTCGACAAGGCGGCTTTCCGCACCAAGCTGGATACCCTCTACGTGGAGTTCGCCAAGCGGTTCGGGCAAGACAAGCTCGACGCCATCAACGGGACGAAGTGATGTCCGCCCGGTCTCCCATTGTTTCGGCCTTCCTTGCCGTGGAAGGCCGGGTTACCCAGGCAGCGGTCAACCTTGGCACTGCCGGCCTGGCGATTGCGGCTGTCATCGGCCTCTATCAGGTGCTGGCCCGGTTCGTCTTTCACGCGCCTGCCTCATGGTCGGAGCCGCTGATCCAGGCGACGCTGATCTGGATGACCTATATCACGCTTGCCGGCGCCATGCGCACCGGCACGCTCATCTCAGTGGATCTGGCCCTCAGCGTCAGTACCGGAAAGCTCCGCCGACTCCTGACGGCCGCGATCTCGATTTCGGTGCTGGCGCTGTTGTTCGTGCTCTTCTGGTTCGGCTGCATTCTTGTCTGGCGGGTGCGTTCGCAAACGATAGCCGGCATCGGCCTGTCGGCATCCTGGGTCTATGCAGCGTTGCCGGTCGGTTCCGTGATTTCGTCGCTTGCGCTGATCGCTCATGTGCTGGATCCCAGCGAAGAGGGCGACCACCAAACAGAAAACGCAGGCTAGGAGACGACAATGCTGCTCTTGATGATCTTCGTCCTGGTCCTGCTGATGGGGCTTTCGGTTCCGGTGGCCGTCGCCATCGGTCTCGCTGGCATCGTCGGAACGCTGGGCTTTTCCAACCTACCGCTGATCGTCGTGCCCCAGCAGGCCTTTATCGCGCTCGATAAATTTCCGTTGGCCGCCATCCCTTTCTTCATCCTGGCCGGCAACATCATGGCAGCGGGCGGCATTTCCTCGCGGCTTGTCGACCTGGTGGAAAGCATCATCGGCGACACGCGCGGCGGGTTGCCGCTGACCTGCATCCTGGTGTGCATGATCTTTGCAGCGGTTTCCGGCTCCAGCGTTGCGACCACCTATGCCATTGGCGCCATTCTCATTCCTGCCATGGTACGCCAGAACTATCCAGTCGGGTTCGCCGCATCCCTGCAGGCAACGGCGGCCGAACTCGGGGTCATCATTCCGCCATCTATCCCGATGATCCTCTATGGCGTTTCCGCCGGCGCTCCCGTCGGCGATCTGTTCGTCGCCGGCCTCGGGCCGGGACTGCTCATCGCGCTGGCACTTGGCATCTTTGTCATCATATGGTCGCGCTACCGACACGAACCGGCGGCAGTGCAGGTACGGCGCAGCGAATTTCTGCCCAGCCTGCGCCGATCGGTGTTTGCCCTGGCGATGCCGATCATCATCCTCGGCGGTATCTATGGCGGTGTGTTCACGCCAACGGAAGCCTCCGTCGTTGCTGTGTTCTATGCGCTGGCGATCAGCATGTTCGTATACCGCCAGATGAGTGTCGGCGAACTCTTCGTCGTTCTGCGGCGCTCGACGCTGTCGTCGGCCATTATCATGTTCATCATCTCGATGGCGGGTCTGTTCTCGTTCGTGCTCACGCGTGCCGGCGTACCGGCGGCAATCAGCGCGTGGATCGTCGAAAACTTCGACAGCGGTTTCACGTTCCTCTTGGCGGTCAACGTCCTGTTGTTCCTCATCGGGATGTTCGTAGAAACATCGGCCTCGATCATCGTGATCGCGCCGATCCTGGCGCCGGTGGCGGCCCGCTACGGCATCGATCCCGTTCATTTCGGAATGATCATGATCACCAATCTGGCGCTCGGAATGATCACGCCGCCATTCGGGGTAAACCTCTTCGCCGCCTGCGCCGTCGCCAAGATTTCGCTGCACCGAATGATACCGTATCTGCTGCCGTTCGTCGGCGTGATCCTCTTATGCCTGGCGCTGATCACCTATCTCCCGATCATCAGCCTTGGCTCTCTCTACCTGCTGGGGATCCGCTAATGTCGACAGATGCCGGGCCGGCCGTCATCATTCTTCCAGCATTGAATGCAGCTGTGAAGGCGGGCTTGGCGGGTCGCTGCCGGCTGATGGAGTTGGAGGCGGCCGACATCCGCAACCTGCCCACCGGCGTGGTGGAGGCTGTGCGGGCCGTCGTCTGCGTCGGCAGTTTCGATAGGGCGGACATGGACCGCTTGCCGAACCTGGAACTGATCGCCTCCTTTGGCGTCGGGTATGACGGCATCGATATCCGCCATGCCACGGCAAGGGGGATCGTCGTCACCAATACCCCGGATGTGGTGACCGAAGAGGTCGCCGATGCAGCGATCGGCCTGCTGATCAATTGCGTGCGCGGGTTTACCAAGGCCGAGACCTGGCTTCGTGCCGGTCACTGGGAGCAGGAGAAATCCTACCCCCTGTCGACGTTGACCTTGCGAGGCCGCTCCGTCGGCATTTTCGGGCTGGGCCGCATCGGCAAGGCCATCGCCAGACGCGTGGAAGCCTTCGGTCTGCCGGTCGCATACCACAACCGGCGCGCCGTCGATGACGTATCCTATCGCTATTGCCCTTCGCTGATTGAACTTGCCCGTTCGGTCGATACCCTCATCGCGGTGGTACCGGGAGGCGCTTCGACCGATGGGGTGATCGGTGCCGAGGTTTTCAAGGCGCTCGGCGATCGGGGCGTGTTCATCAATGTCGGGCGAGGAACCACGGTGGACGAGGAGGCCCTGATTGCCGCACTTGGCGGTGGGACGATAGCGGCGGCGGGCCTGGATGTGTTTGCCAGGGAGCCGGTCGTCTCCCCGGCGCTCCTGGCACTGGCGAACGTGACGGTCTTACCGCATATCGCGGCTGCTACGGTGGACACGCGGGCGGCCGTCTCGCAATTGGTTGTCGACAATGTCATGCAATGGTTCGAAGAGCGCTGCGCCCTTTCACCAGTAGTTTGACATTCCGCTTGGCCTGTTTGGGTGTCCTTTCGGTCTTGGGCTCCTGACTGTCAGAACGCCGTTTTTTTTAACCTCCCTCGACTTTGTCTTTCTCGATCTCGATGCCATGTGGAATGCGGCGCTCGGAGTGGCGATAGTAGCGCGCCATGCAACATTTTGAGACGATCGCAGCCGATCCCGAGCCGCAGCTGATAGGCATCGCGGATCGATCGTTTCAATCCCGTCGAGGCGATCATAGCGTCGCAGTTTTAGAAGCTGCGACCGGAAGGACTGTGGGTATGCCGTGCAGGCGGGCAATGTCGAAACCGTTGCGTGCCCGAGAGATTTGCCAGAAAGCCTTCATATATCGAGATAAACACGGAAAAACCGGGTTGGAGTCCTTCAACGTGCGTTTAATATCGCGGCAATCATTCGCTCTTGCCGCTTGTTCCAGCCGTCTCATGCACCTCAATACGGTTCCGCAAGATGCCGACGGCGCCGATTTCAACCTCGACGCTATCCCCATCCTGCATGTAGACCGGCGGATTGCGCCGGTCACCGACGCCGCCCGGCGTGCCGGTGACAATGACATCACCCGGCGAAAGTGGTGTGAATCGCGAGCAGTAGGCGATCAGCTTCTCGATCGGAAAAATCAGGTTTCCCAGGTGTGAATCTTGCATCACCGTTCCATTCAGCCGCAGCTGGATCGACAGCGAGCGATAATCACCCACCTCGTCCGGCGTAACAAGGGCAGGGCCGAACCCGCCGGTCGCGGGGAAATTCTTGCCGGGCGTGAACAGGCTCGTATGGCGCTGCCAGTCGCGTACCGAACCGTCATTGTAGCAGGCGTAACCGGCAACGAAATCCAGTGCCGTTTCCTCGGGGATGTTCCGGCCGCATTTGCCGATGATGACTGCAAGCTCGGCCTCGTAATCGAAGCGCTCCGAGCACGACGGCTTGAGCATCGGCTGGTTGTGTCCGACCTGCGAGTCCGCAAATCTTGTAAATATCGTCGGATACTCCGAGGCCGGCCGTTCGCTTTCCTTGCGGTGGTCGTCGTAGTTGAGCCCGACGCAGATGATCTTGTCCGGGTCCGGAATGACTGGAAGCAGTTTCAAATCGTGCAGCGACAGTTCCGGGGCCTGACCCATCCGGTCCGCAGACTGCGCCAGCAGGCCCCGAGATAAAGCCTGTTTCAGCGTCAAGACATCCGGTGCCAGCCGGCCGGTAAGATCGAGAACGAACCTACCGGACAGCAGGCCAAATCCTGTCTGTCCCCGATAATCGAAGCTTACAAATCGCATGGTGATCTCACATTGCAGGGATTGACGCTTGACGTATCGGTGCCCGGTCTCACGCTTCCTCGACAAAAGCTGCGCTGCGTCCGCGGCGGATTTGCGGAAGGAGCACGACCGCGCAGATGATCGCCGCGGTGCTCAGCATCACAACCGAAAGGGTGCTTTGGTAGAAGATCGCAACGTCGCCATTCGACAATAGCAGGGCCCTGCGAAAATGCTCTTCCATCAGCGGTCCGAGGATGAAGCCGAGAAGCAGGGGGGCAGCCTCGGCGCGCATGCGCCAGAACAGGCAGCCCACCAAGGTGAAGCCCGCGGCAAAATAGATCGGCAGCACCCGGTTCTCGATGCTGTAGAGACCGACACAGCAGACCGTCAGAATGATCGGGAAAAGGATCCAGTAGTGCACCCGGATGAGCCGGACCCAAAGCGGGATCAGCGGCAGGTTCAGCACGACGAGGATGGCATTGCCGATCCACATGGAGGCGATCAGACCCCAGAAGATTTCCGGGTTGGAAACCATCACGAATGGACCGGGAGCAATATTGTGCACCATCAGAGCGCCGATCATCAACGCCATTACGCCATTGCTGGGAATGCCGAGAGTCAACATGGGGATGAAGGAGGTTTGCGCTCCGGCATTGTTGGCGGCTTCCGGACCGGCCAATCCCGCCACGGCGCCATGGCCGAATTCCTCGGGGTTGCGGGATAGGCGCTTCTCCATGGCATAGGACGCGAAAGACGAAATCATTGCGCCTCCACCCGGCAGGAGGCCGAGCAGTGATCCGATGATCGTGCCTCT
>Ga0247738_10000219_pt1 | contig 24113 bp, 24 predicted proteins | sample UWRJL013104B2_FD_180936 | JGI IMG/M metagenome (GOLD analysis project Ga0247738, IMG submission 180936) | Plant litter microbial communities from Arlington Agricultural Research Station in Wisconsin, United States - UWRJ-L013-104B-2 | ecosystem: Environmental > Terrestrial > Plant litter >...
CCACGACGGTCCGATGAACGATGCGGTCACGTTCTTCAGCTCGACCCCGAAGGCGTCGGCGAGGGCAGCGCGAACCGCGTCAGAGTCATCCGGTGACAGCTGGTCGGTCTGCACGCGCACGCCGTCGTCGCCGACAGTCGTGACGTGGGGGGTTGCGTCGGGAACGGTCGTGTTGACCGTCGCCGTGGCGAGGTCCTGGCGCTCGATCGAGGTAGCTCCGTCATCAGCGATCTGCGAGACCTGGAACTCGGATCCACCACGGAACTCGATGCCGAAGGCAAACCCACCGCGAATGGCCGGGCCCACGATCGACGCGAGGATCATGACCGCAGCAATGGCGTACCAGATCTTGCGACGGCCGACGAAGTTGAAGGAGCGTGCTCCCGTGTAGAGGTCATTGCCGAACTGGGCGAAACTGGCCATTAGGAGTCCTTCCTCTTGTTCTTGCTATCGGTTGAGGCAGACTCGGCGGCCTTGCGCTCGGCGATCGTCTGGCGACGCTCGGCCTCCTTCGTGGCACCGGTGTTGCGAGCGTTGGTGAGCACCGGCGTGCGGAACTGCGCGCGACCGCGGTAAACGGCGCCAAGAGCGTTCGGGTCGAGACCCGTGACCGGGTGACCGCTCGAGAAGAAACGAGTCGTGGCGAGCAGCTGCAGCGTCGGGTGGGTGAAGAGCACCACGACAATAACGTCAATGATGGTCGTGACACCGAGCGTGAGCGCGAAGCCCTGCACGCTGCCAACCGTGAGCACGAAGAGCACGACGGCCGAGAGCAGGTTGACCGCCTTGGCGGCAAAGATGGTGCGCAACGCGCGCTTCCACCCAGCCTCGACCGACGAGACCAGACTGCGGCCATCGCGCAACTCGTCGCGTATTCGCTCGAAGTACACGATGAACGAGTCGGCGGTGAAGCCGATCGCCACGATCAGACCGGCGATACCGGCGAGCGAAAGGCGGTAGCCGTTGCGCCAGGCGAGGATGTTGATCACCAGGTAGGTGATGACCGCCGCCACGACGAGCGAGAAGACCGTCACCATGCCCAGCAGGCGGTACTGGAAGAGCGAGTAGATCACTACGAGGATGAGGCCGATGAGGCCGGCGATGAGGCCGCTCGAGAGCTGCGAGGTTCCCAGCGTTGCCGAGATGATGTCCTGGCTCTGCACGGTGAAGCCGATCGGCAGGGCGCCGAACTTCAGCTGGTCAGCGAGCGTCTTCGCGGTGTCCTCTGTGAAGGAGCCGCTGATGGCCGGCTTGCCGTTCGAGATCACGGCGTTGGTGGTCGGAGCGGTGATGATGCGACCGTCGAGCACGATAGCAAAGCGGTTGTGCACATCCGTCTCGCCGTAGGCGAACAGGCGCTTGGTGACCTCTGCGAACTGCTCGGTTCCCTTGGCGTTGAACTCGATGGCGACTTCCCACACACCCGTGCTCGCACCCTGCTGGGTCTGCTGCGTCTGGGCGCTGGCGTCGCTGATCGTCTCACCGGCGACCTCGACCGGACCGAGGATGTACTTGTACGCACCGTCGTCGTCACAGGTCACGAGCGGCTCGGCGGCGGGCGCGACGTTGGCCCCAGACGAGTCGATCGAGCCGCAGTCGAAGTTCGTGTAGAGGTCGAGGATGTACGGCGTGATGTATGCGTCATCGCTCGCGTTCGTCGGAGCGACACTCGGCTCGCGCTCGAGCGTGGACTCCGGCGTCGGGGACGCGCTGGGGTTGGTCGTGCCGTCTCCCACCGAGCTGACGGCCGCGGCCTCGGTCAGCAGCACGGGACGGAACTCCAGCTTGGCCGACGACTGGATGCGGTCGAGGGTCGCCGCATCCGGCTCACCGGCGATCGAGACAACGACGTTCTTGCCCTGCGTGCGAATCTCGGTCTCGCCGACACCACCAGCATCAACGCGCTGACGGATGATCGACACGGCCTGGTCCAGCTGCTCCTGGCTGGCCTCCTTGCCGTCCTCCAGCTGCGGGGCGAGGATGATCTGCGTTCCGCCCTCAAGGTCGAGGGCCAGCTTCGGCGTCCACTCCCAGTTGTTGGCGAGAACGCCGTAGAGGTTGACTCCCGTGAGGGCGACGATCAGTACGCCAAGCCACGCGAGCGAACGCCACGCCTTCTTGACCGGGGTCGAACTTGCCACCTACGAACTCAGCTTTCTAGTCTGCGTGCTCGCGGGAAGGCGAACAGCCGTTGAGGCGGTCCGCCATGGACCGCCAGCACACAACGTTAGTGGTTACTCTGCGGTCTTCTTTGCAGTGCTGCGACGAACCGGCTTCTTGGCCTCGGGCTCGACACGCTCGCCGAACTCCGGCTCGCCGAGCGGAATGGCGTGGTCGACGTTGAGCTCGGCCTCGCGGGCCTCGGCCTCGGCGTTCGCACGAGCCATGGCCTCTTCGACCGACTTGGGGGCGTCGGTGTCGTCAGCGGTGACGAGACGCATGATCGCACCGGACTGGATGCGGATAACCGTCTTCGGGGCAATCTCGAGGCTGATGATGTCGCCGTCAACCGACTTGATGGTGCCGTAGATGCCAGCAGTCGTCATGATCTCAGCGCCCGTGACGTAGCGCAGCTTGGCCTCTTCGGCCGCTGCCTTGCGCTTGCGGCCGCTGCGCCAGGTCAGGAACACGAACACCGCCAGCACGGCGAACATGATGATTGTGAGCGTGTTGTTGTCCATGACAAGAGCCTTTCGAAGCTGTGGGGGTAAGCCGGGTCAGTCTAAATGCAGTCCCTGAGCGGCTCCCTGTGAATTATAGGTCATCCCCGAAGAGGCCATCGGTGTGCTGCGAGAGCCCGAAGTGCTTCCATGCCTGACGGGTCGCCACCCTGCCCCGCGGGGTGCGGGTGATGAGTCCGATGCGCACCAGGAAGGGCTCGACGACCGACTCAATCGTCTCCGATTCCTCGCCGACCGAGACGGCGAGGGTGTTGAGGCCCACCGGCCCACCGTCGAAGCGCTCCAGCAGAATCTGCATGACCGCGCGGTCGAGTCGGTCGAGCCCGAGCTCATCGACGTCATAGAGCTCGAGGGCCGAGTGAACGGCATGAAGACCACTGGACGTCGGGTGCACAAGCGCGTAGTCCCGCACCCGCCGCAGCAGCCGGTTCGCGATACGGGGGGTGCCGCGACTGCGCCCGGCAATCTCGCCGAGGGCGTCACGCTCCACCCGCAGGTCGAGAAGCGCCGCCGCGCGCACCAGAACCTGCTCGAGCTCCTCCGTGTCGTAGAACTCGAGGTGAGCCGTGAAGCCGAAGCGGTCGCGCAGCGGGTTCGGCAGCAGGCCGGAGCGGGTCGTGGCCCCCACGAGGGTGAACGGCGCCAGATCGAGCGGGATGCTCGTAGCCCCCGCGCCCTTGCCGACCATGATGTCGATGCGAAAGTCCTCCATCGCGAGGTAGAGCATCTCTTCTGCCGAGCGCGCCATGCGGTGGATCTCATCGATGAAGAGCACCTCGCCCGGCGTGAGCGACGACAGCAGCGCCGCGAGATCGCCGGCGTGCTGAATTGCCGGCCCGCTCGACATGCGCAGCGGACGCTCGCTCTCGTGCGCGATGATCATCGCCAGAGTCGTCTTGCCCAACCCGGGAGGACCAGACAGCAGGATGTGGTCAGGCGTTCGCGACTGAATGGCCGCCGCCTGCAGCAGCAGCTGCAACTGTCCGCGCACCTTCGCCTGCCCGACGAACTCGCCGAGGCTGCGCGGGCGCAGTGCGCCCTCGAAGGCGAGCTCGGCGTCCGACTCAGGAACGGGGCTGATGATGGCGTCGGTCACGCAGCACCACCCAGGTGGGACAGCGCCCGTCGCAGTAGTGCGGGAACCATGGTCTTCTCTGTGTCGGGCGACTCGGCGATGGCGTCCTCGATGGCCTGCAGCGCGAGGCGCTCGTTCCAGCCCAGACCGACAAGGGCCACGAGCACGCTCTCAGAGATGCTCGGCGCAACAACCGCGTGTGGTTCGGTGCTGCCGGTGATGACGAGCTTGCCCGCGAGGGTGATGGTGATGAGCTTCGCTGTCTTCGGGCCGATGCCCGACACCTTGCGGAACACGGCGTCGTCTTCGAGCGTCACCGCGCGGGCGATCTCCGACGGTGTCAGCACGGCGAGCACCCCCATCGCGCTCTTGGGGCCGACCCCGGTGACACTGCGCAGGTGGTCGAAGACGGCAAGCTCATCCGCCTCGGCGAAGCCGAACAGGCTGAGGTCGTCCTCGCGCACGATCAGGGCGGTGCGCACCATCGTCTCCGTGCCCACCCGCAGGGTGAGCCCGTGGCGCGGCGTGACCTGCACGGCGAGCCCGACTCCCCCGACCTCGATCACTGCGGTCGTGCCGGCAACGGCGAGCACTGTGCCCCGAACACTCGAAATCATGTTCGAATCTTATCGCCCGCTGGCCGCACGCTTCTCTGCGGCGCGCCATGCCTTCTGAGCCGGGGTCTCGCCACTCGCCGTGGCGGCCGCGGGCGAGCCGCGCCAGGCATGGCAGATCGCGAGGGCCAGCGCGTCCGCGGCATCCGCAGGCTTCGGCACCTCGACAAGCCGAAGAATTCGCGCCACCATCGTGCCGACCTGCGCCTTGTCGGCAGCGCCATAGCCGGTCACCGCTGCCTTCACCTCGCTCGGCGTGTGCAGCCCAACCGCGAGCCCGCGGGCAGCGGCGGCGTGCAGGGCGACGCCGCTCGCCTGCGCAGTGCCCATGACCGTGCGCAGGTTGTGCTGCGCGAACACCCGCTCCAGGGCGACCGCCTGTGGCTCGAACTCGTCGAGAGCGTCGGCGATGCCCGCGCCGATGGCAAGCAGCCGCTTCTCCAGCTCCAGCTCCGGCGGGGTGCGGATGACGCCGACATAGACCAGGGTTGCCCGCCGATCGCTCGTCACATCCACGATCCCCACGCCGCAGCGCGTGAGACCGGGGTCGATGCCGAGAACCCGCAGGGCCATGGGGCTACTCGTCGTCGTCGAGCTGCGCCTGAACCTCGGCCGAGACCTCGTGGTTGGCGAAGATGTTCTGCACGTCGTCAAGGTCGTCGAGCGCGTCGATGAGCTTGAACACCTTGCGAGCGGTCTCCGCGTCGACCTCAATCGTGAGGTTCGGCACGAACTCTGCCTCAGACGAGTCGTAGTCGATGCCAGCCTCCTGCAGCGCGGTGCGCGCTGCCACCAGGTGCGAGGGATCGGTGATGACCTCGAATCCGCCGCCCTGGTCTTTGACCTCCTCGGCGCCCGCGTCGAGCACGGCCTCGAGAATGTCGTCCTCGCTGACACCGTCGACCTTGGTGATCGAGATGACGCCCTTGCGGCTGAAGTTGTAGGCAACGCTGCCCGGGTCGGCCATGGTGCCGCCGTTACGGGTCATCGCCGTGCGCACCTCGGCCGCCGCGCGGTTCTTGTTGTCGGTGAGGCACTCGATGAGCAGAGCGACGCCGTTGGCGGCGTAGCCCTCATACATGATGGTCTGGTAGTCCACCGACTCGCCGCTGAGCCCGGCACCGCGCTTGATCGCGCTGTCGATGTTCGTGTTGGGAACAGAGGTCTTCTTCGCCTTCTGCACCGCGTCGACGAGGGTCGGGTTGCCCGAGAGGTCGGCGCCGCCCAGCTTGGCGGCAACCTCGATATTCTTGATGAGCTTGGCGAACGACTTCGCGCGGCGCTGGTCTTTGATCGCCTTCTGGTGCTTGGTGGTAGCCCATTTGGAGTGGCCTGACATTGGTCCCCTTGTTGCTCGAAATTTCCTCGACCAGTCTAGGTCAGCTACGCAGCTTCACCCCGGAGCTGCGCAGCTCGAGGTTCGCCAGCGCAGAGATAACGGCAGGATCGTTGCGGCGCCAGGCGCCTGCGGGGTCGGGAGCGACCGCGGCGATCGCTGCGAGCTTCTGGTTGGCTAGAGCCCGCAGGGCGAGCAGGTCGACGCTCGCGCCCGACTGCACCAGCTGCTTCGCAACGCCCGCGCGGCGGGCGAAACGGATGCGGGGCACCAGCCAGAAGATCAGGATCGTCAGAATAGGCAGCACCGCGATCCCGATCCCGAGCCCGGTAGCGAGCTGCTCCACGGCCGTCTGCTGCGCCTGACCGGCCGACTCGAGGTTCGCTCCTGCGTCAGAGGCGGCATCGAAGGGTGCGCGGATGCCGCCGCCGATGAGAGGAATGTCACCGAGCGTCTGGCTCACCTCGGTCATCGTGTCTTTGAAGCCCTCGCCCGCATCCTCCATCTGCACGCCGAAGTCGGCGAGGTTCATGACGAGCGAGTAGATCGTGTAGCCCAGCCAGGCCCAGGCCGCGATCGCGGCGAGGCAGAGCACATCGACGGTGATCTGGCGAGAGCGGTGACCGGCGTAGTCCGAGTAGATCTTCATGCACCAATCATGCTCTGAGCGGCATGCTTTCGCCTGCGATACTGGGCCCTACTATGACACTCGTCTTCCCGGCGGTCCACGCGGCGGTGGCCACCCGCGAAGCGCTCGGGCAGGCGTTCTTCTGGTTCTCAAGCACGCTGCTGGCGACCATCTTCGTCGCCGAGATCGTGCTCAGCCTGCACAGCCCGGGGTATCCCGGCTGGCTCACGCTGCCGATCCTCACCGTGATCTGGATCACGGCGCTCGTGCTGCGCAGCGCCTCGGGGCGCTCGACCGCCTCCCTCATCGTTGGCGGTCTGGTCATCACCGCATCCGTCGCCGCCTTCGCCTTCACCCTCGCCAACTTCTCTGTCACGGAGGGAACCAGCGCGACCTTTCTTCTGACGTCGCTGAAGATCGCGGTCACACTGATCGGCGGCATGATCGACCGGCGCTCGAGCGGCGCGGTCGGCATGCTTGTCGGCTACGTCGCGGCCGAGGCCGCGGTGATTGTCGGCCTCATCGGCAGCAGCCGCACCCTGATCGTCGACATCCCCGCCGTCGCCATCGCTCTGGGCGGTGCTCTCGCACTCGAGCTGCTTGTCATCAGCCGTCGTCGCACTCGGCAGGTGGAGTCACCGATCTCGATGGCCGATGCGATCGAGCTTGCCGCGCGCGAGCGGCGCGTTCTCGAGCTGCGGTCCTCTGCGTTGGTGCACGACACGATCCTCAGCGAGCTGGCGACCCTGGCGACCACCCGACCGGGGCCGCTCACCGCCCGCACGATCGCCCAGATTCGGCAGAGCATTGACCTCGTCGCCGAGCCGGAGACCGACACGCCCCTGCCGGAGCCCGTTGCCCTGACGGGCGCGCTTCTCGGCGTGATCGAGCGGCTGCGAGCCGACGGCCTTGAGGTCGAGGTGAGCGGTGACCTGCGCGGACTCGACACCCTCGACTCGATGCGTGCCCTTGCGCTGTCCCAGGCGATCGAGCAGTGCCTCGTCAATGTGCTGCGGCACTCGGGAGTCACCCGCAGCGAGCTCGTGGTCTTCACCACCGCTCGTGAGCTCACCGCGATGATCACGGATGCCGGGCGCGGATTCATCGAGTCGGAGGTCGGCGATGACCGCCTTGGCCTGCGCAACTCGGTACGCGGACGCATCGCGAGCGTGGGTGGCAAGGTGCAGCTCTGGAGCAGCCCGGGCAGCGGCACCTCTGTTGTGCTGACGGTTCCCCTGCTGGGGGAGGCGACATGACCCCTGGATCCCTTACGCCGTTGCAGCTTGACCCGCTCGGAGGTATGACTGCCCGCCTCATCACTGTGAGCTGCGTCGCGATCGCCGTCATCGTCGCCGTGCTCATGAGCGTGGTCTACTGGGGCCAGGTCTCCAGTCCGGTTCTGCAGGTGCTCGCGCTTCTCGTTCTCGGTGGAGCCTGTGTGCTGATGATCGTCAGCACGAGTCCCTATCGCGCGCCCCTCAGCCGCGCGCGCATGTCGATCATCTGGTCAACCCTGGCCGTCGCCACAGTCCTGGATGCGGCAAGCCAGTGGGGCACCAACAGCTCCCAGCGCGATGACTGGGGGCCAATCGCCTTCGCGATAGTCATCCTCATGTCGGGGTCGTACCGCTCGGCGCGGGAGATCCTGCGCATGACAATCGGCGCGACGGCCGTGCTGATCGCGCTCGCCGCCGTGGAGGCCGGGTCACTGCGTGATTCGTCACTGGCGCAGTACCTGCTCTGCCCGTTGATCGTGGCGTCTCCGGTGCTGGCGACGGGCGTCGCTGCGGCAGCATTCTCGCGCACGCTTGTCGTGCACCTGCTGGCCTGGCGCAATTCCGCGGCGTCGGCTCAGCGTGATGTCATCGACGACCTGCGCAGCGGGCTCGTGCCCTCGGTGCGCAACGAACGCGTTGCAATGCTCAACGCCGAGGTTGTGCCCTTTCTGCGCCGGGTTGTCGAACTCGGCGAGCTCCGGGCGGAGGACAGCGATCGGGCGAGGGAACTTGCCGGTGGCCTGCGCGCCGTCATGCTGCCGGAGTCCGGTCGCAACTGGCTCGAGTCGGTGACCGACGAGGTCATCGACCCCGAGCAGCTCGCCGAGCGGATGGGCAACGAGCAGCGTAGTTCGCTCAAGGCGCTGCTCGCCGCGCTGCGCGCCACGGGGCTGGCAGCCGATGGCTCTGTCGCCGTGCGCGTGCGCTCCCAGGAGACCACCGCCCACCTGCAGCTAACGGCGACCATCTCCGAGCCCACCGCACTGCGCACAGCGCTGGCGCCCTACTTCGTTGTCGCTCGCTCGTTCTTTCCGCGGGCAGCGCTCGAGATCGATCGCTCGGCGCTCATGCTCCAACTGCACTACCCGCTCGGATAGCGTGGAGACATGGCCTGGTTCCGCATCGCGTTCGCCGAGAAGGCCTTCCTCCGCATACTCGGCAACCACGGCTGGAAGCTCGACACCCTCACCGTCGACCAGGGCGTGGCAGCGATGCTCGAGTTCTACACACAGCACCGCGCGCAGCACACGGTGATCGCGGACGACGACGACGGGCTGCTCCTTCAGTGGGGAAACGGCATGGTCGACCTCACCCGCCAGCTGATCCGCAGCGGCAGCCCCGACAACCCCATCCGGCAGCTGTCGCTCACCTTCCAGGTCGCGACTCCCCTTCCCGAGCCCGGCAACGTGTGGTTCTTCGACCCGGAGCAGCCGATCCAGGTACCAGCCTTCTTCGCCGGCACGCCGCTCGCGACACGGCTGACCTACGACGAGGTCTGAAGCTTCCGAAGGAAGTACTCGTGAAAGCGCGTGTCACCCGTCATCTCGGGGTGAAAGCTCGTGCCGAGGAGGGGGCCCTGTTCGACGGCGACGATCCGACCGTCGGCAAGCGCGGCGAGCACCGTGACGTCATCGGCAACGGACTCCACCACGGGAGCGCGGATGAAGACGGCGTGCACCGGGGGCTCCCCCAGCGCCGCAATGTCGATGTCCGTCTCGAAAGAATCGAGCTGTGACCCGAAGGCGTTGCGTCGCACCGCGACGTGCAGACCACCGAGACTCTGCTGCCCGGTGATCGCGTCGAGCACGGTGTCGCTGATCATGATCAACCCCGCACAGGTGCCGTAGACCGGCAGGCCGGAGGCGATCGCAGCCCGGAGCGGGTCGAACAGCCCAAACGAACGCGCGAGCTTGTCCATGACGCTCGACTCCCCGCCGGGGATGACGAGGCCGTCGATCGCGTCGAGCTCCTCGGCACGACGGATCGGCACTGCCGTTGCGCCGAGCTCAGTCAGAACCGCGATGTGCTCGCGGAAATCGCCCTGCAGCGCGAGCACACCAACGGTCGGAGCGCTACCAGCCACGCTCGGCAAGTCGGTGCGGAGCGGGGATGTCGGCGACGTTGATGCCGACGATCGCCTCGCCAAGACCGCGAGACACCTCCGCGATGACGTTGGCGTCGTCGTAGAAGGTGGTCGCCTTGACAATGGCCGCGGCGCGGGCCGCCGGGTTGCCCGACTTGAAGATGCCCGAGCCGACGAACACGCCATCAGCGCCGAGCTGCATCATCAGCGCGGCGTCGGCGGGAGTGGCCACGCCACCCGCGGTGAAGAGGACGACGGGCAGCTTTCCCGTGCGAGCAACCTCGACGACAAGCTCGTACGGTGCCTGCAGCTCCTTGGCGGCGACATACAGCTCGTCCTTCGACTTCGACGACAGCGCGGCGATCTCGCTCTTGATCGTGCGGATGTGACGGGTCGCCTCGGAGACATCGCCGGTGCCGGCCTCGCCCTTCGAGCGGATCATGGCCGCGCCCTCGGTGATACGCCGCAGCGCCTCCCCGAGGTTCGTCGCACCGCAGACGAAGGGAACGTCGAAGTTCCACTTGTCGATGTGGTTGATGTAGTCGGCTGGTGAGAGCACCTCTGACTCGTCGATGTAGTCGACCTTGAGGGCCTGCAGCACCTGCGCCTCGACGAAGTGGCCGATGCGCGCCTTCGCCATGACCGGGATCGACACAGCCGCGATGATGCCGTCGATGAGATCGGGGTCGCTCATGCGGGCGACACCACCCTGCGAGCGGATGTCGGCTGGAACGCGCTCGAGGGCCATCACAGCGACTGCGCCGGCATCCTCCGCGATCTTCGCCTGGTCGGCGTTGACGACGTCCATGATGACGCCGCCCTTGAGCATCTCTGCGAGGCCACGCTTAACGCGGCTCGTGCCCAGCTGTTCGTTCGACGTGTCAGTGCTCATAGTTCTTCGATTCTACGTTCGTTGGTTGATTGGCTTCTGCGGCCAAAGGTCAGGAGGTGGCCTTGGGCCACCCCGCGGCGAGGTCGTTGCGCACCTCGCCAAGCAGGCGCGGGATCGCCTTGGTGCCGGCGATGATCGGAAAGAAGTTGGAGTCGAGTGCCCAGCGGGGCACCACGTGCTGGTGCAGATGCGCCGCGATGCCTGCTCCGGCGATCTGCCCCTGGTTCATTCCGATGTTGTAGCCGTGCGCGTGCGAGACCTCGGTGAGAACTCGCATCGCTGTCTGGGTGAGACTACCGATCTCGGCGACCTCCTCCACGGTTGCCTCGTCATACGTTGCAACATGGCGGTAGGGGCAGATCAGCAGGTGGCCGCTGTTGTACGGAAAGAGGTTGAGCAGCACGAAGGCGTGGGTACCTCGGGCCACGATGAGGGCCTTCTCGTCGTCGAGTGTCGGCGCGATGCAGAACGGGCAGGCATCGTCATGTGGCTGCTGGCCGTTCTCGATGTACGCAATGCGGTGCGGCGTCCACAGGCGCTGGAATGAGTCCGGAACGGCGGCGAACTCACTGGAGCTCTCGACGTTCTCGTACTGCTCGCCGTCGTAGTCGCGCATCAGACCTGCGCCTTGCTCGCGATCGCCTCGAGGATGCGATCGACCGCGTCGTCCACCGGGATGCCGTTCTCCTGGTGTCCGTCACGGAAGCGGAAGCTGACCGCATTGGCCGCACGGTCGTCCTCGCCGGCAATGAGCTGGAATGGGATCTTCTGCAGCGTGGCGTTGCGGATCTTCTTCGGCATCCGGTCGCTCGAGAGATCCATCTCGGCCCGCACGCCCTTGGCCTTGAGCCGGGTGATCACCTCGCCGAGGTACTCCTCGTACTGCTCGGCGACGGGGATGCCGACCACCTGCACCGGGGACAGCCACACCGGGAAGGCGCCGGCGTAGTGCTCGAGCAGAATGGCGAAGAATCGCTCGATGGAGCCAAGCAGGGCACGGTGGATCATGATCGGCTGCTGCTTGGTGCCGTCAGCCGCGGTGTACTGCAGGTTGAAGCGCTCCGGCTGGTTGAAGTCGAGCTGCACGGTCGAGAGCTGCCAGGTGCGGCCGATGGCATCCATGGCCTGCACAGAGATCTTCGGACCGTAGAACGCGGCTCCGCCCGGGTCGTCGACGAGGGTGAGGCCGGACTCGGTGCCCACCTGGCGAAGGGTCTCGGTCGCCTCCTCCCACTGCTGGTCGGATCCAACGGATTTTTCGGGATCACGTGTCGAGAGCTCGAGGTAGAAGTTGTCGAGGCCATAGCCGCGCAGCGTCTCGAAGACGAACTCGAGCTGCGACTTGATCTCGTCTTTGACCTGCTCGGGGGTGACGTAGATGTGGGCGTCGTCCTGCGTCAGTCCGCGCACGCGGGTGAGACCCTGCAGCGTTCCGCTCTTCTCGTAGCGGTAGACCGTGCCGAACTCGGCGAGACGCAGCGGCAGCTCACGGTAGCTGCGGCCACGGGCGTCGAAGATGAGGTTGTGGAACGGGCAGTTCATGGGCTTGAGGTAGTAGTCCTGGCCCTGCCGTGTCACGTTGCCCGTCTCGTCATGCTCCTCGTCGAGGTGCATGGCGGGGAACATGCCGTCTTTGTACCACTGCAGGTGACCGCTGGTCTCGAACAGCGTTCCCTTGGTGATGTGCGGCGAGTAGACCTGCTCATAGCCATGCGCGATCAGGCGCTCCCGCATGTACTTCTCGATCTCTGCGCGCACCACACCACCCTTGGGGTGGAACACCGCGAGACCGGAGCCGATCTCGTCGGGGAACGAGAACAGGTCGAGCTCGGAGCCGAGCTTGCGGTGGTCGCGCTTCGCGGCCTCTTCCAGGCGCTCGGTGTAGGCGCGCAGCTCATCCTTGGTCGCCCAGGCGGTGCCGTAGACCCGCTGCAGCTGCTTGTTCTTCTCCGAGCCGCGCCAGTAGGCCGCGGCCGTGCGCATGAGCTTGTAGCCGTTGCCAATCTGCCGGGTGCTCGGCAGGTGCGGGCCACGGCAGAGATCCTTCCAGTAGACCTCCCCGGTCTTGGCGTCGACGTTGTCATAGATGGTGAGCTCAGCGCCGCCGACCTCGACATCCTCGCCATCAGTGCCGCCGCCCTTGAGTCCGATGAGCTCGAGCTTGTAGGGCTCGTTGGCGAGCTCCGCGCGAGCCTCGTCCTCGGTGACGACGCGACGCACGAAACGCTGGCCCTGCTTGATGATGCGCTCCATCGCCTTGTCGATGGCTTTGAGGTCTTCCGGGGTGAACGGAATCTCGACATCGAAGTCGTAGTAGAAGCCGTCAGTCACCGGCGGGCCGATGCCGAGCTTCGCCTCCGGATTGATCGACTGCACCGCCTGGGCGGTCACGTGCGCCGCGGAATGGCGCAGGATGTTGAGGCCGTCGGGCGACGAGATCTCAACCGGCTCCACGGTGTCGCCCTCGCCGACCGTCGTCGCGAGGTCACGCAGCTCCCCGTTGACGCGCATCGCGACGATGCTGCGGTCCTGAAAGAGGTCGAATCCGGTCTGCTGGGCACTCATTCAGACAACTTTAGTGCCGCGGCAGCGGGGCCTCAGCCCAGCCGTCTTACTGGCCTGCGGGGCCCTGGGGCTCTTGCGCGCTCGGCTCTGGGCTGAAGGAGAGACCGCCGGGACTGTTCGCACTCACCATCAGCTCGTTGACCCAGTTGCGGTTCGTCGTCGGAACCTTGCTGCCGAAGTAGCGGTAGAAGAGGCTGCTCGCCGGAGAGATCCAGATGGAGCTGCGACCACTGCCGACGTCGACAGAGTCGTTCCACGAGAGGTTGAAGCTCTCGCCGCGGCGCAGCTTCGCAGTGATGACGATCTGCAGGTGCCACAGAGCACGATCCGGAAACTCAACGGATACGCCGGGGGTGCCATAGAGCAGTGTGCCCATCGTTTCTCCTTTCTCGACTGGCCACGATACGTTGTGCGCTTTCATCTGCAGAACTTGCCCTCAGACCCTTGTTTTCGGCCCAGCGCCTCTGTTATCACCGCATCTTTAAGCACAAAGCAACTTCGATGAGCGCGCGACTTCTGTGCCGCGGCTAGGCGCCTGGCGCCGACGCCGCTGGGATCGAACCAGGACAAATCGCTTGGAGACGATTGCATCGCAATCGTCGCGATTTGTCGGGTCGCCGGCTCCATCCCCGAATCGCCGGCTCTGTGTAAACGAGGAAAGCCCCGGTCATTGACCGGGGCTTTCCTCGTTTTATCTGTGAGCGATACTGGGATCGAACCAGCGACCTCTTCCGTGTCAGGGAAGCGCGCTACCGCTGCGCCAATCGCTCATGCGTATTCAGTTGTAGGTCTGTGAGGTGAAGACGGGATTCGAACCCGTGTGGACGGCTTTGCAGGCCGCTGCCTAGCCTCTCGGCCACTCCACCAGGGGTGGAAACTTTCGGCGGACCGACTGCTTCCACTCGAGCGGATGACGAGATTCGAACTCGCGACCCTCACCTTGGCAAGGTGATGCGCTACCACTGCGCCACATCCGCATTGCTCGCATTTCTGCGTGCGTAGATGACCTTATCCGATGATTCGGAAGAGAGCCAATCGTGTGACAGCCGTGTCGCAAGACTGTGCCAGAATTATCTACATCAGGGCGATTGGCGCAGTTGGTAGCGCGCTTCCTTCACACGGAAGAGGTCATCGGTTCGAGTCCGGTATCGCCCACGTACTTGTTTGATTCGCCCCGGTCACGCCGGGGCGAATCGTCGTTAACGGCTGGGTCTTCTAGATTGAGGCGCATGAAGTCTGTGGTGGTAACCGGTGCATCCACCGGCATTGGAAGGGCCACTGTCAGCGAACTCGTTGATTCTGGCTTCCATGTCTTTGCCACGGTGCGAAAGCAGACGGATGCCGACTCCCTCACCGCAGAGCACGGCGAGTCGGTCACTCCCCTGCTCGTCGACCTGCTCGACCACGACTCGGTGCGCGCTGCGGGCGCGCGGGTCGTCGCTGCCGGACCGCTGCACGGGCTCGTCAACAACGCCGGCGTCGCCCTTCCCGCCCCCTTGGAGTTTCTGCCCATTGAGGTCTTCGAGCGTCAGCTTGACGTCAACCTCGTCGGGCAGCTGCTGATGACCCAGGTGATGCTCCCGGCACTCCTCGAGGCCGAGGACGCCCGTATCACCTTCATCGGCTCGATCGCCGGCCGCATCGCCGGTCCCGTCCTCGGGGCATACTCGGCGTCGAAGCACGGTGTCGTGGGCCTGGTGGGGTCACTGCGGGCGGAGCTGGCGCCCTACGGCATCCGTGTCTTCCTCGTCGAGCCGGGAGTGATCGCGACTCCGATCTGGCAGAGCGGGGCGGCCGCGGGCGATGAGGTGATCGGAGCCATGCCGGAGGGCACGACGCGCTATGCCGCGCAGATCGCCGGCGCCCGTGAGAGTGCGGCCAACGGAAAGCGAGGGCTCGACCCCCGGGCCGTCGGCCGCGTCATCGTGCGCACACAGACCGCCCGCAACCCGCGACCGCGCCAGACGGTGGGCCGCGACGGAACGATCATCGCCCTGGTGACGCGCCTGCTGCCGTTCCGCGCCGTCTACGCGCTCACGAAGGGTAAGCCCTAGCGGATCTCCAGGCAGTCGAACAGGCCGTCGCGCTCGCGGTAGGCGTGCACGAGGGTGCTGTCGGCGATGACGACGCCGTCGCGGTCGCGCAGCACCTGGTGCACATCCACCTCGATCCACCCGCCGCGAACGCGATGGCTGCGCACGGGGACGAGGCTGGGGTTCAGCTCGGCCCACTGCCGGGTGAGCAGGGCGCGTACCGCATCCGCGCCCTCGAGGCTCTCACCATTCCACCCGTTCGGCCACGAGACCGAGGGGTGCAGGCGGGCAAGCACTCCGTCGAGGTCCCGCCTGTTCTGTGCCGCGTAGAGCCGCACCACGGTTTCATCGACGAGGCGCGAGCTGCCCGTCAGACCGACCGTGCGATCCACCAGCAGGGCGATGAGCGCCGTCACGACAAGCGAGTAGCCCACGATGATCGCGAGCCCGCCGACCTGTGCGCTGAGCAGGTCGATGTGACCGCTGAAAACGAGGCCAAGGCCCTGCGCGACGATTCCCGTGCCAACGAAGCCCACCACACCGGGCACCAGCAGCACCCCGATCACTGTGGCCCACGGTCCGCCGCCGCTGCGTCGCGCCGCGACAGCGGAGATGTGGCCGAGGGCTCCCGCTATGACTCCGAGAACCACCACAGAGGTGGTGTCGAGCCACGGCGACGCGGGCAGCACCACGACCGACCCGGCGAGCATGCCAGCGATGAGCCCCGCGAGGGTCGGTCGGTGCACGTTGACAACCTGGGCGATGGTCCAGCCTCCGAGGCCCGCCAGCGCCGCCCAGAGCTCGTTGACGGCGAGGGTGACGGTCGTTGCGTCGAAGACCAGCTCCGAGCCGATGTCGACGGCGACGAAGCCGAGCAGCGCCGCTAGCCCCGAGAAGGCGAAGGCGGCCACGGTGCGGTGCGGCGGCCCGCCGACCGCGTTGCCTCGTCGGCGCGAGACCGCGGCGATGGCAACCGCCGCCGTGCCGGTGCACAGCGCGAGAATGCTCGCGCCACCGAAGTCGAGCGTGCCCAGAGCCGTCACCAGCGGCCCGTGCACCACGTCGAACAGCGCGTAGCCGACGGGAAGGATGACCAGCACGAGCCACAGCGCGCTGAAGATCGCGTAGCCGCGAATGGAGCCCGTGCGCAGTCCGACCGCCAGAATCACGGCGACGGCCGCCGCGGCGAGTGCTCCCTGAAAGGCGGCGACCCCGGGATCGGCGCCCAGCAGCAGCCATCCGATCGCTGTCACCAGCATGGATGCGGGAATCGCCACCGCGATAGCGCGGCGGCGGCGGCGGTCGGGCCGCCCCCCGAAGAACAGGGCGAGGGCGGGTGCGAGAAGCAGGGTGATGCCAGCGGTCGCCAGCAGCAGAACGATCGGGGAGCCGGTCATCGGGGCTTTCAAACGAAGTGACTAGGTGGGAAAAGGCTAAGGGGTGCCGCCCCGAAGGACGACACCCCTAGTGCTGTGTAGCTGAGTGCTACTTGGCGTCCGCGAGAACGTAGCCCTCTTCGCCGTGGACCACGAGGTCCACGCCAGCGAGCTCGTCCTCGTTCTTGATACGGAATCCGATCGTCTTCTCGATCGCGAACGCGATGATGAAGGCGAGAACGAACGAGTAGATCAGAACCGAGAACGCTGCGATTGCCTGAACGAGCAGCTGGGTTCCGCTGCCGCTCCAGAGGAGGCCCGAACCGTTGGCGAAGAAGCCGAGGTAGAGCGTTCCGATGAGGCCACCGATGAGGTGGATGCCCACCACGTCGAGCGAGTCGTCGAAGCCGAGCTTGAACTTGAGGTCGATCGCGAGGGCGCAGACGGCACCGGCGATGAGGCCGAGGACGATTGCCCAGACCGGGTGCAGCGAGCCACAGGCCGGGGTGATGGCGACGAGGCCGGCGACAGCACCGGATGCGGCACCAACGGAGGTCGGCTTGCCGTCCTTGAACTTCTCAACGATGAGCCAGGCGAGCAGCGCGGCCGCGGGAGCGGCGAGCGTGTTGACGAAGGCCAGTGCAGCGGTGCCGTCAGCAGCGAGCTCGGAGCCGGCGTTGAAGCCGAACCAGCCGAACCAGAGCAGACCGGCGCCGAGGAGGACGAACGGCGGGTTGTGGGGAACGGAGACGCCCTTGCCGAAGCCGACGCGCTTGCCAAGGACCAGCGCGAGAGCGAGTGCAGCAGCACCGGCGTTGATGTGAACCGCGGTTCCACCGGCGAAGTCGATGGTGCCGACGCCGAAGACATCCTGCAGGCCGTGGGTCAGCCATCCGCCGTAGGCGAAGCTGCCATCCTCGGCGAGGCCGAAGTTGAAGACCCAGCTGGCTACGGGGAAGTAGACAACGGTTGCCCAGATACCGGCGAAGATCAGCCAGGAGCCGAACTTCGCGCGGTCGGCGATAGCACCGGACACGAGTGCGACGGTGATGATCGCGAACGTCGCCTGGAAGGCGGCGAAGGCGAGCGGCGGGTAGCCAGCACCCTCGGGAACCTCGAGGAGGTTGTTGAGGCCGAACGCTCCGGTGTCGACGGACCACGCGAAGATCGTGCCCTCAGCACCGGGGAATGCGATCGCGTAGCCGTAGATGACCCAGAGGACTCCGATGAGTCCGATTGCACCGAAGCTCATCATCATCATGCTGATAACGCTCTTGGCCTTGACGAGTCCTCCGTAGAAGAACGCCAGACCAGGGGTCATCAGCAGAACGAGGGCCGCGGCGATCAGCAGGAAGGCGGTATTGCCCGAATCCATGTGTCTTACCTCTCTTAGTTTGCAAAGGATGCACCGTTGGTCCTCGACGCGCAGAGAGAGGGCCTGGGTTCCTCGGGTACGCCCCCATAGTGTCGGCGGGACGTTTCCGAAGCTGTGTCAGCGTGTTTCGCGTTCGTTACGCGACAGTGCGAAATGTAAACATCGTGTTTCAGGGCCCCCCCGGTTAGCGGAGAATTATTGCGTGAACCTTCTTCGCTCCGCGCAATTTGCTGCAATCACGCTGATTATCGCCGCGGCGCTCGGTCTGAGCCTCGCGAACAGCCCGCTGGGCGAGTCCCTCTTCACCATCAGGGACACCTATCTCGACGTGCCCTGGCTCGGATTGCACCTCACCGTTGGGCACTGGGTGAAAGACGGCCTGCTCGCCGTGTTCTTCTTTCTCGCTGCTATCGAGCTCAAGCACGAGCTGCGCCACGGCGAGCTCAACAGCGCCCGCAAGGCCTTCGTGCCAGTCGTCGCCGCGGTCGGCGGAGTGATCGTGCCCGCGCTGCTGTTTCTCGTGATCGTGCCAGAGGCATACATGAAGACGGGATGGCCGATTCCGACCGCGACCGATATCGCATTCGCGCTCGGAGTGCTCGCCATCGTCGGCAAGGCCCTACCGTCCCGGGTGCGAGCGCTGCTGCTTGCCCTTGCGGTCATCGACGACCTCATTGCGATCCTCATCATCGCCCTCGTCTTCCCGGGTGAGCTGCAGCCCGTGGCACTGCTGCTGGCGGTGCCGGTGATCCTGGTCTTCGGCCTGCTCAGCTACCGCCTCCGCGCCGGCAACCGGCGCGTGCTCGTGCCGGTGATGATCCTGCTCGGTGTGGCCGCGTGGGTTCTCGTCGCGATCTCGGGCATTCACCCGACGATCGCCGGCGTCGCTCTCGGCCTCATCCTCGCGACCCGCCGAGGCGAGCGGGTTCGACACATCATGGAGCCGTGGTCGAACGTGATCGTCCTTCCCCTGTTCGCCTTCGTGGCCACGCTCGTCGTCATTCCCGATCTCAGTACGGCACCGCTCGGTGCTGTCTTCTGGGCGATCGTCATCGCGCTTCCCGTCGGCAAGCTAATCGGCATCACCGGCGGAGCGCTCCTGGCGCGCACACTCAGTGGGCGTCGGGAGGCGAACCCGATTCCCATCGGCGACCTCATCACGGTTGCGGCCCTCGGCGGCATCGGCTTCACCGTCTCGCTCCTGATGAACGAGCTCGCCTTCGAGGGGAACCGGATGCACGCCACCGAGGGCACGCTCGGCGTGCTCGCCGGGTCGATCATCTCCATGATCGTCGGCGGAGTCTTCGGTGCGCTGCGCTCGCGCTGGTACGCGCGCCAGGATGTGGCTTAAAGGCCCTCACCGCTGGTCAGGGCGATCATGCGCGAGACGGACCGCAGGTACTTCTTGCGGTATCCGCCGGCGAGCATCTCGTCGGGAAAGATCTGGTCGAGCGAGGTTCCGCTGGCGAGAATCGGAACCTGCGCGTCGTAGAGGCGGTCGACGAAGGCGACGAGGCGCAGCGCATCCGTCTGGTTGGTCAGCCCGTGCACGTCGGTGAAGGCCACCGCGTCGAGGCCATCGACGAGCTTGACGTACTTCGAGGGGTGCACCTTGGCGAGGTGCGCGAGCACATCGTCGAAACGGTCGACGGTTATGGTGCCGGAGAACTTCGCTGCCGCGGTCTCGAGCTCGGCGACGGGTGTCGTGACCGCGTGCCCTTCGAGGTCGCGGCGGCGGTAGTCGAGCCCGTCGATGCGCAGGGTGAGAAACTGCGCGCTGAGGGCGTCGATCTCACGAAGAAAGTCCTGAGCGGCGAATCGTCCCTCACCGAGGGCGTTCGGCGGAGTGTTGGAGGTGGCGGCCATGCGGCTGCCGGTCGCGGCCAGCTCGCCGAGCAGCCGCGACATGATGCGGGTGTCCCCCGGGTCGTCGAGCTCGAACTCGTCGATGCAGATGAGCGAGGCGCCCTTGAGCAGCTGGAATGCGGCCTGATAGCCGAGCGCGCCGACGAGCGAGGTGTACTCGAGAAAGGTGCCGAAGTACTTGCGGCCTCCCGCTTCGCGCCAGAGAGCGGCAAGCAGGTGGGTCTTGCCTACGCCGAATCCGCCATCGAGGTAGATGCCCGGGCGGGTGTTGGTGCGGCGGCGTGAGAACAGCCCGCCCGGCTTCCACGACCCCACGAACTCGCGAATCGCGGCGACGGCCTCGGCCTGCGAGGGGTAGTTGGGGTCAGGCCGGTAGCTGTCGAGGGTCGCCTCGGTGAACTGTCGTGGCGGCACGAGGTGCGCGACGATCTCGTCTCCGCTCAGGGTGGGGAGACGGTCGGTCAGGTGCTGCAATGGCCAGCCTTTTGTGTCGCAGTCTTACAGGTTCCCAACGCGAACACGCACGGATGCGTAGGGTCGATTGAGCGGATCGGGTTCAACCCTAACCCGTCACCCCACTACCCACATTCGGAGGTAATCATGGCCGTCGAGGTCGATTCATCACCCACGTTCGCCGACTACGCCCACCCCGAGCGTCTTGTCAGCGGCGACTGGCTCGAAGCGCACCTCGGTGAGCCCGGGCTGGTCGTTGTCGAGTCGGATGAAGACGTGCTGCTCTACGAGACCGGCCACATCCGCACCGCCGTCAAGATCGACTGGCACACCGACCTCAACGACCCGGTCGAACGCGACTACATCGACGGCGCCGCCTTTGCGGCTCTGCTCGGCTCCAAGGGCATCAGCCGCGACACGACCGTCGTCATCTACGGTGACAAGAACAACTGGTGGGCCGCATACGCCCTCTGGGTCTTCACCCTTTTCGGCCACGAAGACGTGCGTCTGCTCGACGGCGGCCGCGCCAAGTGGGAGGCCGACGGCCGCGCGTACACGACCGACCCCGAGTCGGCGACCGCGGTCGACTACCCGGTCGTCGAGCGCAACGACGCGCCGATTCGCGCCTACAAGGACGACGTGCTCGCCCACCTCGGCAACCCGCTCATTGACGTTCGCTCTCCTGAGGAGTACAGCGGGGAGCGCACGACCGCACCCGCCTACCCGGAGGAGGGCACCCTGCGCGCCGGTCACATCCCGACCGCCAAGAACGTGCCGTGGGGAAAGGCCGCCGCAGAGGACGGGACCTTCCGCTCGCTGGCAGAGCTGAACGCCCTCTACCGCGACGGCGCGGGCCTCGCCGACGGCGACGACGTGATCGCCTACTGCCGCATCGGCGAGCGGTCGAGCCACACCTGGTTCGTGCTGACGCACCTGCTTGGCTTCGAGGGCGTGCGCAACTATGACGGCTCGTGGACAGAGTGGGGTTCCGCCGTGCGCGTTCCGATCGTCAAGGGAGCCGAGGCGGGCGCGCTGCCTGCCAAGTAAGTAGCCTGTTCCCTATGACAGAACTGCCACCCGCGCTCGCGGAGATCCGCTCGGATTTTCGCGAACTCGGCGTTAAAGACCGTCTCCAGCTGCTGCTCGAGTTCAGCAATGAACTGCCGGAGCTGCCGGAGCAGTACCGAGACCACCCCGATCTCATGGAGCGGGTCGAGGAATGCCAGTCCCCTGTCTTCATCTTTGTCGAGGTCGATGACGCGCAGGTCGTGCACCTCTGGGCCACTGCGCCCAAGGAGGCACCGACGACCCGTGGCTTCGCGTCGATCCTCGTGCAGGGTCTCGCCGGCCTCACGGTCGACGAGGTGCTTGCCGTTCCCGACGACTACCCCTCCGACCTCGGGCTGACCGAGGCGGTGAGCCCGTTGCGCATCCGCGGCATGACCGCGCTGCTCGGGCGCACGAAGCGTCAGATTCGGGAAAAGATCGCCGCGTGACGCTCACCCGGCTCTACCCGGGGGCGACCGAGTCAATCGACGGCGACGACCGGGAGCGCCTGCTCGAGCTATACCGTCCAGCGCACGCCGAATGGCTGCGACTCAACCTCATCGCGACCATCACGGGGGGCGCGGGGGGAAGCGACGGCACGAGTGAGACGCTCAGCAATCCCGTGGACCGCCGCATCCTCGGGGTGATCAGGGAGCTGGCGGATGTCGTTCTCATCGGCGCAGAATCCCTCCGGGCCGAGGGCTACCAGCACCCACGCCGCTCCCGTCTCGCGGTGGTGACGCTGAGCGGCAACCTCACGGGCCACCGCATCGAGGCGCCAGAGGGCGCCGCGCCGATCGTGCTGTGCCCTTCCACGGCCTCCGCCCGCGTGCTCGCGGATCTACCCGGGGCCGAGATCATCGAACTCGAGGCCGCGGCCGCCGGAATCCCCGCAGACAGCATCATCAGCGCACTCCGCACTCGCGGGCACCGCTCTATCGTCTGCGAGGGTGGGCCGTCCCTCGCCGCCCAGCTGCTCGACGCCGGGTTGGTCGACGAGTTCTGCCTGTCGACCTCACCGATCATCGGCGGCGTGCCTTTTCCCGTGACCGGCCGCGCGGCGATCGACGAGCGTTCCGCTACTCTGACGCAGCTGCTGACGGACGGCGCGAGCGGTCTGTACGCGCGCTGGGGGCTGTCTCGACAGACGCGGTGAGCGCGGCAAGCCAGTCGCTGATGACCCGGTCGAAGCGCTCAGGGTCGTAGTTCCACAGCTTGGCGTGACGCGCCCCGGTGAACTCCTCGTAGGTGATGAGGTCTGGCCGCAGGATGGCGAGCTCACGAGCGGCGTCGATGGGAACGTAGCCGTCATCGGCACTGTGCATGAGCAGGGTCGGCAGGGTCAGCTCGTGCGCACGCTTGACGATGTTGAGGCTGTCGAGGTCGATCGGCTCTGCCTGGCCGGTGAACGGCTTGCCCCAGGCGCTGCCGAGCAGTTCGAGGGCACCGAGGCGCACGAGCAGGGGCACCTTCTGCAGTCCGGCTTGAAAGTCGAGCACGCTGCGCCATTCGACGACCGCTGACTCGAGCACGATGCCGCGGAACACGTCACGGTGCTTCGACAGCAGGGCGGTCTGCAGCGAGGTTGCACCGCCCATCGACCAGCCCATGAGGATGATGTTCGTGGCGCCCCGGCTGACCGCGAAGTCTATGGCGGCCTCGACATCCCGCCATTCCGTGCCGCCGAGGGCGTAGCGCCGGTCGATGCTGTCGGGCGCGACGCTGTCGTTGCGGTAGGAGACGAGCAGGCTCGTGTAGCCGGCGGCACGAAAGACCGGCACAGCGCGAATGGTCTCTGCCCTCGTCACGCCGCGTCCGTGCACCTGGATGACCCAGTCATCCGTTCCGCTCTCCGCCGGCACGAGCCAGGCCGGGGCTGCCCCGACGGGAGCGTCAATCGCCAGGTCCTCCACCTCGACGCCGAGCTCGCGCGGGCTGAGGTAGAACCAGCCGCTGTAGCGGCCGTGGCGCGCCGTCGAGAGGTCGCCGCGGTCGACGGCGAGAAGAGCACGGATGACGTAGCCGTCACCGACGGTGATGATCTCACCGAGGCGCGCGTGCCCGGCATCGTCGTTGAACCACAGTCCGTAGCGCCCGGGGGTGAGGGTGTCGTCGGTCGCCGAGAGCGTGATGGTCGTCTGCGTGAAGCCGAGGATGCGGATGTCGTACTCCCGCTTGCGCGGCGGCGTGACCACCTTGCGGGCAACCACGGAGGCGACCGCCGCGGCACCGACGGCTCCCGCGACGACGAGTCCAACCACTCCTGCAACGGTCGCGATGGCGATCTTGCTGCCAACACTGCGTTCCGCCATGTCTCCCCCTGCGCTACGCTCTGGCCCATGGGCACCGGCGTGCCCCTCCCTGAAAAGTAGCAAGAAAGCCTAGTCTTCACCTGTGCCCGAGACGATCGCGTTGCAACCCCCCGCCGTGTTCACGGCGGCTGTCGATGCCATCCGCGCTGCCACGCTGCGTGAGGAGCTGACCGTCACCGAGATCGCCGCTCCGGGTGGCGTGGCCCCTTGGTCGATTGCCCTGGCCGCCGACGTTCACCCGGCCCGTCACGGCAACGACTCCGAGCTGGGCACCGGCCGCTTCATCCTGCTGCACGACCCCACCGAGCCCGAGGCGTGGGGCGGTGCGTTTCGCGTTGTCTGCTTCGCGCAGGCCCCCCTCGAGGCCGAGATCGGCGTCGACCCTTTTCTCGCGAACGTGGCCTGGTCATGGCTCGTCGACGCCCTGGACTCCCGCGGTGCGAAGTACAGCAGCGCCTCCGGCACCGCCACCAAGACCCTCTCCACCGGCTTCGGTGAGC
>Ga0247738_10000220_pt1 | contig 24075 bp, 22 predicted proteins | sample UWRJL013104B2_FD_180936 | JGI IMG/M metagenome (GOLD analysis project Ga0247738, IMG submission 180936) | Plant litter microbial communities from Arlington Agricultural Research Station in Wisconsin, United States - UWRJ-L013-104B-2 | ecosystem: Environmental > Terrestrial > Plant litter >...
CAGCAGATTGAGCGTCGCCGCCGACTGCCGGTAGGCCATCAGCTGGCGTTCCGGATTGGGCACGCGGGCCTCTTCGGTGAATTCGATGCCGTTGATGATGTCGCCGCGATAGCTCGGCAGCTCTACGCCGTTGATAGCCTCGATGTCGGACGAACGCGGCTTGGCGAACTGGCCGGCGATACGGCCGACCTTGACCACCGGCAGCTGCGCTCCATACGTCAGTACCACGGCCATCTGCAGGAAGGCGCGGAAGAAGTCGCGGATGGTGTCGGCGCCGTGTTCGGCGAAGCTCTCGGCGCAGTCGCCGCCCTGCAGCAGGAAGGCGTTGCCTTCGGCCACATTGGCAAGATGCTTCTTCAGCCGACGGGCTTCCCCCGCAAACACCAGCGGCGGAAAGGTCGCCAGCTGGGCTTCGGTGGCGGCCAGTGCTGCCGCATCGGGATAAACCGGAGACTGCTTGATAGGCTTCTGCCGCCAGCTGCTCGGGGTCCAGTTCTGTGCCATTTTCCTCACCTGCATAATATAGGAGGCGGCGTCTGCTGCCGGCTGCCATGGATTTGGGGGGCTTATAGCCTCTTACATGGGTATTGAAAAGCCGAACTTCATCGCACACGCGCGGCGCCATCGCGCTTTTCCGGCAACCCATGCGGCCTTCCAGCATATCACCGCCAAAGCGTGTGACCAAGCTTCGGCTCTGCTGGCGCTCCCCTTCGATCTGGAGGCGTCGTTGGTGCCGATATGCAAGGGCACCCTGTGATCGCTAAAAATTAACAACGATCGGAACAACTCCCGAACATTAACCCATTCGGAAACTGTCGGGACTACCTCTATGGATATCGCCCGATGCCAGGGCGGATGGGTGTCATGAGGACGCTGCAAGTTTTGCGGTTGATGGATTCTCATGATGCGCCCCATTTTCAAGCGGTTTCTGCACGACGGGTCAGGCAATTTCGGGGTAATGACGGCACTTCTCATGGCGCCTCTGCTCGGGACCATCGGTATGGCGGTGGATGTCGGCTATGCCCTCGAACAACGCACCCAGCTGTATAACGCCGCCGATGCGGCTGCGGTCGGCGCGCTGTCAGAGCAATCAGTCGGGGTGATTGCGGCCCTTGGCAACGGCAAGGACGGAGAAATGGCGGTCGCCGAAAGCGATGCTAAAAACCTGTTCACTGCCCAGCTGCCGGCCAACCTCCAGGCAGCCGTCAGCAACGTCCAGATCGCCATCACCAAGACCGGGGCGACGATGAATTCGAAGATTTCCTTCTCCGTCGATGTCCCGACGACCTTCCTTCGTATCCTCAACAAGAATTCGATCCGGGTCACCGGCACCGCCACAGCCGTCTACAGCGCCGGTTCCTATATGGATTTCTATATGCTGCTGGACAACACACCCTCCATGGGCGTCGGCGCTACGGCCGCCGACATCGCCACCATGGAACGCAACACTACGGACAGCTGCGCCTTTGCCTGCCACGACCTGTCCAATGCCAACAACTATTACAATCTTGCCAAGAAACTCGGCGTCAGCATGCGCATCGATACCGTGCGCGAGGCGACCCAGCAGCTGACGGCCACCGCCACCAGCATGATGCGGTATACCGACCAGTACCGCATGGCGGTCTATACTTTCGGCGCCTCGGCAACGGATGCGAAACTCAGCATGGTGGCAGACATGTCGTCAAACATGACGAGCATCAAGAACAGTGCCGCCGCGATCGACCTGATGACCATCCCCAACCAGAACTACAACGGCGACCAGCAGACCGATTTCGATACCGCCCTGACGAGCATGAAGACGATCATTGCCAAAGGCGGGAGCGGCATCACCAAGAGCGATCCGGAAAAGGTGCTGTTCTTCGTCTCCGATGGCCTCGGCGATAGCAACAAGCCGAGCGGCTGCACCCAGAAGACCACCGGCACCCGGTGTCAGGAGCCGATCGACGTGTCCTTTTGCCAGCCCCTGAAGGACAAAGGCATCAAGATCGCGGTGCTCTACACCACCTATATCCCTCTGCCGAAGAATGATTGGTACAATACCTGGATCAAGCCGTTCCAAAGCAGCATCGCCACCAGCATGGCCAACTGCGCCTCGCCCGGCCTCTATTTCGAGGTCAGCCCCTCGGACGGCATTGCCAAAGCGATGACCGCACTTTTCCAGAAGGTCGTCAGCACGCCCCGCATCGACAGCTGAGCAACAGGCCAGCGCCAGACGGCGCCGGCACACGGATCGTCATCAGACCCGTTCGCCATTGCGGATGCGGTAGCTCGGCGTGTACATGGTCACCAGCTCCTCGGCGGCGGTCGGATGCACCGCCATGGTGCGATCGAAATCCTCCTTGGTGCAGCCGGCCTTCAGGGTGATGCCGAGCAATTGCGCCATTTCGCCGGCATCGTGGCCCAGGATATGCGCACCCACCACTTTCCGGTCACCAGCATTGACGATCAGCTTCATGATCATACGCTCGGCGCGGCCTGACAGCGTCGCCTTCATCGGCCGAAACTGGGCGCGGTAGACTTCGATGTCCGGATATTTTTTCGCCGCGTCTTCTTCCGACAGACCGACCGTGCCGATTTCCGGCTGCGAGAATACCGCGGTGGCGATCAAATGATGGTCGGGCGACGTCGGATTGCCCCGGTACTGGGTTTCGACGAAGCACATCGACTCATGAATGGCGACCGGGGTCAGTTGCACCTTGTCGGTAACGTCGCCGACGGCAAAAATGCTCTCGACATTGGTGCGGGAAAAGTCGTCGACGATGATCGCGCCGCGCTCGTTTACGGCGACGCCCGCCGCTTCCAGGCCGAGCCCACTGGTATTGGGATCGCGCCCCAGCGCCAGCATCACCTGATCGACCGCGATCGTCTCGTTGTGCAGCGTGCGCGCCAGCAGTCCGCCGGCCGGCGTGCGGGTGACCTCCTCGATGATATCCTGCAGGATAATGCGGATGCCCTTGGCCTCCATCGCCTCATGCAGTCCCTGCCGCATGTCGTGGTCGAAGCGCGACAGGATCTGCATGCCGCGATAGATCAGCGTCGTCTGCACGCCGAGGCCATGGAAGATATTGGCGAACTCGACGGCGATATAACCGCCCCCGGCAATCAGGATCGAGTCCGGCAGGGTTTCGAGATGGAAGGCCTCGTTGGAGGTGATGCAGTGCTCATAACCCGGAAGGGCTGCGTGGGGATTGGCGGAGCCGCCGACGGCCACCAGAATACGCTCGGCGGTTACGACCTTGCCACTGTCGACCAGCCGCACGCTATGCGGCCCGGTGAGCTCGGCACGGGTATTCAGCATTTCAGCGCCGGCCGTTTCCAGGCCCTTGCGGTAGAGGCCCTCAAGCCGGGCGATTTCCCGGTCCTTGGCCATCATCAGCTTTTGCCAGTCGAAGCGCGCCTCGCCGACCGTCCAGCCGTATCCGGCGGAATCCTCGAATTGCTCGGGAAACTGCGAGGCGTAGACGAAGAGCTTTTTCGGCACGCAGCCGCGGATCACGCACGTACCGCCATAGCGATATTCCTCGGCGATCGCCACCCGTTTGCCGAGCCCGGCAGTCAGCCGCGCGGCGCGAACCCCTCCCGAACCGCCACCGATGACGAACAGGTCATAGTCGAACGAAGACATCGCAAGCTCCTGAAGAAGAATCCGCACGGCGCGGCGTGCCACCGATATAATGTGCGGCGCCACAAATGCAAAAGCCCGGATACGATCCGGGCTTGAGATTAACCGATAATTGCAGTGTTACGGCTTTACGGCAGGCGCCGGGGCAACGTCTGCCGGCACAGCTGGTGCAGCGGCACCGGCAGGCGCCTGCCCCTGAGCGCCGGCAATCTTCAGCATGGCTTCATTGGTCTTGGCCTGCAGGTCGCGGCTGACACCAGACGCCCAGATGTCGGCGCCCTTCATCAGTTCGCGGGTAGCGAGCGGTCCGTCCTTCAACAGCTTCTGGCCGGTCGGGCTACCGTAGAACGCGGTAATCGCCTTCAACTCGTCGAGCGTGAAGGCCTTTGCGTAGATGAGTGCCGATTCCCGCTCCAGATCGCCGCGACGGCTGGCCAGCGACAGGGCGGTCTCGTCCACGGTGGAGAAGATCTGGTCCTGGAAATTCGGGTAAACGGAGATCAGCTGGCCCTTCAGCCGATCTGCCAGCGCCGGCAGGATGTTGTCGAACTGGTTGGTGACACCGAGCGCGGTAATCGCCTGACGTGCCGCCTGAACCTGCTCTTCGGAGATATCCTGGGCGCGGACAGAAGTGCCGACCAGAACGCTGCCGACCACGATGGCTGCCGACGCAATACGGCCGAAACTCGAAAACTTGATCATAAATTCAACTCCTGTCAGATACTAAGCCGTAACGACGCGCACACCCGCCGGACCGGCGATGATGGCAAGCGTGGCCAGATTGATGAATAGTCCGTGTTCGACAACGCCGGGGATCGCATTCAGTCCGCACGCCAAGGCCTCTGCATCAGGAATGCGGCCAAAAGATGCGTCGAGAATGTAGTGTCCGCCGTCGGTGGTGAAAATGCCGTCCTCGGAACGGCGCATGGTCAGCTCGCCGAAAAGGCCGAGGCTTGCGGCCAGTTTTTCGATGGCGACATGGGTTGCCACCCGGCCGAAAGGATTGATCTCGATCGGCAGCGGAAAGCGCCCGAGGGCCTCGACCATCTTGCTTTCGTCAGCAATCACAATCAGCCGCGCCGATGCTGCCGCAACGATCTTTTCGCGCAGCAGCGCACCGCCGCCGCCCTTGACGAGCCGAAGGCCGCCATCGACTTCGTCGGCGCCGTCGATCGTCAGGTCAAGCTCGGGCAGCTCGTCCAGCGACTTCAGGGGCACGCCAAGCTCGACGCAAAGCCGCGCGGTGCGCTCGGAGGTCGGAACGCCCTCGACCTTCATACCGCCGGCGACCTTTTCGGCCAGCAGCCGCACGAACTCCTCTGCCGTCGATCCGGTGCCGATGCCGAGTCGCATGCCATCCTCGACGTGGGACAGCGCCGCTTCCGCAGCCTTGATCTTCATCTGCCGGGCGTCCATGCGCCAAAAGCTCCCGTCTGTTTCCTCGGAATGCTGTTTACACGTCTCGCCTGGCAAGCGAAAGCCCCCTGCTGCCAGCGAATTGGTTGCTTTTTACCATCACATCGCCTAACCGGCATGCACCGAGCAGCACCAATATCAGGGGTTTACAGTGAGCGCACCAACGATCGTTTTCGACCTGGATGGTACCCTCGTGGACACTGCTCCTGACCTCGTCAGCAGCCTCAACCATACCATTGCCGCAGCGGGTCTTCTGCCGGTCACCTACGAGGACCTCACCCATCTCGTCGGCCAGGGTGCCAAGGTGATGATCGAACGCGCCTTCGCCCTGCGCGGCGTGGCCATCGGTCAAAACGAGCTCGCGCCGATGCTCACGCGCTTCATCGATCATTACCTGGCCGAGATGCCCGGCAAGAGCCTGCCCTATCCCGGCCTCGTCGCCGCCCTCCTCCGCCTGTCGGATGCGGGCTTCATACTCGCCGTCTGCACCAACAAGATGGAAAGGCTGGCGCTACCGCTGATCGACAAACTGGGACTGACCCATCACTTTGCCGCCATCACGGGCGGCGACAGTTTCGCCATGCGCAAACCCGACCCGCGCCACCTGACCGGCACGATCGAAAAGGCCGGCGGCGATCCACGCCATGCCATCATGGTCGGCGACAGCGTCAACGACATCCTGGCCGCCCAGAACGCCGGCATTCCCTCGATCGCCGTACCCTTCGGCTATTCCGACGAACCGATCGAAAGCCTCGGCGCCAGCCGCATCATCCGCCATTTCGACGAGTTGACGCCTGAGTTGATCGAAAGTTTGCTGGTCAAGGCTTGAACGGACGGACGGCCGCATTCTTCATTCGGGGCGAAAGTACGTCCGGAGCAGGGTTTAGCATCTCTGCAAAACGGCAAGACAGTATCGTTTCGATATACCGCCTACCCCCCCTCTGCACTGCGGGGCATCTCCCCCACAAGGAGGGAGATCGGATGGAGCCGAACCGCCGCGTTTCCTAATGGGCGAAAAATCAAGATACTTGCAGGAGAGAATGGGGCGAAGGGCAAACCTCGGGTCGATCTCCCCCCATGTGGGGGAGATGCCCGGCGGGCAGAGGGGGTAACCACCGCGCTGCTAGGCCCGATTTTCAACGAAATGCTATCGTTCGTTAGCTCCGCGCGGCCCGCGACCGGCTGATTTCGGCAAACGCCTTGTCGGTGGCGACATCGCGATCATACACATCGCCGAAATACTCGACCACGCCGTCCTTGTTCGGCCAGGCGGTGAAGTAGGAAATGTAGACCGGCACCTTCTGCGGCACCGGCAGTGCTTTGTTTTGGCCGGTAGCGATTTGTCTGCCGATCTCCTCGACCGTCGTGCCCATCACCGCGGCCGCCATGACCCGGGGCTCGGCAAGCCGCACGCAGCCATGGCTGAGGGCACGCATGTCGCGCTTGAAGAAGCTCTTCGACGGGGTGTCGTGCATGTAGATCGAGTGGGTGTTGGGAAACAGGATTTTCAGCTCGCCCAAGGCGTTGTCGCTGCCCGGCGGCTGGCGCACGTCGACCCGGTGGGTGGTGTTCCAGTCGACGGCGGTCGACGACACTTTCTTGCCGCCGTAGCTGACCTCATAGCCGAGGCGGTCGAGATAGCCCGGATCGGAGCGCAGCTTCGGCAGCATCTCGTTGACGATGATCGACTCCGGCACGCCCCAGTAAGGGTTGACCTCGACGGTCTCGATCTGGTCTTCGAAGAAATTGGTCTGGTGCGCCTTCGAGCCGACAACCACCCGCATCTGCAACTGCTCGTGACTGTTGTCGATGTAGTAGACCGTAAATGCCGGCTGGTTGATGAAGACATAGCGCGATCCCAGGTCGTCCGGGAGCCAGCGCAGCTGCTCCATCGCAATCGTCAGCTTCGCGATCTTTTCGGCATTGCTGTGCCCGACCAGGGCGGTGATCGTCGCCTGACCGATGACCCCATCCGGCTTCAGGCCGACCTGCTTTTGGAAAGATTCCACGAGCGTCACCAGTTCCGGCGTGTAGTCCGGCGTACCCGCATAGCTGGCAAGCGTCAGCGACTGCTCCATCTTCAGCGCGTCGGAACCCTGCTCCTGGATGGCCGCGACGATGTGGGCCATTTCCGGGCTGCTCATGCCGGGCTTGAGCAAGGTGCCGGCGGCGATGGTGATCGGCGTATCACCAGCTTTGTCGTCTTCGGCGCGCAGCCGCGTCAGCTCGGCTTTGAAAGCCGCAAATTGCGGGTTCTGCGGTTCACGGGTGCCGAGATAAGCAGCGACATCGGGGCTCAGACGCAGCATGTTCAGGATCGGCGCCAGGTTGACAGGCTTGCGCTTGAAATCGTGGTAGCCGGAGAGCCTGTTGGCCTCGACCCGGCCGCGGCCGTTGTCCTGCACGTAGGCAAGAACCTTGGCCGACAGCGCCAGTTCGAATTTCATCCAGGCGCGTGCGTTCGCCGCAGGGTCGGTCGCGTCCGTGCTTGCTACCGGAGGAGCAACTGTATAATCGTCCGGATCCAGTCCGACGGTGTCGGCCTTGGCCAGCGTTTCGAGTGTGAGCGTCGCCCGCGGCGAGATGGCCTCTCCGTCCACCCAGATCAGCGGCTTGCCGCTCGCGTAATAGCTCTCGACCGCCTTGGCGACGTCGTCGGTGGCAAACACCTTCAGGCCGGCCATCAGCGCGCGAGGATCGTTCGGCGCAACGGCCGGTATTGCGGATGCCGGATCAGCGACGACAGTATTTGCAGCAAATTTCGAGGTATCGATCGCCCGCATCGCGTCTGCTTTATACGTGTAATATCGCGGGCTGGACACCGTCGGAAGCGGATCCGGATCGCTAAGGTCGGCGGCGGTCGCGGCCTGCACCCGGCGGGAAAACAGCGGCTGGATTTCCTTCTTCTCTTTCTTCGACATGCCCGGCCCGCCACGCAGGAGATCGAACAGCGTCGTCGCATCGGCAGGCACTGAATGCATCGCGGCAGTCATGGCGAGAACCGTTGTCGTCGCCCATTTCGTATAGATGTTCATTCGCAATGCATTCCTTGTTTTGCGCCGATGTATCCCGTGCCGGCGCAGCCGAACAGTCCCGTTGATCCCTAGCCGATTGCCCAGGTCCTGGATAGAATCCGCGGACGCATGAGCCTGGCACGACCGCTCAACTTTGCGTGAGGCGTATAGCCCCATTTGTGGCTGTTCCAAGGGATTTAATGAAAATTTATGTTAATATTTCCTTAAGATCGTGCGATGCGATTGCGGTCTTGAAACCCATCGGGCTGAGGACGGTCGATTGGCATCAATGCCGGCCTTGGAACTGCAGGACCTCGGCGCGATTGGTCTATTTCACGGTGTCGATCGATCATCTCTGCCCGATATTCACAAGGTCCTTCGCGCGATCTTCCCATCAGGGTCGAACCGCTGGTATGAGACACTATCGATTCCTTCAGCCCGCCCGGTGCCTCGTTAGAGCCGGCGCTTGGTCTTGGGGAAAATGCAAGGATAAAGGGTCCTGGACATGGCTGATACACGCGTTGAGACTGACACATTCGGACCGATCGAGGTCCATGCCGATCGCTACTGGGGCGCCCAGGCGGAACGCTCGCGCGGCAATTTCAAGATCGGCTGGGAAAAGCAGCCGCTGTCGATCGTCCATGCCCTCGGCGTCGTAAAGCAGGCCGCCGCGCGCGCCAACATCGCGCTAGGACAACTGGACCCGTCCCTTGGGGAAACCATCATCGCCGCCGCCCAGGAAGTCATCGGCGGCAAGCTCGATGACCATTTCCCGCTGGTCGTCTGGCAGACCGGTTCCGGCACCCAGTCGAACATGAATGCCAACGAAGTGATCTCCAACCGGGCGATTGAAATGCTCGGCGGCGTCATGGGCTCGAAAAAGCCGGTGCATCCCAACGACCACGTCAACATGAGCCAGTCGTCCAACGATACCTTTCCGACCGCCATGCACATCGCCTGCGCCGTCGAGATCGTCGGCCACCTGGTGCCGGCCCTGAAGAAGCTGCATGCGGCGCTTGACGAGAAAACCAAGGCCTTCGCCCATATCATCAAGATCGGCCGCACCCATACCCAGGATGCGACGCCGCTGACACTGGGACAGGAGTTTTCGGGCTACACCGCCCAGGTCGCCTCGGCGATCAAGCGGATCGAGCTGACGCTGCCCGGCCTCTATGAACTCGCCCAGGGTGGCACCGCCGTCGGCACCGGGCTCAACGCACCGATCGGCTTTGCCGAGAAGGTTGCCGAGGAGATTGCCAAAATCACCGGCCTGCCGTTCGTAACCGCCCCCAACAAGTTCGAGGCGCTGGCCGCCCACGACGCCATGGTGTTTTCGCACGGTGCCATCAATGCCGCGGCAGCCGCGCTGTTCAAGATCGCCAACGACATCCGATTCCTCGGCTCCGGCCCGCGCGCCGGCCTTGGCGAATTGTCGCTGCCGGAAAACGAGCCGGGCTCGTCGATCATGCCGGGCAAGGTCAACCCGACCCAGTCGGAGGCCCTCACTCAGGTCTGCGCCCATATCTTCGGTAGCAACGCTGCCATCACCTTTGCCGGCAGCCAGGGTCATTTCGAGCTCAACGTCTACAATCCGATGATGGCCTATAATTTCCTGCAGTCGGTACAGCTGCTCGGCGACGCCGCCATATCGTTCACCGACAACTGCGTGGTCGGCATCGAGGCGCGCGAGGACAATATCAAGAAGGGCGTGGAAAATTCGCTGATGCTGGTCACCGCGCTGAACGGCAAGCTTGGCTACGATATCTGCGCCAAGATCGCCAAGACTGCCCACAAGAACGGGACGACGCTGCGCGAGGAAGCCGTCGGCGGCGGTTATCTCAGCAATGCAGAGTTCGACGAATATGTCAGGCCGGAACTGATGATCGGCCCGAAGTAACGACGCCTCTCAGCTGCCGCAGGCCCCGAGCGTGCGGCAGCTTTGTTGATCAGAGGTCGGGATCGCAGGAATCGGTTTCGCAGTCGCCGGTGGCGCTCTTGGCGTCGCACTGGTTCAATGCCGTAAGCTCCGCATCCTCTTCGCTGGCCCAGTTGTAGCTGTAGCCATAGGCTCCGTCGCTGGCGACCGCCACGCAGCCCCAGGCATAGGCCTTTTCAGTGGTCAGGCTGAACAGCGACAGCATCGCGAGGGCAATCAGGGTGGTTTTGGTGCGCATGGAACATTGGCCTTTGGCTGGAGGATATCCGAAGGCATAGGGTATTCCGTCGAGAGCGACCAGACACCGCGCCCTCAAGGCCAACAAAAGTCAGCGCAAAGCGGCGCGGTCGGCAAGTTTTCGCGTTGCCGCCCCAATACGAACGGCAACGCGGAGCGCCTAGATATCCAGCGTCGTATCCCGCTCCCACTGGGTGAAATGGCCGCAATAGGCGTTCCATTCGCCGTGCTTGAGCTTGAGATAGGCGGCCGAGAACTCGATGCCGAGCATGGCCTGGAGCTCGGTGTCCTTTTCGTATTCGCGCAATGCATCCATAAGGTTGAGCGGCAGTTTCGGGGCGCCTGTGACGGTGTGGCCGTCCTGGTACATGTCGATGTCGTAATGCGGGCCCGGATCGGCGTTCGAGCGCAGGCCAGAAAGACCGGCGGCAATGACGATCGCCTGCAGCAGATACGGATTGACGGCGCCGTCCGGCAGCCTGAGCTCGAAGCGGCCCGGGCCGGGTACGCGCACCATGTGGGTGCGGTTGTTGCCGGTCCAGGTCACCGTGTTGGGTGCCCAGGTGGCGCCCGATATCGTCCGCGGCGCATTGATGCGCTTGTAGGAATTGACCGTCGGATTGGTGATCGCCGCCAGTGCCGAAGCGTGCTTCATCACCCCGCCGAGGAAAGTGCGCCCCTTTGCCGACAGGCCGAACTGCATTTCCTTGTCGGCAAAGGCGTTGACCTTGCCGTCGAGGTCCCAGACCGAGATGTGGCAGTGGCAACCATTGCCGGTCAGCCCCTTGAACGGCTTTGGCATGAAAGTGGCGCGCAGGCCGTGCTTTTCCGCAACCGACTTGACCATGAACTTGAAGAACGAATGCTTGTCGGCGGTCGACAGTGCATCGTCGAACTCCCAGTTCATCTCGAACTGGCCGTTGGCATCCTCGTGGTCGTTCTGGTAAGGGCCCCAGCCGAGTTCCAGCATGTAGTCGCAGATCTCGGCGATCACGTCATAACGCCGCATCACCGCCTGCTGGTCGTAGCAGGGCTTTTCGGCGGTATCGTATTCGTCGGAAATCTTTTGGCCGTCAGCGGTGATCAGGAAGAATTCGGCCTCGACGCCGGTCTTGACGCGCAGCCCTTCCTTGGCGGCTTCCGCGACCAGGCGCTTGAGGATGACGCGCGGCGCCTGATCGACCGGCTTGCCATCCATGACGCAGTCGGCCGCAACCCAGGCGACCTCCTTCTTCCACGGCAGCTGGATCACCGAGGATGCATCCGGCATGGCAAACAGGTCGGGATGGGCCGGCGTCAGGTCCAGCCAGGTGGCGAAACCGGCAAAGCCGGCGCCGTCCTCCTGCATGCCGGCAATGGCGCCCGCCGGTACCAGCTTGGCCCTCTGGCCGCCGAACAGGTCGGTATAGCTGATCATGAAATATTTTATGCCGTTTCCCTTGGCATAGGCTGCAAGATCGAGTGTCACGTCGTTCCCCTTTTGGATATTTTTCTAGACACTTATGCTTTTAGAAATAATCGCCGAAACCTTACGTCAAAAACCTCCCTTGCCGGGGATCCAGCTGGTGCCGGCGAGCGGGACCTGGGCCATGGCCGAGGCTTCCATCGTCAGCGCCACCAGGTCTTCGGGCTCAAGATTGTGCAGGTGGTTCTTGCCGCAGGCGCGCGCGATGGTTTGCGCTTCCAGCGTCATCACTTTCAGATAATTGGCCAGCCGCCGGCCGGCCGCGACCGGGTCGAGGCGCTTCATCAGCTCGGGATCCTGGGTGGTGATGCCGGCAGGATCCTTGCCCTCGTGCCAGTCGTCATAGGCGCCGGCAGTGGTGCCGAGTTCGTTGTATTCGGCCTCCCAGCGCGGATCATTGTCGCCGATCGCCACCAGCGCCGCCGTGCCGATCGCCACGGCATCGGCGCCCAGCGCCAGGGCCTTGGCAACATCGGCACCGGAGCGGATGCCACCGGAGACGATCAGCTGCACCTTGCGGTGCATGCCGAGATCCTGCAGCGCCTGCACGGCCGGGCGGATGCAGGCGAGCGTCGGCATGCCGACATTCTCGATAAACACGTCCTGGGTCGCCGCCGTGCCACCCTGCATGCCGTCGAGCACGACGACATCGGCACCGGCCTTGACCGCGAGAGCCGTGTCGTAATACGGCCGCGCGCCGCCGATCTTGATATAGATCGGCTTCTGCCAGTCGGTGATCTCGCGCAGTTCGAGGATCTTGATTTCCAGGTCGTCCGGGCCGGTCCAGTCGGGATGGCGGCAGGCGGAGCGCTGGTCGATGCCCTTCGGCAGCGTGCGCATCTCGGCCACCCGGTCGGAGATCTTCTGGCCCAAGAGCATGCCGCCGCCGCCGGGCTTGGCGCCCTGGCCGACGACGATCTCGATCGCATCGGCGCGCCGCAGATCTTTCGGGTTCATGCCGTAGCGTGACGGCAGATACTGGTAGACCAGCGTCTGGCTGTGGCCGCGTTCCTCGTCGGTCATGCCGCCGTCGCCGGTGGTGGTCGAGGTGCCGGCAATGGTGGCGCCGCGGCCGAGCGCCTCCTTGGCATGACCCGAAAGCGCCCCAAAACTCATGCCGGCAATGGTAATCGGCGTCTTGAGATAGATCGGCTTCTTGGCAAAACGGCTGCCGAGCACCACCGAGGTATCGCATTTCTCGCGATAACCCTCGAGCGGATAGCGCGAGATCGAGGCGCCGAGGAACAGCAGGTCGTCGAAATGCGGCACCTTGCGCTTGGCGCCGGCGCCGCGGATATCGTAGATGCCGGTGGCCGCGGCACGGCGGATTTCGGCCAGCGTATAGTCGTCAAAGGTGGCGGACTTGCGCGGCGGGGTCGGCGGATTGTGGTAGGACATGCGGGACCTCTTGGCGCTCAGTAGGCGTCGGCGTTGTCGATGTTGAAGGTATAGAGAGTGCGGGCCGAACCGTAGCGCTTGAATTCCTGCGGCTGGATGTCGGTTACGCCGGCCTTTGCCAGAAGCGCGCCGAGAATTTCGATATGCTCGGGGCGCATCTCCTTCTCGATGCAGTCGGCGCCGCAGCTCTTGACGGTGCCGCGCACGAACAGGCGCGCCTCGTAGAGACTGTCGCCAAGCGCATCGCCGGCGTCGCCCAGCACCACGAGGTTGCCGGACTGGGCCATGAAGGCCGACATATGGCCGATATTGCCCTTCACGACGATGTCGATGCCCTTCATCGAAATGCCGCAGCGTGACGAGGCGTTGCCCTCGATCACCAGCAGGCCGCCGCGGCCGGTGGCGCCGGCATACTGACTGGCATCGCCCTTGATGACGACGGTGCCCGACATCATGTTTTCGGCGACACCCGGACCGGCCGAGCCGTAGACCGTGATATTGGCCTGCTCGTTCATGCCGGCGCAGTAATAGCCGACCGACCCCTTGATATCGATCTTGACGGGTGCATCGACGCCGACGGCGACCGAATGGCTGCCGCGCGGATTGACAACCTCGAAATCGGTGTCGTTGGAGCCGGGCAGCACGGCGTGAAGCGCCTGATTGAGCTCACGCAGCGGCGTGACGGAAAGATCGAAGACGGGCATGTATGAAAAATCCTTGGCGTGGGGTGCAGCGGTCAGGCCGCCTTGTGGTCCCAGAAATAGACGGTTGCCGGCTCCGGCTCCCAGATCCGCGCGGTATCGATGCCCGGCAGATTGACCAGCGCCCGGTATTCCGAACCGAAGGCGACATACTGGTCGGTTTCGGCCATCACCGCCGGCTTGCAGGCGATCGGGTCGCGGACGACGCCGAAACCGGACTTGGTGCCGACGACGAAAGTGAAGAAGCCGTCGAGATCGTCGAGCGCGCCGGTAAGCGCCTCGCCCAGATCCTTGCCCTTGGCCATTTCGGCGGTGAGATACGCAGCGGCAACCTCGGAATCGTTCTCGGTCTCAAACGTCATGCCTTCGCGCACCAGTTCGCGGCGCAGGTTGTTGTGGTTGGAGAGCGAACCGTTATGCACCAGGCACTGGTCGTTACCGGTCGAAAACGGATGGGCGCCGAGCGTGGTGACGGCGGATTCGGTCGCCATGCGGGTATGGCCGATGCCGTGCGAACCGCCCATGGCACGGATATCGAAGCGGGCGACGACATCCTTCGGCAGGCCGGTCTCCTTGTAGATCTCGACGCTGTCGCCGGAGCCCATGACTCGGATGGAAGAATGCTTTTCGGCAAGCAGCGCCCGCACGGAGGCCACCTGCCCGGCCTCGACGTCGATCACTGCATGGGTGCTCTTGACCGTGACCACGGCGGCAATGCCGGCCGAATGCAACAACGCATCAAGACCGGCAAAATCCGCCTGCGGATTGGCCGACTGCACGGTCAGCTTGGCGCGTCCATCGGTCGGCGCCCCGTAGATGGCGATGCCTGCGGAATCGGGTCCGCGGTCGCTCATGGTGATCAGCATGGTCGACAGCATGTCGCCGAGATGCGGCTCCAGCGTGCGATCCTTCAGAAACAATCCAACAATGCCACACATGCGCAATCTCCTCGCGGTACATGACGCTGTGCTACCAGATATCAAAAGCGATCTCAACTGACGAGAATAATTTCTTCTTATAAGGCAAGTTTCTGCCGCCGTCAGCGGAGATCGACAGAACCTGATCAGGACTGCCGCCCGTTTCGACGAATTTCTGCACGAGGTCGGCGCAAGCGACATGAAACTTCACTATAGAGACCACCGAAATGAGAAACAGCTTTAGTAACGCTGTTCCTGTTTGAAAGTCTTGCAAGACGGTTGCGACGATTATAGTAAAAGCGCCGACATTCGTTCGCACCGGGTGTCGACCATCAGAACATAAAAATATTGATATCTATACGTATGAAAAACGCTGCACACCCTGTAAAATAAGGATAATAACATTTTCCCCACGATGTTTGGGGGGATTGCCATTAAAGCTTTCCAAAGATTTCTGGTGCACTATTCTCAAGGATGCGGATGACGAAAGAAATTGGAGTTCGCCGATGAATACGGCAACAACGCCGAAGGCGCAGGTTCCTGACATTGCGGCGCAAATCACCTTCGCAATGCGTGCGATGGGTATTGCCGCGATTCCTCGCAACTATGAGTTGTTTTATGAGGCCTATCTGGGATCAAACCCGGCATTGACTCGTGATCTGGCCGGCTTCGGCAGCCGTGCAACCCAGGAGGAGCTGGACCATCTCGGCCAACAGTACTTCGGCAGCCACCATACCCGCACCCTGGAATCGGCGCACGCCAAGATCATTCACGAACTGGATGGCCTGTTGCGGCTTCTGAAGCAGGAACAGAGCTCTCTCGAAAGCTACAACAAGCTGCTTGGAGAGACCTATACCCGCATCAATAGCAAGAGCACCGCCAGCGCCGACATCCTGCGCAACGCCATCAGCATCCTGACCGAAGCCACGGGCGACACCATGGCGCACGGCGAGAAGACGGTCGAGAGCGTAGGCCTGAGGTCACAGGATCTGGACCAGGTTCGCCGCGAACTCGACGAATACAAGCGGATCGCCAACACTGATTCTCTGACCCGGCTAGCCAATCGCCGCGCCTTCGACGAGCGCCTGGCCGCCCTTTACGACAGCCCGGCGACGCTCGGCCTGAAATCGCTGGTGCTGATCGACATCGACCATTTCAAGAAGGTCAACGACACTTACGGTCACCCGGTCGGCGACAAGATCCTGGCGACGGTGGCAACGGTGATCCGCGCCAACCTGCGCAAGGGCAGTTTCGTCGCCCGGACCGGCGGCGAGGAATTTGCAGTTCTGATCGAGGGCAACACGCCCGACGAAATCAACCAGATGTGCGAACGCGTCCGCAGCGCGCTGGAATCCACCCCGTTCAAGAATTCCAAGACCGGCGTCAATTACGGTCCCATTACCATTTCGCTAGGCTACTGCATGGCGGCAGACGCCGAGGATCCGGGCGAGCTCTATGCCAAGGCCGACGTCGCCCTCTACTGCGCCAAGAATGCCGGCCGCAACCGCACGAAATTCTTCGAGGACGGCATGAAGAAGGATTTCAGCAAAAGCTGGCTGATCTACAAGCGGTAGGCATCCATCGAAGCCGACGCGACGCTGCCTGCATACCGGGCTGTCTTACGGGTTGCCGCCATCTCGCAGGCGTCTACCACATGGTCTTTGCGGCGCGCTCCGGCCATTCCCGGTCATACGTTTCCTGGTCGAAATCGGCTTTCGCCGCCTTCAGCAGGGCGCCAGGCGTCGGCAGGGTTTTTGGATCGCTGTAGGTCTCGGGGTTCCAGATCTGCGAGCGGATCAGCGCCCGGGCGCATTGAAAATAAACCTCTGCGATGGTGAGAACGATGACGCTGCGCGGGTGCTTGCCATCCATCTCGAAACTGTCGAGCAACGCTTCTTCTATAGAGACCGCTGCGGTGCCGTTTATCCGCATCGTCGTGGTCGAGCCGGGGATGAGGAACATCAGCGCCACCCTTGGATCTCTGACGATGTTCAGCAGCGAATCGACCCGGTTGTTGCCACGCCAGTCAGGCAGCAGCACGGTTCTGTCGTCGACGACGCGCACCACGCCGCCAAGATCGCCGCGCGGCGAACAGTCAAGGCCTTCGGGCCCGACGGTCGCCAGGGCCACGAACGGCGCAGCCTCGATCATCCGGCGATATTCCGCCGTCAGCGCCGTCGTCACCTTGGCCACGGACGCTTCGCTGATATCGGTGTAGATGGCCTTGAGGGCTTCCGGCGTACGGATAATGGTCATGTCTGCTCCAGTCATCGCCGACGCGAGACGGCTTGCGATTACCCGATAGAAATATCAGATCGATGACAGTTTGCGAATGGCGCCGGTGGGCGGAGAGGCAACGATGATGGGCGCCTGCAGAAAATCCGCGACTGCGGCGATAGTCTCCGGCGCGCTGACGATACGGCGATGGCCGTGGCCATTGGCCCAGAGCACGCGCACGTCGCCATCCAGCATTTCGTAGCGGCGGGCATTGTCAGCCGACACCTCCTTGTCGTCTTCGGCATGGGCGACAAGGAGCGGCAGCTTCAAGCGCTTGGCAATCGGGATGGTGTCGAACGCCTCGATCGGGCAGCCGGCCACCCGTTCGGCTGCGGCCAGCATCCGGGCGCGCACTTTCGAAGACAGCGCAAGCGTGTCGGCAAAGCCTCCCAGCACCGGCGCTATCCGCGATGGGGCGCCGATCAGCACAAGGCGACCGGGATGCAGATAGCGGTCTGCGGGAAAGACGCACCCGGCAGCCGTCATCACCGCTGCCCCGCCCAGGGAATGGCCGACGGCGCCGTCAAAATGTCCGAAATGGCCTTCCGCCGCGGCCAGCGCCTCCGCCGCCTGGCGCAGGTTTAGATACCGTCCCGAGGACTGGCCATGTCCCGGCAGATCGAGCGCCACAACGTCCGCCACGACAGCCAGCCCGGTGATCAGATCGGCGAGATACTCGACCCGCGAACCCCAGCCATGGACGACCAGCACCCTCGGACGTGGCCCCTCGCCTGGCCTTTCCAGAACATGGGTCGCAACCGCGCCGAAAGGCAGTTGCAGCATGACACGCCGGGCGCCGGCGAGCTTTGCCTTTCCGGCGGCAAACGCGCTGCTTGCGCGACCGGCAGCCGGTTTTTTGGAGGGTGTGACGCAGAACAGCCGAAACGCCAGCCGGCCGGCTACATCCGGCGCCACCCTGCCGAGCAGCGCGAAACCGAAACGGGTGACCTCAAGCGCAAAGGATGCCATAGTCGGACTTCCGATTAATGTTCAACTATGAACAATAAAGTACAACGATGAACAAAAATCAAGTCCTTCCCTGGGAACATCCGCGTTTCGGCAGCTGGATCGCCGTCGGCCGTGCCTGCCAACTGATGCAGCAGGCGATGACGCGAGCCCTGGCACCGCTCGACCTCAAGCCGCCGCATCTCGATATCCTCGTCAATCTCTACCGCTTCGAAGGCATCAGCCAGCGCGAACTGGCACGCAAACTGCTGGTCGGCCGCTCCAATATGAGCATGCTGCTGCCGCAGATGGAAAAGCGCGGCCTGGTGGAACGCCGCGACGATCCCCAGGACAAGCGGGCGCTAAGGCTCTACCTCACCCCGGAAGGGCGGGCGCTGACCGGCCGGGCCATGGCGATCCAGACCGACCTTATAGAGCGCCTGCTGTCGCCGACGCCGCTGGAGGAATGCCGCCAGGTGGCAAGTGTCATGGAGCGCATGGTCGCCCATATGCTGGCGGAGGAGAAGCAGGCCATCTGAGGCGCAGAAATTCGGCACTTACCGGTTCAGAAACTCGAATATGCGCTCCACCCGCTTGTCCGGCACCACCCACATCAATGCCACCGCCGCGTAAAGTCCGTAGGCAACGAGCGGCGCGACAAAGGCTGCGGCAAGCGCACCTGCATAAAGCACCAGCGAGACCACTCCCTTGAGGTCGCGGCCGAGCACGCGCTCCAGATCGGCGCGGTCGGGTGAATCGGAGACGATCAGATGCTGCAGCAGCTTATACGCCAGCCCGGCCATCAGCATGACGACGCCATAGGCAACGGCCGGCCCGGTTTCCATATGGCTTTCACCCGCCCAGGCCGTCGTGAAAGGCACAAGCGAAAGCCAGAACAGCAGGTGCATGTTCGCCCACATCTGCCCTCCGGTCAGCCGCTTGGCGAGGGCGAGCAGATGGTGATGGTTGTTCCAGTAGATTCCGACGTAGATGAAGGACAGCACATAGCTTGCCAGGACAGGTAACATCGGCACCAGCGCCGCCAGATCGAAACCGTGCGGGATATTCAGCTCCAGCACCATGATGGTGATGATGATCGCCAGCACACCGTCGCTGAACGCTTCAAGCCGCCCTTTTCCCATGCCCATTTCCCGGATTGCGCCGTCAGACAGCCAGAACAGTCTCTTAGCGGTCGCGGCTGAGCCCCTTTGTCGCCAGATCGCTTTCATACTTTGCAAACATCTGCGCGCCTTTGTGGCCCAGTTCGTGCAGATAGGACCAGGTAAAGATGCCGCTGTCGTGGCCGTCGTCAAAGCCGATCCGCACGGCGTAGTTGCCGGTCGGGATAACCGCTGCAATCGCCACCAGGCGCTTGCCCGGAACGGTCACTTCCTGGCCAGGGCCATGGCCTTTGACTTCGGCGGAAGGCGACAGCACCCGCAGCATTTCCGCCGGCAGCGCCGCGCTGGCGCCGTCGCTGAAGGTAACGTTCAGCATCCGCCGATCCTTGGAGACCTTGAGTTCCGTTGGCCAGAAATCGCTCATACGCCCACCTTCTTGCCTGACATTCGCTGACGACTAAGGCGTGGCGTGCTGCCGTGCAAGCCATTTCGGCGAGTTGCTGCTCATGGGCCGCTTGACGCCGCCGTCCGGGCGCCCCACATTGTCTGCAAGGTAAGGAGAGTTGCGTGAACACCACCCCCGGTTTGCTGCATCAAGCGACGGCGCTGGCCAACAGCGACGCACCGATGGTCGATCCCTTCGGCCGCTCGGTTACCTATCTGCGCGTCTCCGTCACAGATCGCTGCGACTTCCGCTGCACCTATTGCATGTCGGAGAACATGACTTTTCTGCCGAAGAAGGACCTGCTGACGCTGGAAGAGCTCGACCGGCTCTGTTCCGCCTTCATCACCAAAGGCGTCCGCAAGCTGCGGCTGACCGGCGGCGAACCGCTGGTGCGCAAGAACATCATGTATTTGGTGCGGGCGCTGGGCCGCCATATTGAGACGGGCAAGCTTGAAGAGCTGACGCTTACGACAAATGGCTCCCAGCTCGCCCGATATGCCGACGAGCTCTACGACTGCGGCGTCCGCCGCATCAATGTCTCGCTCGACACTCTCGACCCTGAGAAATTCCACGCCATTACCCGCTGGGGCGACCTGGCCAACGTCATGAAGGGCATCGATGCCGCCCAGAAGGCCGGCATCCACGTCAAGCTCAACGCGGTGGCGCTCAAAGGCTTCAACGAGGACGAGTTTCCTGAAATGCTGCGCTTCGCCCATGCCCGTGGCATGGACCTGACGCTGATCGAAACCATGCCGATGGGCGAGATAGAGGAAGACCGCACCGACCGCTACCTGCCGCTGTCGACGGTCCGCGCACGGCTCGCTGAACAGTTTTCCCTGTCACCGATCCCGTTCAAGACCGGTGGTCCGGCAAGCTATGTCAAAGTCGAGCAAACCGGTGGCCGGCTCGGCTTCATCACCCCGCTCACCCATAATTTCTGCGAGAGCTGCAACCGCGTTCGCCTCACCTGCACCGGCACTCTCTATATGTGCCTCGGCCAGAACGATGCCGCCGACCTGCGCACGCCGCTGCGCGCCTCCGAAGGGGACGCACTGCTGTCGCTGGCCATCGACGAGGCGATCGGCCGCAAGCCGAAGGGCCATGATTTCATCATCGACCGCAAGGGCCAGCGACCCGCCGTCGCCCGCCACATGAGCGTCACCGGCGGCTGACGGCTATCCGTGACACATGCGGTTGCCGCACCGCAGCATCGAATTCCACTATGAGCGCCCTGAAACCGCAGAAACCGATTCCGGTTGCAGGACAAGTAGGCTAGGAAGACCCGTCGCGCGCGGGAATGTTTTGCAGTATGATGTTATCGAAGAATACCAAGGGCGCTATCTTGATGGTGCTCTCCATGGCGGGTTTCACCTGCAACGACGCGCTCGTCAAATCCGTTACCCCCTTCATGAATATCGGCCAGATCATGCTGGTGCGCGGCCTGCTCACTTTCCTGCTGGTCTATGTCATTGCCCGCCATCTCGGCGCCCTGCGCCACATTCGCATCGTCGCCCAGCCGATGGTGCTGCTGCGGGTGCTGTGCGAGATCGGCGCGGCCATCACCTATCTGACTGCGCTCGGCCAGATCCCGCTGGGTAACGCCTCTTCGATCCTGCAATCGCTGCCTTTGGCTGTAACCCTCGGCGCCGCTCTCGTGCTCGGCGAGTCGGTGGGCTGGCGGCGCTGGGCGGCGATTATCGTCGGTTTCCTCGGCGTCATGATTATCATCCGCCCCGGCCCGGAGGGTTTTACCCTGGCAGCGCTTTATGTTGTCGTTAGCGTGTTTTTCGCCGCCTCCCGCGATCTCGTCACCAAGCGGATCAGCGCCGACGTCCCCTCGCTCGCCATCACCCTCTACACGACTCTTGCCAATGCGGTTGTCGGCGCACTGCTGATCGTGCCGCTCGGCGGTTGGCAGCCAATGTCGACAACCACATTCAGCCACCTGCTGCTCGCCTCGGCCCTGGTCTTCGTCGGCTACCAGTCGATCGTCATGGCAATGCGCACCGGCGAGATCTCCTTCATCGCACCGTTCCGCTATACCAGCCTGCTATGGGCCCTGGGGCTGGGTTTCCTGCTGTTTGGCGAGCGGCCTGACGCCTGGACGATCACCGGCGCCGTCGTCGTCATCGGATCCGGGCTCTATGCCTTCTACCGCGAAAACCAGCGCAACCGCGCTGCGCCCGTCGCTCAGGCTTCACAGCCGGGATCGCCGCTATGATCAAGGACTTGCCGGTGGGTGCCGCCATTTCGTATGTTCCGGCATCGACCGGAGAGACGCATGCGTAAATTTCCTGCCGTCATCCTTGCCGGCGGCCGATCGCGCCGCATGGGCCGCGACAAGACGCTCGCCGATCTCGGCGGCCGGCCGATGCTGGAGACCGTGATCGAACGGCTCGCGCCTCAGGTCACTGGCATTGTGCTCAACGCCCCCAGCACTACTGCGCCCATTTTCGGCCTGCCCCTGGTTCCGGACGGTTTGGGCGGGCAGATCGGGCCCCTAGCCGGCATTCTCGCCGCGCTGCGCGACACGGCACAGCGCCATCCGGACGCCAGCCATATTTTGAGCGTACCAGCCGACAGCCCGTTCTTTCCCAGCAATCTGGCGGAACGCCTGGCGGCCTCGCTTCAGTCGCCGGACGAGATCGCCGTTGCCGCTTCCGGCGGACGCATGCATCCGGTGTTTGCTCTCTGGCCGATGACGCTGGCCTGCGACCTCGAAACCTGGATGGCCGATCCCGAAAACCGGCGGATGACCGGTTTCATCGTCCGACATCCCAACACCACCGTCGACTTTCCGATGTTCGATGCCGTCCTCGGCGCAGTGGACCCGTTCTTCAACGTCAATACGCCCGAAGATCTTGAGCAGGCGCAAAAAATTCGGCAGAACTGGGCTCCATGACAGCACCGCGCATTTTCGGCATTTCCGGCTGGAAGAACTCTGGCAAGACAGGCCTCGCCGTCCGGCTGGTGGCCGAGTTCACCCGCCGCGGCTATACCATTTCCACGATCAAGCACGCCCACCACGATTTCGACATCGACAAGGTCGGCGCCGACAGTTTTCGCCATCGCGAGGCCGGCGCCCATGAGGTGGCGATCGTCTCCGGCACCCGTTATGCGGTGATGCACGAACTCCGCGGGGCGCCGGAACCTAGTTTCGACGAGATTCTCGCCCGCCTCGCACCCTGCGACCTGGTGCTGATCGAGGGCTACAAGCGTGAACCGGTGCCGAAGATCGAGGCCCGCCGGCTGGCGGCCGCCAACCGCGAACCGCTCGCCCCCGGCGACCCCCACATCGTCGCCATCGCCAGCGACCACCCGGTGGACGCCGCTGGCCTAAAGCTGTTTGATCTCGACGACACCCAGGCCATCGCCGATTTCATTGCTGAAATCACCGGGCTGCCGGAGAAAGCATAGCCGCAGCGGCGGCGGGCCACCTTCTCCCCGCAATCGGGAAGCGGACAGCCTTCACCTGCCAAATCGATACGAAAAAGCCGCCGGACTTCCTCCGGCGGCTCCTATTATCTACACCTTGCGGTAACTGCCCTCAGTTGTTGGCGACCGGGCGAACCAGCGAGGTCACCCGGCGGATCGTCACCCGGCGGTTCTGCTGCTCTCCGGCAAGCGTCCTGATCTTCAGGTAGCGCTCGCCGTAGCCCTGGGTAGCCAGGTTTTCCGGCGGGATATCGTAGACATCGCTCAACACATTGGCGACCGATTCGGCCCGCTGATCGGACAGGATCAGGTTGCTTTCGTCGGAGCCTACCGCGTCGGTATGGCCTTCAATCAGGAAGGTTTCCGCCGGGTTCTTCTTCAGCAGCTCGCTGATAGCGTCGGCAACCTTGCGCAAAGTCTTCGCCTGGTTCATCGAGATATCGGCACTTCCCGTCGGAAACGTGATCGTGTCGAGGTCGATGCGCCGGACCTTGTCGCGGATACGCGCCGAGTATTTCACCTCATCCAGGGAATAAACCCGTTCGACAGCTTCCACCGGCGGCTGTTCGAGGAAGGCATAGTAGTCGCGGTCCGGGTCGCTGGTGGTGTCGATGATATAGTCGCGAACCGGAATCTGCAGTCGCATCGGCGGCAGATCGTCGCCCGGATCCTCGAACGTATACTCGCGATCCGGGTTATCCATCAGCTCCGGCGCATAGAACAGCACATATTCGCGGCCACGGCGATCGAAGCGCGACCGCTGGACGATATCGCCGTAACGGTTGCGGATTGTGACCACCTTGCTGCCGTCCTCGCGCGAAATTACTTCGCGGTTAAGCCCGCCGGGCAATCGTTCGAAGTACTGCTCCTCCCCCTGGCGGGTGAAGCGTCGGTCGTCATCGCCACGCACGACGGTGCGGTCACCGAACTGGATGATAAGCCGGTTATCATCACGCGCGCTTTCGCGGCTTCCCTCGGGCCGATCGAAACGCGGCCGCTGTTGGAGGCGCTCGCCCTGGCCTTCGTTCGCAGGCCGGATTTCGACCGGGCGTTCGCCGCGTCCGCGAATCTGCGCCTGGGCGTCGGCATCGGATGTCGGGACGGGTGCAAGGGGAGCATCGGCGCGCGCAGGCCTGTTGCCGTCGC